>Ga0315278_10002425_pt1 | contig 16583 bp, 12 predicted proteins | sample YL17G06_0_MG_FD_203880 | JGI IMG/M metagenome (GOLD analysis project Ga0315278, IMG submission 203880) | Sediment microbial communities from Yellowstone Lake, YNP, Wyoming, USA - YL17G06_0 | ecosystem: Environmental > Aquatic > Freshwater > Lake > Sediment | place: USA: Wyoming | collected... | reverse complement strand
GTGCAGGTTGCAGATTGGCATTTGCCAAGCTGACCATAGTAGATAATCGTTTTATTGCAAATGCCGCTCTGGCAGTCGATTCCATATAGGCAATACTTACTGTCTGCGCATTTAAGCGGGCAACTACCTCCGCAGTCTACATCTGGTTCAACACCGTTTTTGACCCCATCAGTGCAGGTAGGGTTAGCACATACATTTCCTACACAATTACCTACTCCACAATCTTGGTGGACATTGCAGCTTTGGCCATTATTGCATTTAGATACGCAAGATCCGCCACAGTCTACATCTGATTCCGCTCCATTTTTTATTCCATCAAAGCAGGTCGGAGTAACAATTGTGCATACTCCATTTGTGCAGGTATTTCCCGATGGGCAAACAAGACCGCATGCTCCACAGTTATTTGTATTTGATTGCGTGTTTACCTCGCAGCCGTCAGCATTTATGTTCATGTTGCAGTCAGCCCATCCGCTGGCGCACGTTAATGTGCAACCTTGTACACCTAAGCAAATTCCATTTGCATTGCTTGCTCCAGGGCACAAGCTGCCTTCGTCTGCAGTTTCATCACAGTCGTTGTCTAATCCGTCGCAGATTTCTTCTGCTCCCGGGTAAACTTCAGGGTTGCTGTCGTCACAGTCGCCGTCACCTATAGTATAGTAGTCTCCATCGCCATCAACAGGTGTTTGGCAATCACTGTCATACGAATCAATGTCTGCATCGCAGTCATTGTCTATGCCATCGTCGCAGATTTCCAGTGCGGGTTCTATAGCGCCTTCGCATATTGGCGAGAAATATCCCAGCTTGCATGCATGTTCTCCACCAGGACATGCGCCTATTCCTTCACATACTTGCGACTGTCCGTTAGTGCATTCTCCGCCCGCATCGTACATGCTAGTAAATTGAGTTGGGCAGAAATCCATCTGGCAGTTTACTATTTCATCTATTTGTCCCATTAATCCGCAGTGCTGCTGTGTACAGCTGTGCAATGCGTCAATGTTGCTTGCTGCATGCGATTGTACCAACGTTGCGCATACGCTGTTCGGAATGGCGTCAAGCGCACTCACTGCGCAGTCTTCCGTTGTTCCGTGTTCTACTAAAATACAGTCCCTGTATGCTTCTGTGTATGCTAGTACATCTGCAGTTGTGCAGTAATCAGGTCCTTCGCAGCCTTCATCTATAATTCCATCGCAGTCGTTGTCAACTCCGTCGCAGACTTCTGCTGATGGAACACAAGGCTCTCCTTCAAGCGCAGCAATTCTTGCTTCGAGAGCAGATATTGTTGCAATCAGCGAATCAACTTCCGCTTGTGTTACTTCGCATGTTCCTGCATCGCCCTTTGCTCCGGGAACTCCTGGCTCGCCGGGTAATCCGTCTTTACCATCTGCACCTGGTGCTCCATCAGCGCCATCTTGGCCGTCTGCACCTGGTAATCCATTAGTGCCATCTTTACCTGCTGGTCCAGTTTCACCTTGTATTCCTCGGATACCTTGTTCACCTTGCAAACCTTGAATTCCCTGGTCTCCCTCATCACCTTTAGATCCTTGGAGTCCTGGGATTCCCTGTTCGCCAGTCAGTCCAATAGGTCCGATATCTCCTTTGTCACCTTTTGGTCCTGTTGCTCCTGTGTCGCCTTTCGATCCAGTTTCACCTGGTGCTCCATCAGCGCCATCTTGGCCGTTTATACCATCAAAATAATCTACACCTTTTACTGGTGTTTTACCATCGATGCCATTTGTACCTGGTAATCCGTTAGTGCCATCTTTACCTGGCAGTCCTGTTTCACCTTGGATTCCTTGTGGTCCGATTGTACCATTGTCGCCTTTCGGCCCCGGAATACCTTGTATTCCCTGTTGACCATCGTTGACAGTTGCAGTTTTTCCATCTGTGCAGACTAATGTTGCATAGCCTGTAGATTGGGTAACACTACAACTAGCCCCCGCTGGTCCTGCTGGCCCTATTGGTCCCTGCGTCACGTTAATTGCGCTGACTTGCGTGTTTAACGTTGCCAAGCCAGTTGCCAAAGTACTTAACGTACCCAGCACACCGCTATCAATGTTGCCCAAGCTCGCAATTGCAGCCCAAATCGCATCAAACGGACTGCCGCTTGGTGTTGTCGCTGCTGCAACTGGTGCCATCGATAGGGCTAAAGCCAGAATACTAATTGCTATTAGAGAAATTTTCTTCTCCATACATCACCTCCAAAATTTACGCTGTTAGGATTAGTATTTAACGTTTTATATCAGCAAAGAAACACGAAGCCTGAGCAAATAACTTTTAAATCGCGGATTTTAATTATAAGCGTGGCAACGATAGAAAGTCGGGCTCAAGCTATTTACAAGCGGCGTCCAGTAAGAATTCTTTTTCTTGAGGCGCATGATGACAGAGTTAGAGACGCAATAGAAATAATAAAAAAGAGAAAAATTGCAGAGCCTGTTTTATTGCACGGAAATGATGTTTCAAAAAAGCTTGATGATGCAAAGCAGATGCTTCAGAACGGCGAGGCAGATGCAGTAATAACAGGAGCAACGCACTCGACTGCAGATACGCTGAGGCTGGCATTTAATTTTGTAAGAAAAGGAGTTGTCCGGGTCAGCGGCGCTTTCATAATGATATCTCCCGGCGGAAAGAAAATGTTATTCGCGGACTGCGCTGCGCAGCCTGAGCCAACGCCTGAGCAGCTGGCAGAAACTGCACTTCTCACAGTTGAAACTTACAAGATTCTCATAGGCGATGACCCGAAAGTTGCTCTTCTGTCATATTCAACGCGCAGTTCAGGCAGGGGCTTCAGCCCTATGAAAATTGCGGAAGCCCTGAAAATAATAAAGAAAAAATCTCCGAAACTGAAAATTGAAGGCGAAGTTCAAGTAGATGCGGCATTGGATATGAAAGTTGCAAAAATAAAATTAAGCAATCCTTTGATTGCAAACATCTTTATTTTCCCGTGCTTAGACTCGGGAAATATTGGCTACAAATTAGTTGAGTATCTTGGCGGATGGCAGGCAGTCGGCCCGGTTATCCAGGGCCTGAGCAAGCAGGTTAATGATTTATCGAGAGGCTGCAAGACTGATGACATAGTGAAGCTTGCAGCAGTCACGGCAATTCAGGTTAATGAGCAGAGGAAGTGCAGGTAACTGACGACTACGATGGTAATCTCCCATGATTAAGGGAGTTAAATATCCTCTCGCTGGAGGAAGGAACCGCAGCTACAATCAATGAGGATTCCCATAGTCGTAGTTCGTCGTCAGGACAATAACATGGAAAACAAAAAAATTCAGACGATTAAAGACAGAATATCTTTGCCTCCATGCCCAATCGGCTTGGAGGGCAACTGCTGCAGAAATTGCTTGATGGGCCCGTGCAGAATCTGCGGAAAGGACCAGAAAGGAGTCTGCGGTGCAGGGCAGGATTTAATTGTTGCTAGAAATATTCTTAGGTTTGCAGCAGGCGGCGCTGCAGCCCATGTTGGGCACGCATATCACGTGAAAAACTATCTTGGCAAAGATTATCCCGATGATTACATAAAGAAAAAAGCCCCAAGCTATCTTTATGGCTTGTGGAGCTCCTTAGGCATCGTGCCTTCAACGCATTTTGAGCATTTCAAGGACATCAGCGAGGCATTGCACGCATCAACCATGGGTGTTGACGCAGATTACCAGAGCATCCTGAAAAGAGCAATGAGAATGGGAATTGTTGACGGGTATTTCGGATTGTATTATGCGACTGAACTGGAAGACTCGCAGTTTGGAAAACCGGAAATCAAGAAAGGAATATTGAATCTTGGAGTTATAAGCCCGAATAAAATAAACATAGCAGTCCACGGGCACGAGCCAATGCTTGCAATGGCGCTGGCAGAGGAAGTAAAGAGAGAGGAGAACCACAATATTAATCTTATCGGCGTGTGCTGCACAGGTTCTGCATTACTGGCGCGCTGTGGCGTTCCGTTAGCAGCAAATTTTGTTCTTCAGGAGGAAGTCATTGCTACCGGAGCCATTTCAGCAATGGTTGTTGATATACAGTGCATAGAGCCTTCAATATCTGACTTATGCGAATGCTACAATACGAAGCTTATAACAACAAACAAGCTTTGCAGAATGCCAGGCGCAATACATCTCCCTGTCCACACGGAAAAAGATGCGCAGAAAATTGCAAGGCAGATAATTGCAATCGCAAAGAAAAACAAAGTCCACGGGAAAAGCATACCAAACGTCAGGAACGAGGCGGTTGTCGGATTTTCAGAGGATAATCTGCCGCTGGAAGACTGGGCAAAGCAGCTCAAATCAGGAAAGCTGAAGGGAATTATTGCTGCAGTCGGCTGCGTTAACCCCAGAGTCAGGGAAGACTGGATTTCATTTTACAAAACCATGAGCAAGGACTACATAATTCTTGCAACAGGCTGCATTGCATTTAACCTGGGCAGTGCGGGGCTGCTTGACGGCAAAAGATTTTTCCACATGGGCTCATGCGTTAACAATTCAAGGATAGCTGAAGTTTTCAAGAGAATTTCCGAAATAAACCGCTGCCGCATTACAGATATGCCGTTTTTGGTGTCCTGCCCTATGCCAATAACTGAAAAGGCGGTTGCAATAGGATTGTTTTTTGCCGCACTCGGAACAGACGTTCATTTCGGATATCCTTTCATGATAAGCAGCAATACCGACGTTGCAGGATTTCTTGCAAACGTGCTGAAAACGCAGTTTGAAAGCAAAGTCTTCCTGGAAATGTCTCCGGAGAAGCTTATGGCGCAGATAAGGAGGGACGGATTATGAGAATACTTATATTTAATATCGGTTCGCAGACAATAAAATACACTTTCTGCAGGGACGGAGCGCTTGGTAAAAAAGAAACCATTTACGCAAAAGTAAGCAGGCAGATTATAGAAAAAATAATCCGCAGGTTTAATCCCGACGTTGTTGTGCACAGGATTGTCCACGGAGGAAATATAAGAAGAACATGCTTTGTTACAGGCGCAGTTCTCGAAGAGGCAAAGAGATATGCAAAATTTGCGCCGCTGCACAACCCTTTTGAAATAAGGGCGATTGAAATCTGCGGCGGCAGCAAAAATCTCAAGCAGATAGCTGTTTTTGACACAACATTTTTCTCAAGTTTGTCGCGAAAGGCAAGAACATACCCCTTGCCATTAAGCTTAGCTGAAAAATACGACATAAAACGCTATGGCTTTCACGGAATGAATCATAAGCATGTGTGGGAGCAGGTTTCAAAGCGGATGGAAAGAACCCGCATAAGGCTTGTTTCCTGCCATCTCGGCGCAGGATGCAGCATCGCGGCAATCAAAGACGGAAAGGCAGCAGACATCAGCATGGGTTTAACTCCGATGGAAGGCCCCTGCATGGTTACGCGCAGCGGCACTATTGACCCCGGAATAATTTTATTTTTAGTAAGGAAATTTGGCTCGGGAAAAACAGATAAAATCCTGAACGAGGAATCCGGCATCCTGGGATTAAGCGGAACAGCAAATTTTGAAAAAGTTGTGGGAAACAGGCATGATGAAGCCAATGCATTCGCGTTTGAAGTGTTTTGCTACAGTGTTGCGAAGCATATTGCTTCTGCAGTCGTGGCATTGGGCGGCGTGGACGCAATCGCATTTTCAGGCGGCATAGGGGAGGCGTCAGAGCCTGTAAGGGGCAGGATTCTGGATTATCTCAAATTCTTGAAATTCAAGACTTTTGTGGTAAAGGCAAATGAAGAGGAGATAATGCTGCAGGAAGCCCTGAAATTATTAAAATGAAAGCGCTGATGTTTGGAAATGAGGCAATAGTTCGGGGCGCTCTGGAAGCGGGCGTTGGATTTTCTGCAAGCTACCCCGGAACTCCGGCAAGCGAGATAGGCGATGTTTTTTCAAAAGTTGCAAAGGAAAACAGCATTTATTTCGAGTGGTCCGTGAATGAAAAAACTGCCCTGGAAGCTGCGGCAGGCGCTGCATTTTCCGGAGTTAAATCAATTGTATCATTCAAGCATTACGGGCTTAACGTTGCACTTGACAGCCTTCTGCCACTAACGTACTTAGAGTGTCCGCTCGTTGTTGTGATTGCGGACGATCCGGGCTCATGGTCTTCTATACAGACAGAGCAGGACTCAAGATGGTTCGCGCTGCAGGGAAAAATCCCGATGTTCGAGCCTTCGGATGCGGCAGAAGCCAAAGCCATGACAATCAAAGCTTTTGAAATTGCATGGAAATTCAAAATCCCTGTTATTATAAGAATGACAACCAGAGTTAGTTACTCAAAATCTTCTGTGACTGTCGGGGCAATTCCGAAAACAATGGCAACAGCAAATTTCAGGAGGGGATTCGAAACCGGAAGCTGCGTAACAATCGCGCGGCACAGGAAGCTTTTGGACAAGATTGAAAAGATAAAATCCCTAGTGGAAAAATCGGAATTTAATTTCGCGGACAGCGGAAAAGGCGGTATCGGTATTGTAACATCCGGCGTTTCGTACCTTTATGCAAAGGAAGCTCTGAATGAACTCAGCGTTAGCATGCCAATTCTAAAATTAGGGTTTACATGGCCTTTTCCATGTGGAACGCTGAACTCCTTTGCAAAGAATTTAAAGGAAGTTGTAGTTGTTGAGGAGCTTGAGCCGTTCCTGGAAGACGAAGTGCGGGAGAATGTCCACTTAAAGGTTTACGGCAAAGATATTTTTCCGGAGTATGGCGAAATAAAGCCGGAGGAAGTTATTATCGGGCTTTCAAAAGTCCTGAACAGGCAAATCCCGAAAAATATGAGGGAAAACATCAAAACTTTCAGCCCTGAAAAAGTTCCTGCAAGAACTCCGCTGTGGTGTGCGGGATGCCCGCACCGTTCAACATTTTATGCTGTTAAAAAAGTCATAGGCACAGATAGGGTTTTCGGCGGGGATATCGGCTGTTACTTGCTTGGGGCCTACAAGCCATACGCAATGTACGATTTTATCATATCAATGGGGGCATCAATAGGCGTTTCGCACGGCATTTCAAAGGTAACAGGCAAAAAGCCCGTAGTGTTTATCGGGGACAGCACATTTTTCCATGCGGGAATTCCTGCGCTGATAAATATGGTTTACAACAAGTCTGATGCCTTGATTATAGTGCTTGACAATAGAATTACAGCAATGACAGGGCACCAGCCTAATCCGGGCATGGGGCTGACAGGAATGGGCGAAGTTACCAAGTCTATTGCAATCGAGGACATAGCTGCGGCATGCAAGGCAGATTTTGTTAAAACCACTAACGTCTGGAATTTCAAGCAGCTGTGCAAGGATGTGCGCGAGTCTTACGAAAAGAAAGGAGTTTCAGTTCTTGTTGCAAAGGGCGAGTGCCGTTTGCTAACCATAAGAAAGCTTGCGCGGGCAGGCAAGTCATTCCCGAGGTTTGAAATTGATTTTCAAAATTCGAAACTTGATGAGCTGCAGGAATTCAGCTGTCCGGCAATCGGCAAGAGCAGTGGAAAATGGTCTATAGACAGGAGATTATGCTGGGGATGCTCTGTATGCATGCAGCTGTTTCCGGACTGCATACGGGTGAGAAATGAAAAACTTTAATCTGATAATTGCAGGTTATGGCGGGCAGGGAATTATAACTGCAGCGGAAATAGTAAGCAGTGCAGCGCTGAAGTCCGGACTTGACGCAAAGGAGGCTGAACTGCACGGGCTTGCACAGCGCGGCGGAAGCCTGGACTGCCACATAAGGTTCGGCAAAAAAATTTATTCGCCTGTTGTAACCCGCGGCTGCGCGGATTTGATAATTGCTTTTGACGCGCTTGAAGCATTGAGAGCGTGTTACTGGGCAAATAAAAAAACAACTGTGCTTGCAAACTCAAAAGCATTCAGGTCGGGCATGAAATTAAGCGAGATTTATGCAAAAATAAGAAAAATTGCTAAGCTCCAGATTGTTGACGCAGATTCAATAGTTGATAAATTAACAGGGGATATTACTGCAGTTAACGTGTTCATGGTTGCCTGTGCCATCAGGAAAAAACTTATCCCGCTGAAAAAAGAGTCCGCATGGAAAGCCATACAGGATAAAATAAACCCGAGATTCCTGGAGCAGACAAAGAATGTTTTTGACAGCGCGTTCAAGAAATAAATTGCTCTAGTTCTTATAAAAAAATAATAAATAAAAAATAACTACCTGGTGCTCGCCATTCTCCAGACTGCTATTAAGGATACAATCACGGCTGCTGGTGCCACCAGTATTACAATATACTGCAGGATGTGTCCTATTGTTGCGCCTACGAGCGGTACTAATTCAACTGATTTTGCAGATATAATTAATGCAACCGCTGCAAGAAGGAATCCGTGGACTTCCTCAGATGTTATGTTCAGGAATCCCACTAAAATACCCAGCAACACCAGAATCGATGCTATTATTGTTTTGTCCGGGTAAAAAACTCCAAGCACAATAGAAATAACCACGCCTGCCAGGAACAACCAATGCCCGATTTTTCCTCCGAGCGTCCAAGTTTTCACGTCAAATTTTTTTGTTTTTATGGCCATGGTAATAAGAATTATTTGCTGGGGTATTTAAAGATGTTTTATTAGTGTTTAGTAAAAATACGGACGAACCAGGGGAATCCCTTTGTTTCTGGGCTTCGCAAAAGTTAAAATAAATGGACCGGTCGCGATTTGAACGCGAGGCCTCCCCGTGTTTCTAGCGGAAACTCAGCTAAACTAGCGGAGTTTCGCGCATGCGAACGGGGCGATCTTTCCTGCAAAGGAAGCCCTACTCGGGCTTCGCTTTGTACCGGGCTGATCTACCGGCCCATATAATCGGATGCATTAGCATAGAAAACATTTTATAGTATTCTTAAATGTTAGCAAACGAAATGGAGGAGTGTGCGGGATTGTTTTACAGGTATTCAATGCAAGGTTTTGTACCGCACCCAATTAAATATGATAGACAAGGTAATCTTTCTCGGCACAGGTGGCGGCAGGGTTGTGGTTGCAAACCAGCTTGTTGCAACGGGCGGGTTTGTAATACAGACAGAAGGCTACCAGATATGGGTGGACCCCGGGCCCGGAGCTCTCGTTAGGGCGAAGCAGTATGGGGTAAGGCCGCAGAGAACAGACATAATATATGTCTCGCACCATCATCTAGACCATTCCAATGATGTTAATCTCCTTATAGATGCCATGACAATCGGCGGTGTACGCCAGAAAGGCGTTTTGATTGCAACGCCGACTGTTATTTCAGGCTCGGGTGATGAAAGCCCTGTTTTGTCAAACTTTTACAAAAATGTCCTGAAGGAAATTTTTTCAGTAACTGCAGGGGACAAAGTCAAGATAGGCAATTTGAATTTTATCGCAACCCCTACGAAGCACGACGTTGAATTTAATAACGGTTTGCGTCTGGAAACTCCCAAGTTCGTTCTTGGATATACAGGCAACACAGCGCCGGCTCCGGAGCTTGCAGAAGCCTTCAAGGGCTGTAATATTTTGATAATTGATGTTTTGAAGCCAGGCTCGGAAGCATGGAAAACGCATTTCTGCATTGACGATGCTGCAAACCTGATAAAAGAAGTAAAGCCGGAGCTTGCGGTTATAACGCACTTCGGCGCCCGCTTATTAAGAAAAAAACCTATCTATGAAGCCAGAGATATACAGCAGAAGACAGGCATCAGGACAATTGCTGCACATGACGGGTTAAGAATAGATTTGGCAACTACGAATAAGCAGGACAGAACAAGGGATGTTGCTGTTGCGTGACTACTGCCTTCGGCATTGATATTGCAAGGGCAATCGTCATTGAATGAGCTTCGCAACATATTTCCAAGCAAGATAGTTCTGTCTGCCCTAACAATGGAGATATCCCTCGTAGTCGTCCGTCAATCCGTCGTACATAAGTCGCTAGTCTTAAAAATCAAAATTTACAGGATATTTCATGGCTCTTGACTCAAAGCCTGACTTTAAGTCTATAGAATCCAAATGGCAGAAGTTTTGGCTAGATAAAAAAATATTTGCGTTTGATAAGAAATCAAAAAAGCCAGTATTTTCGATTGACACGCCGCCGCCAACAATTTCCGGTGACTTGCATATAGGGCACGCCACAAGCTACACACATTTTGATATTATGGGGCATTACATGCGCCAGCGCGGCTTTAATGTTCTCCAGCCGATTGGCTTTGATGACAACGGGCATCCTACTGAAAGATATGTCGAAAAGCTGCACAACATAGATTCAAAAAAAATGGGCAAAGTGGAGTTTAACGCCCTTGTGAGAAAGGAAATTCCAAAACTTGAGGAAACTTACAAAAATGATTTGATATCGCTGGGGCACGGATATGACTGGGATACACTATACAGGACAATAAGCCCTGAGTCCGTTAAGCTTGTGCAGGCGTCCTTCCTTGATTTGTACAAAAAGGGGCTTGCCTACCGAAGCGAAGCGCCGACAATCTGGTGCACCAAATGCCAGACTGCTCTCGCACAGGCAGACCTCGAGGACGCGGAGAGGGAAACAAAACTGCATTATATTGATTTTAAAGTTGACAGCGAAAAACTTGAGATTGCAACAACAAGGCCGGAATTTCTGCCTGCTTGCGTAGGAATTTTTGTGCATCCGGATGACAAGAGATACAAAAAGTTTGTTGGTAAAAGCGCAACAGTCCCGATATCAGGGCAGAAAGTAAAAATCATGGCAGATGATTTAGTAGACCAGAAGTTTGGAACTGGCGCAGTAATGATTTGCACTTTTGGCGACAAGACAGATATTGTCTGGTGGAGAAAGCATAAACTTCCGCTGCGCATGATACTGACAAAGGACGGCAGATTAAATGAGCTTGCGGGAAAATATCAGGGACTGAAACTTGAAGAGGCGAGAAAGAATATAATTGAAGACCTGCGGGCACAGGGAATTTTGAAAAGGCATGAAGTTTTGAAGCAATCAGTTTCAGTATGCTGGCGCTGCCCCACGCCTACAGAGTACATAGTTACAAAGCAGTGGTTTGTAAAAATACTTGATAACAGGGCAAAATTAAAGGAACTCGGAAGGAAAATCAAATGGCACCCTGCGCATTACATAAAGCTGTATGAAAACTGGGTTGAAAACTTGAACATGGACTGGCTTATCTCCAGGCAGAGGCATTTCGGGCCCCAAATCCCTGTATGGTACTGCAAAAAGTGCGGTTCGGTAATAGTTCCTGATGAAAAAGAACTGCCCATTGATCCTGAAAAGACAAAGCCGAAAAAGAAATGCAAATGCGGCTCAAACGAATATGAATCTGAGCACGATGTCTTTGACACATGGATGACCTCGTCGTTAACTCCGCAGCTTGTTCTCGGCTGGAACAACAATAAATTAGGAAAGGTATTTCCGATGACACTGCGCCCTTCAGGCAGGGATATAGTCCGCACTTGGGAATTTTACACAATTGTAAAATCGTTTTATCATTTCAATAGCCTGCCGTGGACAAACACTTTAATCAGCGGGATGGTATTTGACCCGAATGGAGAGGCAATGCACAAATCAAAGGGCAATGTTGTTGCGCCCCAGGGAGTTATCCAGAAGTATGGCGCAGATGCATTCAGGTACTGGGCAGTTTCCTCAATAATAGGCGAGGACTCATGCTATCAGGAAAAAGAATTAACGCATGCACAAAAATTGCTTATCAAATTATGGAATGTTGCAAAGTTTGTGGAGCTTTGGAAAATAATGCCAAAAAAGGTGAAGCAAACAAATGCGATTGATTCATGGATAACTGCGAGATTAAGCCAAACCGTAAAAGCATACCATGAAAACTTTGAAAATTATGACCCTGTCACAGCTAAACGCGAGTTAGAACAATTTTTCTGGGAGTTCTGCGACTTTTATCTGGAAATGATAAAGCACAGGCTTTACGGTTCTGATGAGAAAGCAAAAGAGCAGGCAAAACAAACACTATACGGAACATTTTACGGAATCCTGCGGATGTTTGCGCCAATAATGCCGCATCTGACTGAGGAGATTTACAATGAGCTTTTCAAAAGCCATGAGAAATCAGATAGTATACATCTCTCAGGCTTTCCGGATGCAGAGAAGGAAAACAAATCTGCATTAGAGCTTGGTGCTCTCGCGGTTGAAGCGGTCTCGGCAATCAGAAAATGGAAAGTTGACCAGAAGATGAGCCTGGGCGCAGAAGTTGAAAAATATACATTGCATCACCCAAAAGCAGATGATTTGGAGAAAGTCAAGTCTGAGATTGCAGCAACCATGAGAATAAAACATCTCGATATCACAAAAACCGCAACTCCTAATAGAAAAGAATAACTTGGAGCAGATTTAAAAACCGCTTTTGTTATTTTTACACATGGCAGCCGAACAAAACAGCAAAGAGCAGAGAAAGCAGCGGTTTAAGCTGCGCAAGCTAGTTCGGGAACTCCAGAAATTCCGTGCACGGCATACTGAGCTGATTACGGTTTATGTTCCAAAAGACTATAATATTCAGGGCCCCATCGACCAGATTTCGACAGAGGCAGGAACTGCGAGAAACATAAAGTCAGCGGGCACCAGAAAAAATGTTACTACGGCTCTGGAAAAAATGCTCCAGTTGCTGCGTTCTTACAAGAAAACGCCGCCACACGGGCTCGCATTATTTTCAGGTAATGTTGCCGAGCGCGAAGGGCAGCAGGACTTCAGAGTCTGGAGTTTTGAGCCTGCAGACGACATCAAAGTAAAGATGTACAAGTGCGACCAGACTTTTTATCTTGACCCTTTAATTGAGCAGCTCGAGACTAAAGTTACATACGGACTTCTGGTTATGGACAGGCGCGAGGCTAATCTTGCTTTCTTACGCGGAAAAACAATTGTTCCTGTTTTGGACTTAGATTCGATGGTTCCGGGAAAATTCAAAGTTGGAGGCCAGTCAGCAGGAAGAATGGCCAGAGTAATAGAAGGAATGGCAAAGGATTTCTACAAAAAAGTCGGGGACTTTGTCAACCAGAAGTTTGCAACCGCGGAAATCAAGGGTATTTTAGTCGGGGGACCGGGGCCGACAAAAGAGGATTTCGTTAACGGCGAATTTATGTGGACAGACGTAAAGAAAAAGGTTCTAGCAATAAAAAATATAGGCTATACCGGCGAATTCGGGTTAAAAGAACTCGTGGAGCGTTCAGATGATATTCTGGAAAAAGAGGAATTAATGATTGAAACAAAGCTGATACAAAGATTCCTGACTTTAATGGCTACGCGCAAATCATTTGTTGCGTATGGCGAGGAAGCAGTGCAGAAAGTTGTCAGTATAAACGCAGTAGAAGTATTAATGATTTCAGAGGATTTTCCCGAAGATAAGGCAGAGAAGTTTATGGATGCAGTTGAAGAAGCCGGCGGCGACGTCTTCGTGATTTCAACAGAAACAAGGGAAGGGCAGCAGTTTGCAAGCATCGGCGGGGGAATAGCTGCTATACTAAGGTATGCCGTGCAGTAATCCTAATGACTGATTATTTGTTTTAATTCTTTAGAACATCCGCGCAATCTTCCGCAACTCTTGCAATATTTATTTTCATTAAAATCAGGAGTCTTTATTCCGGAAGCGAAGCCAACCAGTATTGACTGGCTAAGTTCTGACAGGCCAGTCTCTTCTTCTGCTGCCTTTAAGTCCAGATTTCTAAATATCAAATCGCCCGCCCATTCGATATTATGAAATTGCTGGTTGGGATTGCCCTTTGCATAAATCATGCCTAAAAGAACGGGGCATGCATTGGGCTCGCCCTGATAAGAACAGCCAATATATTCTTTCAATCTCGCATCCATCATCATAGTCTACTTGCCTTCTGAACTTACTGCAGACTCGATTATTTTATGTGCGTATTCTATATCCGCGCCTTCAACTACATTGCTCAGCCTTTTTCTTGCGGAAGCTTCAGCAAGTCTTTGTACCTTGTTTAATTCGCGCCAGTTGTAATCTATTGTGTTAAGATAATCGCGCTCATCTTTGCGTAACACAGGATTGATTGTGCGGGCATAGCTTATGTAATTGCGGATTTCTTCCAGAGTTTCAGGAGAGGGCCTTTTGTAGCCGCCTTTGACGCGCGAGGCAGAATCAATCTTGAAAATGCAGTCAAATCTCTGCCTGAACGGCTCCGACACCTGTTTTTCAATGCCTGCTGCAAGCACGGAGCACTTGGCAGGAAGCCTTCTGCTGTAGCCGCGCGCCCTAAGCGTGACAGTCTGGTGCTCCAGCGGCTCGAAAAATGCGCTGACTTTGTCTTTTATCGCGTCAACATCGTCAATGCACAGCAATCCGCCAGTGTTAAGAGTTATCTCCCCGCCCTTTACAGAATACCAACCGCCGTTGTCAACAACTTCTCCGATAAGCCCCTCAATACCATATGTAGGTGCCGGCGCGTATGTGCCGACAGGGGCAAGGTTCATTGCAGACTTCAAGAGTGTTGACTTGCCTGCGCCGGGCTTGCCGAAAAGCAGTATGTGAATATCCCCGCGGGCATAATGGTCAAAATCCTCGCGCGGCACGCCGCCAAAGAGCTGCAAAATAATAGCTTCCTTTACGGCATCAATTCCCGTGATGCCGGGCGCAATTGCTGATTTAATATCAGGCATTTTTTCGTTGCTGGGCTTTTGAATATCTTCCAGGATATTCTCAATAGAATTTACAGATACATACCACCGCGGTATGCCATCAGCCCTTTCAGGAACAGCAAGCGTGTTGATGCCGGTGACTTTTACAGTCTGCCCGACTTCAATAGAATCTATAAGCAAAGTGGGCAGGGAGCAAGATATGCCTTTCCTTGTTTTCCTGTTGACAATTTCAGCAAATTGCGTGTCTATGTAATCGCATTTTTCGCGTATCAGATTAAATCTTGTTGATGTGTGCTGTTTGCCGCAGCCGCCCTGGTCGCGGTAGCATTCGAGCGGCGCAGGAATCCTTCTTGATTCCATGTTGGAAAGGGGCTCCTTAACGATGGCAAGGCATCTTGCGCACTGGTAAACAGCATTTATTATTTTTGGCCTCGCATTGCTTGTTGAAGTTACAAGCCCTTCAAACGTAACAAGCTTGTGCGCCTGCAGCGCAGTCAGTTTGTCTGGGGAAGAATCCGCGGAGCGGTTTACTATTTGCAGGGAGATTTTATCTTTTTTATCGCCGGCAAATTCCTTTGCAGCGCATCTCCCTAGCCATAATGTTCTTTCTGGGTCTTTATCAAGTCTTGATGCCAAGTCAAGCCCCAGGTCCGTCTTGAAATCCGCAATATTATTCCAGTAAACTTTCAGTGGCTGCTTGTCTTTTTTGGCAAGGTTTATCGCGCTTTTGTAGCTGAATGTTGCAAAGAAGTTTTTCCAGATTTCAATAGTTTCCTTATCCAAAGACTCCTGCACAGCTTTTGTAGGAAATTCGTCTGGCGCAGTTTCTGTTTCCGGAAAATACATGCCACATTTATTGTCAAAAGTCATTTAATACTTGCCACGGCAAATTATCCATGGATTTGAATATCAGGGATTTTGCAAGGCATCCCTATCTTAAAGAGGCTGCACAATATGTCCGAGACAGCGGCGTAAGCCTCGAGCAGATGGTTAAAAGCCCCGAGTTCGAGCATATCCGGCATGCCGGATTCAAAAGGATAACAGAATATGCAGTTTTTCGGAAAATAAAATTCACGCCGCTTATAACAAAAGAAGCGTGCAACAACGAGATTTTTACTTACTGCTTTTCAAGAATGCTTCTGCATTATCAGGCAGGAGGCCCTGTTGTCAGCAGATACAACTTTTCTGTTGCAAGACTTGCGGAGCAGAGGCTGTCTGAGGAAAGCCTTGAATTCCTGCTGCATGTCGCGAAGCAGTTTGAGCTGAAATTCAAGCCCGCTGATTATGGCATGGACCTGCGTTTCACGGATTACCTGAAAGTAATGTCTAGAATATGCAGGCACGAAGCCAAATGGAAGCTTGTCAACAGGAGCCTGAGCAAAGGTTATGTCAGCGTCGCAAAGGAAGAGCTGCCGTTCCTGCTTTCAAACGCGCTTGAACCGCGCCTTTTTGTGCTGTCAGCAGACATACCGCCGGAAATAGCGCCAATGGCTAATGCAATATCAAAATTAGGCGTTTTTATGTCAAATTCATCGCCGCCATGCATAAGGAATTCCCTGAGCCACAGGGATTTCAGCGCAAAGTTTCTTCTTGCAACATATGGATACGCATCAGGATTGTCAGAAAATAACATATCGCTGATTTTAGGCATGAAAGAAAAGGATGCAAGCCGCTTGGCTAAGTATAAAGTTCCTGGCTGTGAAAAGCTGTCGCGGACAAGGCATTGCGTGCCGGATATCTTTTGTGATTTCAGAAAGTATATACCAAAAAGGATTTTGCGCCAGCTGACTTTGCCGGAAGGATGCGGCCCGCATATCAATCACCCGATGGATTACAAAAAGCGGACGGAAGCGCTGGAATGGATAAGGCTTCATAACAAGGATATTTTGGCAGAATGGCAGTCAAATCCGGATAAATATGCAGAGTGGACAAATGATATGTCTGATGAAGAATGGAAAATAGAATTTGAAGATGAAGATATGCCGAAGGAAAAATCTGAGGAGAAACAATGAAAGCCGGCGACATGCTTGTTCTTGGAAAGATCCTGCCTCCATGCGTCGAAGTTTACGAAGATAAG
>Ga0315278_10002423_pt1 | contig 16589 bp, 18 predicted proteins | sample YL17G06_0_MG_FD_203880 | JGI IMG/M metagenome (GOLD analysis project Ga0315278, IMG submission 203880) | Sediment microbial communities from Yellowstone Lake, YNP, Wyoming, USA - YL17G06_0 | ecosystem: Environmental > Aquatic > Freshwater > Lake > Sediment | place: USA: Wyoming | collected... | reverse complement strand
CCTGGCCGTGCGCGGCGATGTCGTCGTGGGCGCCGTCACCGACGACGGGGTGCTGGAGGCCGACGCGACGATCGTGGCCGGCGGCCCCTGGTCGACGCGCCTCCTCGACCCCGTGGGCGTCTCACTGCCGGTGGTGGGTGCGCGTGGCTGGCTCGCGCGCGTCGCACCTCCGCCCGGACTCGTGCGGCACCTGGTTGAGGCCGTCGCGGCGCACGCGGCGCTCCGCCAGGGGAACCCCTCGGGGCTGCCCACCGCCGGGGAGGTCGCCGCGGACGGGTTCCCCGGGGACGTGCTCGGCCCGATCCTGCATCCGCACCGCGACGGGACCGTGCTCGTCGGGTCGTCGCGGCAGAGCTGGCTGACCCCCGAGCCCGACGACGCATCGGTGGTGCGGCGCCTCCTCGCCTCGGCGATCGAGATCGTCCCGGCGCTCGCCGAGGCCGAGCTGCGGTCGTCCTGGTGGGGCGTGCGCCCGCTCAGCCCAGACGAACGACCCTTCGTGGGGAAGGTCCGGGATGGGCTCTTCGTGGCGGCCGGCCACGGCTCCGAGGGTGTGATCCTGGGCGCGGGGACCGCCGAGCTGCTCTGCGCACAGATCGCGGGCGAAGACCCGCCGTTCGATGCGGCGCCGTTCGATCCCTTCCGGTTCGGGGCGAGCTGAGCCCTAACCGCCGAGCCGGCTCGCGCGCTCGAGCACGGCGAGCACCCGGTCCACCGGCATGGCGTGCAGGGTGTTCCCGTCGCGCCCGGTCGTGGTCTCGGCCGCGACGAGGGCATTCACCACGGCCTCTTCGGTGGCCTCGACCGTCGCGCGGAACACCTGGGAGAGGAGCCACGGGGCGCCGGTCGGCCCGTCGACGACCGCTCGGACCTGTCGCTCGGGAGCGCCGAGCTGCATCCGGTTCGCCGTCGAGAACGCGAGCATCTGTTCCCCGCTGCCGTTCGACGCGTGCGAACCGGTGGCGGCAAGCCCCAGTCCGGCGCGCTGCGCGACGCGCGTCAGCTGGTGCGGCAGCAGGGGCGCGTCGGTGGCGATGACCACCACGCACGACCCCTCGGTGTGCTGGGACGGCTTCAGGTCGGCGATCTCACGCCCCACGGGCACACCGTCTACCCGCAGGTATTCGCGGTCGCCGTAGTTCGTGAGCACGAGCGCGCCTACGGTGTACCCACCCGCGTCGGCGCCGAGCACCCGGGAGGCGGTGCCGATCCCGCCCTTGAAGTCGAAGCACTGCATGCCGGTGCCCGCACCCACGCACCCCTCGGCGACCGGTCCGGGCGTCGCATCGTCGAGCGCGGCCGCGACGTCATCATCGGACAGCGGGAACGACAGCACGTCGGAGAGCCACGAGTCGTCGCACTCGGTCACGACGGGCATCACCTCCCGGGCGCCGTCGCGGTCGCGCGCCGCGATCCACCGCACGGTCGCGTCGTACGCCTTCCCGATCTGGAGGGACGACGTGAGCACGACCGGGCTCATCAGCACGCCCCACTCGCGGAGCTGGTTCACGCCGATCAGCTCGCCGTAGCCGTTCAGGATGTGGACACCCGCGTACACCCACTCCCGCCAGGGCTCGGCCTCGCCGGGGAAGATCGAGGTCACGCCGGTGCGAACGGCACCCCGGCCGTCGCCGCGCACGATCGTGCGGTGGCCGACGCGGACGCCGGGGACGTCGGTGATCGCGTTCATGGGACCGGGGGCACCCAGGCCGATCCTGATGCCGTGGTCGCGCGCTCGCGGGTTCGTCATGGCGGGGCGCATGCTAACCGGCGGACCGGGCTGTCGGAGGGACGACCCATGCGGCTAGACTCCGGGGCCAACCTGCTCATGGCCATCCTCACCCTCGGGATCTCCTTCCGTCGCGCCCCGATCGAGCTGCTCGAGCGGCTCGCCTTCACCGACGACGACCTCGCGAAGGCGTATCGCCTCGCCCTCGACCTGGACGGGATCGACGAAGCCGTGATCCTGTCGACCTGCAACCGCGTGGAGGTCACGGCGAGCGTGCCGAGTTATCACGCCGGGTTCCTCGCCTTGAAGCGGCTGCTCACGGAGACACGCGGCGTGAGCGCCGAGGATCTGGCCGAGCCCCTCTACTCGCACTGGGAGCAGGACGCGGCCGACCACCTGTTCGCGGTCGCCGCCGGCCTGGACTCGATGGTGCTGGGCGAGACGCAGATCTACGCGCAGGTCCGGGAGGCGCTGCGGCGCGCCCAGGCCGAAGAGGTCGCGGGTTCGGCGCTCACCGGGCTGTTCCACGCGGCAGCCCGCGCGGGGAGGCGCGTGCGCCAGGAGACCTCACTGGGCGCCGCCCCCGACGCGTTCGTGGCGCTCGGTGCCGACCTCGCCGACGACGCCCTGGGGGGGCTCGCCGGCCGCGACGTCGTGGTGGTGGGCGCCGGCCAGATGGCCGCGCTTGCCGTGAAGCACCTCCGTCAGCGAGGCGTCGGCCCTGTTCGGATCCTGAACCGCTCGCTCGAGCACGCCCGGGCCCTGGCCGATCGTACGAACGCCACGCACGGAGACCTCGATGCCCTCCCCGATGCGCTGGGCCACGCCGACCTCGTCGTGAGCGCGACCGGCGCCGCGGGGATCGTGGTGCGGCGCGGCGCGGTGGCGCATGCGGTGGCCGAGCGCGGCGGACACCCCCTCGTGCTGCTGGATCTCGCGGTGCCCAGGGATGTCGAGCCCGAGGTCGCCTACCTCGACGACGTCCGCGTGATCGACATCGTGTCGCTCCGGGAGCGCCTCGCCGCGCACGACCCGGCCACCGCCGGAGACATCGCCCGTGCGCACGAGCTCGTCGCCGAGGAGGTCCATCGCTACACCGTGCGGCGGCGCGCCGGCGACCTCGCGCCCCTGATCCGCGCGCTTCGCGCCCGCGGTGAAGACGTGATGCTGGCCGAGCTCGAACGACAGTCCTCCCATCTCTCCGATCTGACGCCCGACGAGCGTGCGGCCGTCGAGCACATCGCACGGGGCATCGTGGCCAAGCTCCTCCACGAGCCGATCGTGGAGCTGAAGGAGCGGTCGGAGCCGGGCACCGACGGGCTGCACGCCCGGGTGCTCGCCGAGCTGTTCGGCATCGACCTCGAGGCGGAGTGACCACCCTCCGCATCGGCACCCGCCGCTCCAAGCTGGCCGTCGCCCAGGCCGAGGAAGTCGCGGCCCGGCTGGTGACGCACGGCGTATCGGCCGACCTCGTCACGATGCGCACGTCCGGCGATGAAGGAGCGGCGGCCGACACCTCGTCTCAGGGACTCAAGGGCCTGTGGATCGACACGATCCTCGACGCCCTCGAGGCGGGCGAGATCGACCTCGCCGTGCACTCGGCGAAGGACCTGCCCGCCGAGGACGACGAGGGATTCGTGATCGGCGCAGTGCCCGAGCGCGCCGACCCCCGTGACGTGCTGATCACGCGCGAGGAACGCCTGAAGCCCGACGCCGTGATCGGCACGTCGAGCCTCCGGCGGAAGGCGCAGCTGCTCGCCGCGTTCCCCGGACTCACGGTCGCGCCGCTGCGCGGGAACGTCGATACGCGGCTCCGCAAGCTCGCCGAGGGGGAGGTCGACGCCACGGTGCTCGCGGCCGCCGGACTCGCTCGCCTCGGGATCGAGCCCGAGCACGCCCGCCCGCTCGAGACCGCCGAGATGGTGCCGGCCCCGGGCCAGGGCTGCCTCGCCCTCCAATGCCGCGACGACGACGACCGCACGATCGAGGCGCTCGCTCCGCTGGACCACCGCGTCTCACACCTGGCGCTCGACGCGGAACGCTCGTTGATGTGGCGCCTCGGGGGCGGCTGTGCGCTCCCGCTCGGGGCGTTCGCCTCGGTCGACGGCGATGCCGTGCGGTTGATCGCGATGATCGCGACGCCAGACGGTGCCCTCGTCCTGCGCGTCGACGAGACCGCCGGCACCCCCGAAGACGTCGCCGGGATCGCCGCGCGCGCCCTGATCGCCGCAGGTGCCGAGGAGATCCTCGCGGAGGTCGTCGCCGGATGAGCGCGCGCGCCTCACGCCCGCGACGCGAGCCGCTCAAGGGTCGCACGGTCCTGGTCACCCGCCCCACCGACGAGTCGGCAGCGCTCGTAGAGGAGCTCGAACGCCGTGGCGCACGCGCGATCGTCGCGCCCTCGATCGAGATCGTGCCGACCCGCTCCGCCGTGCTGACGCGGGCCCTGAAGGACCTCGCGGCCGGGCGCTTCACCTGGATCACGATCACGAGCCGCGCCAGCGTCGAGATGCTGGCCTCCCGCCTGGAGCCCGGCAACGTCCGCGCGAGGGTCGCCGCGATCGGCGAGGGCAGCGCGGCGGCGTTCAGCGCCTGGGCCGGCCGGGAGGTCGACCTGCAGCCGTCGGTGTTCACCACCGTCGGGCTCGCGCGTGCCTTCCCGAAGGGGATCGGGCGGGTGCTGTGCGCCCGCGCCGACATCGCGCCCGAGGGCCTCGAGGACGCCCTGGCCGCGAAGGGCTGGTCGCCCGAGCGCGTCGACGCGTACCGCACCCGGATGCCGCGTTCCCTCCCGCCGGAGGCGCGCGCCGCGCTGGCAGACGGCCAGGTCGACGCCGTCACCTTCACGAGCGCGTCGACGGTACGGGGGTTCGTGGGCGCGCTCGGTGCGGTGCGCGGGACGCCGAAGGTCGTGTGCATCGGCCCGGTCACGGCGAAGGAGGCGCGCGCGCACGGGCTCACCGTGCATGCCGTCGCGAGACCCCACACGTTCGAAGGCGTGGTCGACGCGGTCGAGCGGGCGCTTCGGCCGCGCACGCGCTGACGCTCGCACCGGTACGCTTCCCGTATGACGCTCCCGTACCGCCCGCGCCGGATGCGCCGCACGCCCGCATTGCGCGCCCTGATCCGCGAGACCACCCTCGAGCCGCGGCAGCTGATCGCGCCGCTGTTCGCGAAGGAGGGCATCGCCGAGCCGGTCCCGATCGCCTCGATGCCTGGGCAGTTCCAGCACACGCTCGAGTCGCTCCGGAAGGAGGCCGTCGAGACCGCGGGGCGCGGCGTGCTCGCGTTCATGCTGTTCGGGGTGCCGGCGCGTAAGGACGCCGAGGGCTCCGAGGCCTGGAACCCCGGCGGGATCGGCCAGCGCGCGATCGCGACGCTCCGCCAGGAGTTCGGTGACGACGCGGTCGTGATCGCCGACCTCTGCCTCGACGAGTACACCGACCACGGCCACTGCGGCGTGCTGAACGAGCGGGGCGAGGTCGACAACGACCCGACCGTCGAGCGGTACACGCGCATCGCGTTGGCGCAAGCCGAGGCGGGCGCTCACATGGTGGGGCCGAGCGGGATGATGGACGGCCAGGTGGCCGCTATCCGCACGGCGCTCGACGAGGCGGGACACACCGACGTCGGGATCATGGCCTACGCCGCGAAGTTCGCCTCCGCCCTCTACGGACCGTTCCGCGAGGCCGCCGAGGGCGCGCCGAAGTTCGGCGACCGCCAGGGACACCAGCAGGACGTCGCGAACGCCGACGAGGCGCTTCGCGAGATCCGCGCCGACATCGAACAGGGCGCCGACGTCGTGATGGTCAAACCCGCGCTCCCCTACCTCGACCTGGTGAGCCGCGCGAAGGACGAGACCGGGTTCCCCCTGGCCGCGTATCACGTGAGTGGCGAGTATTCGATGATCAAGGCGGCGGCCGCGAACGGCTGGATCGACGAACGGCGGGTCGTGCTCGAGGTGCTGACCTCGATCCGGCGGGCCGGCGCCGACCTGGTGCTGACGTATCACGCGAAGGACGCCGCCGCGTGGTTGCGGGAGGAGCGCTGACATGTCGAGGAACCGGGTCGTGGTCGGGGTCGCGATCGCCGTGGTGGCGATCGTCGCCGCCGTGATCTGGGCGGTGGCCGACTCCGGCGGCGGCGACGGATCGCTCGCCGGCACCAGCTGGACGCTGTCGGACCTGGACAGCGGCGGGGTCACCGGCACGGCACCCACGCTCGCCTTCACCGAGGCCGACATGAACGGCACCGGTGGCTGCAACACCTTCGGCGGCCCGTACACGACCGAGGGCGACGCGATCTCGATCGGTCCTATCGCCTCGACACTGATGGCCTGCGAAGGCCCGATCCTGGAGCAGGAGACCGTGTACTTCGCGGCGCTCGATGGGGCGAACCGGTACGCGGTCGACGGCGACACGCTGACCATCACGGGCGACGCGGGGACGCTGACCCTGTCGGCGAGCTGACCGGCCGGGGCCAGCATCCGGCTAGCATCCAACCCATGACCCGTTCGGAAGACCTCTTCGCGCGCGCCACCGAGGTGATCCCGGGCGGGGTCGACTCCCCGGTGCGCGCCTTCGGCGGCGTCGGTGGTACCCCACGGTTCGCCGACCGCGGCGAGGGCTCATGGATCGTCGACGTCGACGGGAACCGCTACGTGGACCTCGTGCAGTCGTGGGGGGCGCTGCTGTTCGGCCACGCGCATCCGGCGATCGTGGAGGCCGCGCGCCAGGCCGCGTCGAGGGGCACCACGTTCGGCGCCCCCACCGAGGGCGAGGTCGAGCTCGCCGAGCGCATCGTCGATGCGGTGGCCTCGATCGACCAGGTGCGCCTGGTCTCGAGCGGGACCGAGGCCGCGATGAGCGCGATCCGGCTCGCGCGCGGTGCCACCGGCCGCGACCTGATCCTCAAGTTCGAAGGCTGCTACCACGGGCACTCCGATTCGCTGCTCGCGAAGGGCGGCGGCAGCGGCCTGGCCACGCTCGGGATCCCGTCGTCGCCAGGCGTGACCGAAGGCGCCGCGAAGGACACCCTCACTGCACCCTTCAACGACCTGGAGGTGGTGCGCGCGCTGTTCGCGGAACGGGGGGACGAGATCGCCGTGGTGGCCGTCGAGCCGGTGGCCGCGAACATGGGCGTGGTCCCACCGGCGCCCGGGTTCCTCGAGGGGCTCCGGGAGGTCTGCGACGAGCACGGCGCGCTGCTCCTGTTCGACGAGGTGATCACCGGGTTCCGTATCGCGTACGGAGGGGCTCAGACCCATTACGGCGTGACGCCCGACCTGACCGCGCTCGGCAAGGTGATGGGCGGCGGATTCCCGTGCGCGGCCTTCGGCGGGCGCCGCAACCTGATGGAGCGGCTCGCCCCCGTCGGGCCGGTCTACCAGGCCGGCACCCTGAGCGGGAACCCGGTCGCGGTCGCCGCGGGGATCGCGGCCCTGGACCTCGCGCGTACGATGGATCCGTACCCGCACCTGGAGGCCACCGCGGACTCGCTGATCGCCGGACTCTCGGACGGGTTCGCAGAGGCCGCGATCCCCGTCACCGTGAACCGCGCGGGATCGCTGTTCAGCGTTTTCTTCACCGCCGAGGCCGGCGGGCCGATCGCCGACTTCGCCGGGGCCGCCGCCGCGGACCACGGGCGCTATGCCCGCTTCTTCCACCACATGCTCGCCGGCGGGGTCTGGCTGCCGCCCAGCGGGTATGAACTGTGGACGTTGTCCGCGACGCTCGGCCCCGACGAGGTCGGACGCGTGGTCGATGCCGCCGCGTCGTTCCGCGACTGAAGCGCGGGCTACGCCGCGAGCGCCACGTCGAGCGCGCGCGACTCGGGATCGCGCACGTCGACGTCCTCGACCTCCATCGCGAGGCAGAAGGTGCCGATCACGCGCTCGAGTGCGTCGTGGGTCGGCGCCACCTCGCATCGCACGGTACCGCGCTCCCCGCGGAGCGTGAAGCCCGCGGTCTCCCCGTTCAGCGCGGCCACGTGGGCCTCGAGGATCTCGAGGTTCGGGCCTTCCATCCCGAACAGCTCGAGCAGGCCCCGTCCCTCGCACTTCGAGAACGGGACCCCGATGATCTCGGTCGCCGCTCCGGTCACGGTGCGCAGTCGCAGGGCCGTGTCGGTGGTCCAGAAGAACACCGGCCTCCCTGCGGCTACCGCCGCGATCGTCTCGGCGCCTTGGAACCGCTTCCGAGGTGGAGGCGGGGTCGGCACCGTGTCGGTGATGCCGAAGAGTTCCCACTGCCGCATCGATCTCACCCCTCCTGAGGTTCGTCGGATTCACTACCTGATTTCGGGTAATGGGGGGGTCTCAGCGCATAGTGCCTTGTGACCATTTCCCGGGGCGCCCACGGTCCCACATCGACCTCGGCACGAGGCCTAGGGCCTCGGCGGGTGGTCACGCACTAGGCTCGGTCACCGTGGGTAGTCCACTCGACGACTTCAAGGAGTACACGCGCGCACGGGTCGGGCCCGAGGCCGACGGCTGGCTTAGGCGGATCCGTGCGCTCCAGCGGGAACTCACGAAGCGCTGGGGGCTGACCCTCGGCGACCCGTTCGACGGAGGCGTGATCGGGTTCAGCGTGGCTGCCGAGCGCGGCACCGATGCCGAGCCGGTCGTGCTGAAGCTGAGCTATCCGGACGGATGGTTCGCCGACGAGACGCGCGCGATCGGGGAGATCCAAGGTGACGGGATGGTCAGGCTTCTTGACCACCATCCCGACGGCGCGCAGCTGCTGGAACGTGCGATGCCCGGGGGGTCGCTGCTGGCGACCCGCCAGGAGCCCGAGGGGAACGAGATCGCGGCGGAGGTGCTGCAGCGGCTCTGGCGTCCGGCGCCCCCGGGCTTCGTGACCGTGAAGGCGGAGGCGACCCGGTGGGCCGACTCGATGCCGCTCCGACACGTGCAGCAGATGTCGCCCTTCGAACGTCCGCTCCTGGAGCTGGCCGCCGAGACGCTCCGCGATCTTGCCGGCTCCCAGGGCGAGCCCGTGCTCCTGCACGGCGACTTCCACCAGGGGAACGTCCTCGAGGCCGAACGGGAACCATGGCTCGCGATCGACCCGAAACCACTCGTGGGTGAGCGGGAGTTCGACATCACCGCGCTCCTTCGGGACCGGCGCGAGGAGGTCCTCGCCGACCACGACCCGCACGCCCGGCTGCAGCGCCGATTCGACCAGCTCTGCGAGCTGTTCGATTGCGACCGTCGCCGGCTCCGCGAATGGTCGTTCGCGATCCTCGTCGACTACGCGCTCTGGAACTTCGAGGCGAACGCCCGGACGGCGGGGAGCGACGAGATCCAGCTGGCGAGGCTGACGCGGAGCCTCGAGCTCTAACGCGACGCCGGCCGCGCGGCAAGCCCGTCGAGGATCACGTCGAGCACCTGGTCCGTCATCACGGTGAGCCCCGCGCCGGGAGGCGCGAGCTCGCGGAGCGGTCCGTCGATGAGCAGCACCGAAAGGCCGTGGACGGCCGCCCAGGCGCCGAGCGCCAGCGCGTCCCGGTCGCCGGCGGCGATCGTCCCGTCTGCCTGACCGTCGTCGATCGCCTGGAAGAGGGGCCCCTCGGAGGCCAGCCCGGCCGCCTGCACCTCGGTCACCTCCTCGGCACGACGGAGCTCGGGCCGGTTCATCAGCGTGAACCTCGCCGGATGGGCGAGCGCGAAGCCGACGTACGCCCGCCCCAGCGCCCGGATCCGATCGTGGGTGCCGTCCGCGGCGTCGACCGCGGCGAGCTCAGCCACCAGCAACATCTCGTAGCCCTCGAGCGCCAGGGCCGCGACCACCGCCGCCTTGTCCGCGAAGTGATGGTACGGGGCGTTGTGGGAGACGCCGGCCCGACGTGCGACCTCGCGGAGCGTCAGCCCCTCGACACCCCGCTCCTCGACGAGCCGCATCGCCGCGTCGAGCAGGGCGCGACGGAGATCCCCGTGGTGGTAGGCGTCCCTGGTCGGCGAGGCTGAGGTCACCGGGACACCTTGCCAGGGATATCTTGACACTGTCAACTTCAGGGAGTATCTTGACGCTGTCCACATACGGGAGGGAGCGAACGATGGCGACGCGATCGGCGGTGCTGGGGGCGAACGGTGGGACCGGACGCGCGGTGGTGGAGGCGTTGCTCGCATCCGGCCACGAGGTCCGCGCGGTCACCCGCAAGGGCGACGGGCCGGCCGGAGCCGAGCAGATCGCTGCCGACGTGGAGGACGGCTCGGCGCTGGCACGGGCGCTCGAGGGCGCATCGGTCGTATACCACTGCGCGCAGCCGGCCTACGAGCGGTGGAGCGCCGAGTTCCCCGCGATGAACCGGGCGATCGCCGAGGCAACGGCGGCGTCAGGCGTGAAGCTCGTGTTCGCCGACAACCTCTACATGTACGACCAGTCTCGCGGCCCGATCGACGAGACCACGCCCGAGGATCCGCCGACCGCCCGAGGGCGCCTGCGCCGGGACATGGCCGACGAGTTGCTATCGATGCACCGCGAGGGACGTCTCCGCGTCTCGATCGGACGCGCCTCCGACTACTACGGTCCGAACGGCATCGGAACGAGCCTGGGCGATCGCCTCTTCGAGAGGGTCCTGGCCGGGAAGAAGGCGCAGTGGATGGGTTCGCTCGACCAGCCGCACACCTGCAGCTACCTCCCCGACATGGCTCGCGCGCTCATCACGTTGGGCGAGCACGATGAGGCCGATGGGCGGGCATGGGTCCTGCCGGCGGCGCCAGCGGTCACGGGACGCCGGTTCGTCGAGCTCGCCTCGGGTGCCGCGGGGGTCCCGGCGAGACCGGCGGCGATCTCGTCCGGGATGATGAAGGTGGCCGGGTTGTTCTCACCGATGATCCGCGCCTACGCCGAGATGCTCGGGGAGTGGACGACGCCGTTCACGGTCGACGCGTCCGCGTTCGAGGAGGCCTTCGGATCCTTCGATGTCACGCCGCACGAGGAGGCGATCCCCGCCACGGTCGAGTGGTTCGCCCGGCGCGGCTCGCGCGCGGCCGCCTAGCTGTCTGCATCGTCAGGTGTCGCCGGGTCGGTCGAACCGGCTCGCCGGGCCGAATCAGGCCCGCGGCGCCGAGATCGTCCGCGGTACGAACGTCACCGTGGCGAACGCGCCGCTATCCCGCTCGAGCACGAGCCGCAGGTCGACGGTCCCCCGATCGCCCCGGAGCTCCACCGTGACATCGCGGTCGCCGTCGCCGCGGATCGCGGGGCCGGCCTCGAGCGGTCCGAACAACGCGGACGCGGCCCGGAGCGCGCGATCGACCGTGGCCCGGTCGATGCCGTCACCGAGCGGGAGCTCGTCGGGCCAGGCCGGCGCGGGTTCGGAGGTGAGCGCCGCGACCCGGCGGACCGCTTCCGCCAGCGCCGGCGACGGGTCCGGAACCGACCGCAGCTCGAACGTCTGCACGCGGGGGGGCCGCTCGCCCGTCATCAGGATCTCGACCCGCACCCGCCCGCCGCGCTCCCCGCGCAGCCACCACACGTGGTGCGCCGGCGAATCGGACACCTCCGGCAGGTCGGGATCGGGCGAGAGCGCACCGTGGCGTTCGCGGATCCCTTCGATGTCTGCGCGGCGGCGATCGAGCGGATCGTCAAGGTCCACGTTGAAGGCGAACACCTCGGTGGCCAGGTCGTCGTCCCACGCACGCAGCAGACCTTCCATCTGGGCCCGGGCGGTGCGCGTGGCATCCCACGGCACGACCGCACGCACCGGGGCAGCCGCGCGCGTCACCAGTATCGTGAGCGCCTCGGCGGCGTACGTCGACATCGGCGCGTAGGTCCGGTTCCCGAGCGCGATCACCCCCACCCCCGAGGCCGGGTGCCATCGCATGTGCGATCCGAACCCGGGGTATCCCCCGCTGTGTCCCACCACATGGCCGAGCCGCAGGTCGTGCATCACGAAGAGCCCGAACCCGTAGCCGCCGCTCAGCACTTCGGGCACCGCGTCGGTCGAGGAGCGCCTCAGCTCGGGGTCGAACGACCGCTGGACCTGCTGCATCTCGCGGCGGGAGGCGCGGGACAACGGATGGGATCCCTCGGGATCCCCGCGCGGGGGGAATGCGTCGGCGAATCCCGCCACCCAGGTCGCGAGGTCGCGCACCGAGCTGAAGATGCCGCCCATCGACGCGAGCGCGCCGTATCCGTCGAACGGCTCCTCCACGAAGGCACCGTCGCGGCGCGCGTAGCCGGTCGCGAGCCTGTCGGACGGCACCTCCCCGGCGGTGTAGACGGTGGCTCCCATCCCGAGAGGATCGAGCAGGCGGGCCCGCACGAGGTCCCGGTACTCCGCGCCGCTCACGTTCGTGAGCGCGCGACCGAGCAACCCGTAACCCAGGTTCGAGTACTCGAAGGTCGTGCCCGGTGCCCAGGCGAGCTCGAAGCCACCGGAGAGCAGCTCGACGAATCGGGCCAGATCCAGCCCCTGCAGGCGGTCGCCCCACGGATCGTCGGTGGGCAGGCCGCCCGCCATGGTCAGCAGATGTCGCACCGTGACGGGCGGAGAGTCGGCCGTGGGGCCGCGCAGCTCCGCGAGCTCGGGCACGTAGGTCCCCACCGGCTCGTCGAACCGCAGCACGTCCTCGTCACGTAGCAACACGGCGGCCGAGGCCGTGAAACTCTTCGTCATCGAGGCGATCCGGAACACGCTGTCGGCGTCGGGGGCGCGATCCTCGCCGTCGACGAGGGTCCCGAGGCCGCGCGCGTGCACGAGCTCGCCCCCGATCACGACGCCGTACGAGATCCCGGGGATCGTGCCGTCACCCGCGCCCCGATCGAAGATCGCATCCACCGCGCGCAGCGCGCCCTCGGTGCCCATGACCGAGGACTATCCCACGCGGGTGACCGCGAGGCGTGGCACCGGAACGGGCCGTTCGGCGGTTCCCCGCCGGCAGGCACCCTGCTAGCGTCGGGCGCCGATGAAACGCCTCCTGGCAGCCGCCTGCCTCGTCCTCGCGGGCCTCCTGACCGAGGCCGCGCCGCCCCTCACCCAGACGCGGGCCGTCGCGGCGACGCGACCCCCCGTGGTGGTCGTGATGCTCGAGAACGTCGAGGACGTCAAGCTCACGCAGTCCAGCGCGCCGTACCTGATGAGCGTGAAGGCGAGCGGCCGGTACTTCTCGCGCTACTACGGCGTCGTGCACCCAAGCTTCCCCAACTACCTGGCGTTCGCGGGCGGCGATACGTTCGGCAACACGGGTGGCGGTGCGTTCGCCGGCGCGTTCGCCGCCGACAACATCTGGAACCAGCTCACGGGCGCCGGCGCGACGTGGGGCGTCTACCAGGAGCACATGCCGACCACCTGCTATCCCAAGAACAGCAAGGTCGTGTTCGCGCCCACGAAGGATAAGTACTCGATCGGGCACAACCCGGCGATCGTGTTCGCGAACATCTACACCACCCCGCAGTGTCAGAACGTGAAGCCCCTCAGCGCGATGCCGAGCGTGCTCCCCGACCTGAGCTTCGTGACGCCGGGCTACTGCAACGACATGCATGGCGTGACCGACCTCACGTACCCGGCGAACTGTCAGATCAAGACGCAGGCGCTCATCACCCGCGCCGATTCGTGGCTCGCCGCGCACGTGCCCACGTGGCTCGACGCGGGTGCCATCGTGATCATCACGTTCGACGAGGGCACGACGAAGACCGGGGTGGGCGGCCACATCTATACGGTCGAGGTCGGCGCGGGGATCTCGCCGTCGATCGACGCCGCGACCTACAACCACTACAGCCTGCTGGCCGGCCTCGAGGATCGGTTCGGGGTCGCGCGCCTTCGGAACGCCGCCACGGCGACGCCGCTCCCCGTCGGCTGAGCTCCCCTACGCCCTCAGCTTCTTGAGCGCCTTGTCCGCCAGGATCTCGCCCGCGCAGGGCCGGGCATCCCCGTGACGCCCCCACCCGCGTGGGTCGCGCTGCTCGCCTGATACAGCCCGGTGATCGGCCTGCGGTAGTCGGCGTAGCCCGGCGCCGGCCGCATGTGGAACAGCTGATCCACCGTGAGCTCGCCGTGGAAGATGCTTCCGCCGATCGACGGCGGCATCAGGCTCATGACGTAGCTGAGGGTGGTGACCTGGATATCGGGCGCCTCGGGCCACGGGCTCATCGTGTCGGTGGCGCCGCCGGTCTTGTGGCGCGCCTCGAGTACCACCGTGCGCGCGCCGTGCTTCGCTAGGTAGGCGACCGCGATCAGCCCGTTGTGCCCACCGCCCACCACGATCGCGTCGTACCGGTTCGCGTCCTGCTGCCTAGCCATCGTTTGAATCTCCGTTCAAGGTCTGGGACGCCGAAGCTACACCGGACCCGGGACGAACCTGAAATCGACCCGTGAGGACAACGGTGAAACGTTCGCCTGGGTTCGCGAGACGATGGGATGTGACCGACCAGGAAGGGATCCAGATGACCACAGAGATCGCGACCTTCGGCGCCGGCTGCTTCTGGGGCGTCGAGTACGTGTACCTAAAGGTGCCCGGCGTCACCGACGTCGTGAGCGGGTACAGCGGCGGCATCGTCCCCGACGTGAGCTACCGCGAGGTGTGCGCCGGTACGACCGGCCACGCCGAGGTCGTCCAGGTGACGTTCGATCCGTCGGTCGTCAGCTACGAGCAGCTGCTCGAGGTGTTCTGGGCGATGCACGACCCCACGCAGGTGAACCGGCAGGGCCCCGACCGCGGGACGCAGTACCGGAGCGCGATCTTCACGCACTCCGAGGCACAGCGCGATGCGGCGATCGCCTCGCGAGAGCGGGCGCAGCCGCGGTTCCCGGCGCCGATCGCGACCGAGATCACCGAGTTCGGAGCGTTCTACCCGGCCGAGGACTACCACCAGCGGTACTACGACAAGACGGGCCATCAGCCGTACTGCCACGCGATCCCGCCGAACCTGCTGCGGGACCTGGGGCTCGTGCCCGCGGCGAGCTAGGGCCCGACCGGCGGATCCTCGATCGGTGCCAGCTTGTGCGAGCCGTCGCACATCGGCTGGCACGCCGACGCGCCGCACCGGCAGAGCGAGCGCCGGCCCGCATGGGCCGGCACGCTCGAGCCGTCGGCGCCGGTGATCTTCACGTCGCCCGAGACCCGGACCGGTCCGTTCGCCTTCAACGCGACGCAGGCGATCGCCGGATCGGGGACGTCCCAGGTCGGGAGCTTCTCGAGCTCCCGCGCGGGGGCCTCTTCCTCGAAGCAGCCGTAGGGCGCCTCGCGCTCGCAGAGCGGCATCGAGCTCGAGCGGCCGCACCTGCAGACCGCGTAGGTCTCGCCGGGCGCGAGATCGGGCCCGAGCTCGAGAGCAACAATGCGCCGGAGCGCGAGCCCGCGAACCAGCATCGGACCACCCCAAACGATCTCGATACCGCGATCGCTCACGGGTCGGTGAACCCGATCCCCTTGTGCGACCCGTCGCAGAACGGCTTGTTGTCCGAGCGGCCGCAGCGGCAGAGCGTCGTGCGGTTTCGTACCTCGTACGCCTCGCCATCGGGCCCGACCACCGGCACACCACCCCGCACCCAGATAGGGCCGTCGTTCGAGATCGCCACGGCCGGTTCGAACGGCGGCTCGACCTCGTCCGAGTCGTCATCGGGCGCCCACGCGAGCGTCCCCGAGGGACAGAGTTCGACCATGTGCTTGAGGCGCGCGCGGATCTCTGGGTCAGCGGTCTCACCCAGCATCCGCCAGACGTTCGTGAAGCGGTCACCGCAGTATCCGGCATGCGTGCAGAGCGAGTGATCGTCCGTCATCACGACGTCCGTCCCGTGGAACCGCCGGGCGCGCGCGGCTCGGGGGCCGGTGTCGGCTGTGACCGCTGGATCCCAGGCCGCGGCCTCGTGGGAGTCATCGCAGAACGGCTTCGTCGAGGAGGCGCCACACCGGCACAGGCGGACCATGGGGCCGTCGACAGGCAGCGGGTCGACGGGCGCCCAGTCGACCGGCTCCCCGTGCTCGGTCTCGATCTGGTGCGTCCGACCGATCGGGAGGTCGACGACCTCGTAGGGGCCGTCGGGCGTCACGCGGATCTCTGGCTGCGGCACTGCGACGTCCATCGGACGTCTAGCATCGCAGCTTCGAGGCGTTCGGAGGAACCGTAGATGGACGAACTCGGCATCACGATCGACCGAGGGTCCGGCACGCCCGCCTCCATGCAGGTGAAGGCAGCGGTGCGATGTCTGGTCGACGCCGGCGGGCTGACGCCGGGCGACCGCCTCCCGACCGTGCGGGCCTTCGCGCTCCAGCTCGGGATCGCCCCGAACACGGTGGCACGGGCCTATCGCGAGCTCGAGTCCGAGGGGTACGTGATCGGCCGCGGGCGGGCGGGGACGTTCGTAGCCGACGAGCCGCCGGAGGCCGAGACGGCCGATCTCGACGACATCGCCGCCGCGTACCTCGTGCGAACCCGCGCCGCGGGCTTCACCGACGTCGAGGCCGTAGGCGCCGTCCGGCGGGCCGCGGAGGATCCGTCGGCCTGACGATCCGGCGGTTGCGCACCGGCATCGCAGGTCCCCCCTATACTCCGAACACATGTTCGGAGACCTGAACGACGCACAGCGCACCGCCGTCACGCACGGCGACGGCCCGCTGGTGATCGTCGCGGGGGCCGGGACGGGCAAGACCGCGACGCTCGCCGCGCGCGTCGCGTGGCTCGTCGAGCAGGGTGTCCGCCCCGAGCGGATGCTGCTGCTCACGTTCAGCCGCAGAGCCTCGAGGGAGATGCTCTCGCGGGCGGAACGCCTGTCCGGGACCCGGGACACCGGCCGGGTCGTGGGCGGCACCTTCCACGCGGTGGCGAACCGGCTGCTGCGGCTCCACGGCCGCGCGCTCGGGCTGCGTCCCGACTTCTCCGTGCTCGACCTGGCCGACGCCGCCGACGTGATGAAC
>Ga0315278_10002421_pt1 | contig 16602 bp, 15 predicted proteins | sample YL17G06_0_MG_FD_203880 | JGI IMG/M metagenome (GOLD analysis project Ga0315278, IMG submission 203880) | Sediment microbial communities from Yellowstone Lake, YNP, Wyoming, USA - YL17G06_0 | ecosystem: Environmental > Aquatic > Freshwater > Lake > Sediment | place: USA: Wyoming | collected... | reverse complement strand
GATCGCGCGCGTCTGCGCGCCTTCACCACGGCCATCCACCAGTCTGATCCCCGACAGCCCGCCTCCGGAGCCGCGCGACCATGAACCTGACCCGCTACACCGAGAAGGCGCAGGAGGCCGTCCTGGCCGCCCAGCGCATCGCCACCGAGGCGCAGAGCCCGACCCTCGAGGTCGAGCACCTCCTGGCCGCCCTGCTCGAGGACGATGAAGGCACGCCCGCCGCCACGCTCCGACGGCTGGGCGCGGACGTGGCCAAGGTGCGCCTCGAGCTTGCCGCGATCGTGGGCCGTCGCGCACGCATCGCGGGCGGCTCGCTCTCGCTCGACCCCCGCGCGCGCCAGCTCCTGGAGCGAGCCGAGGACGAGGCGAAGCGGCTCCAGGACGAGTACGTCTCGACCGAGCACCTGCTCATCGCCGCCACCGAGTCGGGCGGCGAGGCGCAGCGCATCCTGCACGAGGCCGGCGGTGGCAAAGAGGCCGTCCTCGGCGCCCTGGCATCCGTCCGCGGCGGCCAGCGGGTCACCTCGCAACACCCCGAGACCACCTACCAGTCGCTCGAGCGCTACGGGCGCGACCTGACCAAGGACGCCCAGGCGGGCAAGCTCGACCCGGTCATCGGGCGCGACGAGGAGATCCGCCGGGTCATCCAGGTCCTCTCGCGGCGGACCAAGAACAACCCCGTGCTCATCGGCGAGCCGGGCGTCGGCAAGACGGCCATCGTCGAGGGCCTGGCCCAGCGCATCGTGCGCGGCGACGTGCCCGAGTCGCTCAACGACAAGCGCGTCGTGGCGCTCGACCTCGGGGCGCTCATCGCCGGTGCGAAGTTCCGGGGCGAGTTCGAGGAACGCCTGAAGGCGGTGCTCAAGGAGATCAAGGACTCCGACGGCCGCGTCGTCCTCTTCATCGACGAGCTGCATACGGTCGTCGGGGCCGGCGCCGCCGAGGGCGCCATGGACGCCAGCAACATGCTCAAGCCGATGCTCGCCCGTGGCGAGCTGCACACCATCGGCGCGACCACGCTCGATGAGTACCGCAAGCACGTCGAGAAGGACGCCGCCCTGGAACGCCGCTTCCAGCCCGTCTACGTCGATCAGCCGACCGTCGAGGACACCATCTCCATCCTCCGCGGCCTACGCGAGCGCTACGAGGTGCACCACGGCGTGCGCATCACCGACTCCGCCCTGGTCGCCGCCGCGACGCTCTCGAACCGCTACATCAGCGATCGCTTCCTGCCCGACAAGGCCATCGACCTCGTGGATGAGGCGGCCAGCCGCCTGCGCATCGAGATGGACTCCATGCCCACGGAGCTCGACGAGCTGGAGCGCCGGCGCATCCAGCTGGAGATCGAGCGGGAGGCCCTGCGCAAAGAGAAGGACGAGGCCTCGAAGGCCCGACTGACAGCCCTCGAGAAGGAGCTGGCGGAGCTCGCCGAAGCAGCCGGCGCGCTCAAGCAGCAATGGGAGACCGAGAAGGCCGCCATCGGTGCCCTGCGTGAGACGAAGTCCGCGCTCGAAGGGCTCCAGCATGAGATCGAAGCTGCGGAGCGCGCCGCCGACTACGGCAAGGCCGCCGAGCTGAAGTACAGCCGCCAGGTCGAGCTGGCCGAGCGGCTCAAGACGCAGGAGGCAGCCATCGCCACCTCGGGCGGGTCGCGGCCGCTGCTCAAGGAGGAGGTCGACGCGGACGAGATCGCGCGTGTCGTGGCCGCCTGGACCGGCATCCCGGTGACGCGCCTGATGGAGGGCGAGGCCGACAAGCTGATCCACATGGAGGAGCGCCTCCACGACCGGGTCGTCGGCCAGGAAGAGGCCATCGCCGCCGTCTCGGACGCGGTGCGGCGAGCCCGGGCAGGCCTCAAGGACCCGCGCCGACCGATCGGGTCGTTCATCTTCCTGGGCCCGACCGGCGTCGGCAAGACCGAGCTCGCCCGCGCCCTGGCGGCATTCCTGTTCGATGACGAGACGGCCATGACGCGCATCGACATGAGTGAGTACATGGAGAAGTTCGCCGTCTCGCGCCTCATCGGGGCGCCGCCCGGCTATGTGGGCTACGAGGAAGGTGGCCAGCTGACCGAGTCGGTCCGCCGCCGGCCCTACCAGGTCGTCCTGCTCGACGAGGTCGAGAAAGCGCACTCGGACGTCTTCAACGTCCTCCTCCAGGTCCTCGACGACGGTCGGCTGACCGACTCGCAGGGGCGCACGGTCAACTTCAAGGACACGGTCCTGATCATGACCAGCAACGTCGGCTCGCAGTTCCTGTCCGGCTACGCGGGGCGACCCGACGATGCCGCCTACGCCGAGATGAAGACGCGCGTGACCGAGGCCCTCAGGCAGCAGTTACGGCCGGAGTTCCTCAACCGCGTCGACGAGGTCATCGTCTTCCACGCCCTCGGCGATGCGGAGCTGGCGGCCATCGTGGACTTCCTGGTCGATGACCTGGCGGCACGCGTGGCCGAGCAGGACCTGATGCTGGAGCTGACCCCGGCCGCCCGCCGCCTGGTGGCCATCGAGGGCCATGACCCGGCCTTCGGTGCGCGGCCGCTCAAGCGTGCCGTGCAGCGCCTGGTCGAGAACCCGCTCGCCCGGGCGCTGCTGAAAGGTCGCTTCCCGCCCGGCTCGCACATCGTGGGCGACGCCGACGCAGGCTCTGGGACGCTGATCTTCAGCGCAGGCGATGCGATCGTCGTGGCCGAGGCCTCGGAGCGCCGCGATGCCCGGTCCGTCGCGCGCCCGGAGCCGCGCGACGCCCTCGACGCGGCCATCGAGGAAGCCACTACCCCGGCCGGCAAGAGGCGCGACGGGGAGCTGCTCAACTAGGCGTCCGCGACGGCAGTTTTTGGGTCGGGCGGGGGCTCAGGGCAGGATGACGACGTAGCTCCCGTTCCACGGCGAGGGGCCGAGGCGGTCGCGATAGCGGGTCAGGAAGAAGCTGCGCAGGCGGTCGATGGTCACGCGCTTGTTCGGCGCAGGGTCGAAGCCATAGTGCTTGGGGCGCGGGTAGAGCGGGCCCATGATGTAGACCGCGGTGACGGTGAAGCTGCTCGTCACGGCAGGGTCCGCGGTGGCCGAGAAGCCGGTCATCACCCAGGCGTGGCTGCCGTGGCCGACCAGCAGGCCGACCGGCTTGCCGGTCTTGCGCAGGGCCCGCACCGCGGCCCGCACGGCGCCATTGAAGCGCGCCGTCTCCACCACGTGGTAGCCGGTCCCCGCGCCATGGACGCGAAGGGCGGCGGCCCAACCCTCGGGGTCGGTCCCCTTCGCCCCGTCGCCAGCGGTGTACATGTCAAGCGAGCGCGCCGAGCGAATGTACGTCAACTGGCTCGCGTAGCTCCGGTCGCTCTCGCCGCGTACGACGTTCCTCATCATCTGGATCGCGGCCGCGACGCACCAGGAGCTCCTGCGCTGGGTCGAGAAGACGCCCGACCGATAGAGGTTGACCGATCCCGTCCAGGCCTTCACGACCCGAAGCCAGCCTGACCGTTCTGCGACCGTCTCGCCACCGTGGAGACGAAGCTCGACGACGTAGCGATAGCAGGTGTCGACCGCCAGCTCGGAGACCGTCATCGGCGAGGACGGATCATCCCGTGTCCAGGTCGGACCGACCTGGGCCGCCGAGCAGACACCGTTCTGGTCGATCGAGCCGGCCTCCTCGGTCACGCTGCGGGCCACGGGGTCGGAGCCCGACGCCTCCGACCAGGTGACCGCCGCCGTCTCGTTGGCGCGGACGTAGACCGTCGTGCCAGGTGCGGGCTGGGTGATGACGAGCGTCGGCGGTGGAGGCGTCGGGTCCGGCGTCGGCGTCGGCTGAGCCTCGATCGTCGGAGTGTCGGCGGCGAGATCGGGTGCCAGAGTGGGGTCCGGGCTGGGTATCGGAGTCGGATCGGGTGTCGGAGTCGGATCGGGTGTCGGAGTCGGATCGGGTGTCGGAGTCGGATCGGGTGTCGGAGTCGGATCGGGTGTCGGAGTCGGATCGGGTGTCGGAGTCGGATCGGGCTCGCCCTCGGCGAGCATGGAGATCACCGTCGGCTGAGGGTCCGTGGTGCTCGCGAAGACAGCCGCAGCCGGCAGCAGCGGCAGCAGTATCGCCACGATGAGCGCCGATCCCAGCGCCCGCATCGATCGCCGGAGCACGACCTTCCTCTCCCTTTCGGTCCCCCAAGTGGCAGGGTAGCGGGTAGAGGCAAGGTTTCAGGATGGCCCCTTGGTCCTAGTCCTCGGTGGCCGGGACGGGCCCCGCGGGGGCGCTACCCTGCGCTCGTGACCGCACCGGACCGACCCTCGATGATCCTCCCCGAGCCACCGGCCACGAACGCCGAGCGGTGGGCGGAGAGCGACCGTGCCCTCGTCGAGCGGCTGCGGGACGCCATCCAGGCCGAGGGGCCGATCACGTTCGCGCGTTACATGCAAACCGTCCTCTATGACCCGCGACGCGGCTACTACACGACCAGCGCCGAGCGGACGACCCGTGCGGGCGATTACCTCACGGCCCCGGAGCTCCATCCCATCTTCGGCACCACGCTGGCCGTCCAGGTCGAGGAGGCCTGGGACCGTCTCGGTCGGCCGGCGATCTTCATCCTGCGGGAGGAGGCGGCCGGTAGCGGCGCGCTCGGGCTCGCCATCCTCGAGCGGCTGGTGGCCAGCGGCTCGCCGGCCGCCGAGGCCGTCCGCTACCTGCCGATCGAGGCCGACCCACGGCGGGAGGCGGCCATCCGCGCGGGCGTGAAACGAGTCGGGCACGGAGCCGGTCTGGCGGACCCGGCTGCGGCCATGGCGCCTGTGGTCGGCATGGTCCTGGCCAACGAGCTGCTCGACGCGCTGCCCGTCCACCGCCTGACGGTCCTTGGGGACGACCTCCTGGAGTTGCACGTGGACTGGCGCGGCGGCTGGTTCGTGGAGGTCGCGCTGTCGCCGTCGACGCCGGCCCCGGCGGCGGCGCTGGACCGGGTCGGCGTCGAGCTGATCGAGGGCCAGGTGGCGGAGGTCGGGCTGGCCGCAGCGGCGTGGGTTCGGGGCCTCGGGGCCCGACTCGAGCGCGGGCTGGCCATGGTCATCGACTACGGACACCCGGCCCAGGCGCTTTACGACCCCGACCTTCGACTCCGCGGCCTGCTGCGCACCTACCGACGGCACCACGTCGGCGACGACCCCTACCGCTTCGTCGGCAGGCAGGACGTGACGGCGCACGTGGACTGGACCTCGCTCGAGCTGGCGGCCGCCGACGGCGGCCTGGAGGTCCTCGGTCGGACGACACAGGCCGAGGCGCTGAGCGGGCTGGGCCTCGGGGATCGGCTGGTCGAGCTCCAGTCGCAGCCGGGCCTCACGGCGGAGGCCTACGCGGCGGCGCGCGCGTCCGTGGTGCGACTCATCGACCCGCGGGCGATGGGCGGCTTCGGGGTGCTGGTGCTGGCTCGCGGGATGGCCGCCGAGCCACCTCTGCGGAGCCTCGCCTTCCGGATGCCGCCGAGGGCCGGCTGATGCGCTTCGAAGCGGCGAGGCTGCGCCTCGAGCACCTCCCGGAGGTCCTGCCACCGGGGCCGATCGCCCTCGAACCCGAGGTCCTGGCCACGGGCGCCGAGGCGCCCGCCTGGGTGCGCCGCGGCATCGACGGATCGTCGCGCGACGCGGCCGTGCTCGTGCTCGTCTATCCCGATGCGGCCGGCGAGGCGATGCTCGTCCTGACCGCGCGGCCCGAGGGCGACTTGCGCCACGCTGGCCAGATCAGCTTCCCGGGAGGCGCGGCGGACCCGGGCGACGACTTTCCGGACGGCACCGCGCTCCGTGAGGCGGCCGAGGAAGTCGGTCTCGACGTCCAGGCGGCTGGCGTCCGGGTCGTCGGCCGGCTCGAGGTCGTGGACGTGCGCGTCTCCGGCTTCCTGCTCGTGCCGGTCGTCGCCCTGGCCGACCGGGAACCGATCCTGACGCCCGATCCGCGGGAAGTGGCTGCCATCCTTCGAGTGCCCGTCCGCTCCTTCCTACCCGACGCCACGATCGAGATCGTCGAGACGGAACGCGACGGCTGGCGGATGCGCTACGGCGCGTTCCCCGTCGGCCAGATCCGCATCTGGGGCGCCACGGCCCGCGTCCTGGGGCAGCTCGGGGCGGTGCTCGGCCGATAGCTCAACACCGGACCCCGGACGGGGCTGTCCTACCAGGGCTCCCCCTGCGACCGGTCGCGCTCGTCGGGCGTCGGATCCGGGCGTACGAGCGTGCCATCCGCGAGGGAGGCCTGTCGGTCCGCCGAAGCCGTCGCGGCCAGCGCGTCCACCACCCCACGTGCCCAGGCGTCGTCCGCGCCGCTGAACTCGATGACGATGGCCCGCATCTCCGAACCGTCGGTGTAGGCGCCGTGGGCGACACCAGCCGGCCAGACGACCGCCTCCCCCTGGTTGACGCGCGTCCCCTCACCGCCGACCTGCACGAAGCCCCCACCGGCGATGACGACGAAGAAGGTCGTGTTGGGATTGTCGTGCGGGGCGATGACGGCGTGCCGCTCGAAGGCCAGCTCGGCGACCAGGCCGCGCGCGTCCTGGTGGATGACCGCACCCGTCACGCCGCGCGTGCCCGGCGGCCCGTCCGGTCGTCGGTGTCCTGGTCCGAAGCGGCGGATATCCATTGGTCGGCCCTCGCTGGCTCGCGTTCGGACGGCTCGCGTTCGGACGGCTCCCGTCCCGGACCGTCGGCGCCCGCGTCCCCTAGCGGCGCTTCTTCTTGCTCTTGCTTCGGCTACCGCCCTTGGCGCGTTGGCTGGGGCGCTGTCGGATGGTCGCCTCCGGATGCTTGTACTTCTCCTGGCTGAAGAACCGCGTCCGCCTGAGGTGCTGGTTGTAGCCCGCGATGATCGGCGGGAAGTAGACGAAGCGGACCCAGACATACGTCCCGAGGCCGATGACGAGGGTCGCCAGCACAATCAGGAAGTACCAGCGGAAGAGCGACATCACGGCCAGCAGACCGAAGGTCACGACGCCGGTCCAGAGCAACCACTCCTGCATGCCGACGAGCGGCTCGAACTTGTGGAGTTGCCGCGTCCGGACGTTGTAGACGACGATCTGGCCGATGAAGAAGACGATGACCGCGATCGTGAAGGGCCAGAAGATGTCCGGGAAGAGCTCCGGATCCCATTGCGTCAACAGGTAGTCCCACGGCGCCAGGGTCAAGGTCGTCCTCCTGCACGAGCCGGCATCGAGCGTGCCCAACGGGTCGGCTCGCGACCTGCTGGTCGGCGGGCCGGAGGATAGCAGAGGCCGACGGCGCAGGCGGCCGGGAGCGCAGGCGGCCGGGACGCTCGATGCCGGGTTGCGCCGCGCTGCGTCGCGCCCCTGGGCGGGTATGGGGCCGCCGGCCAGGTCGGGCGCGGGGGCCAGGTCGGGCGCGGGGGCCGGTCGGGCGCGGGGGCCATTGGCGATTCAACTGGTAGTTGTCTACGCGACCGAACCGCGTCCCTTCGGTACGATCTCTCAACAAGCAGTCGAGATCTTGGCTCCACGTGACGATTCCTCAAGCAGGAGTTGACGGATCGGCATTCGAGGGCGATCCAAGGTCCGATAGACGACTGCTGGTTGAGCGACCCGCACGGCGGCCACGCCGTCGGGCGAGCGACCCGCACGGCGGCCACGCCGTCGGGCGAGCGACCCGCACGGCGGCCACGCCATCGGGCGAGCGACCCGCGCGACAGCCACAGCACGGCCACGGTGGCCGGCGATGCCACGAGCCCGGTGACCGGCGATGCCACGAGCCCGGTGACCGAGCGCCCCGGGCCCGGACCGACCGCCCCGCTATACTCGGACCTCGAGACGGCCCCGCTCGGGGATGCGCGCGCCGTCCGCCCGATCCAGACTCGGATCAGACGTCGGAGGGTGATGCGGTGCGAGCCTTGCTCTCGGTCGCCGACCGCAGCGGCCTGCCGGAGTTGGCGCGCGACCTGGTGGCGCTGGGCGTCGAGCTCCACGCCACCGACGGCACACGCGAGGTACTCGTCGCTGAAGGCATCGAGGCCGGCAGCATCGCCGACCTGACGCGGACGACGTCCCTGGCGGGCGGCCAGGTCAAGACCTACCACCCGGCCATCTACGCCGGTATCCTGGCCCGCCGCGACCGACCCGAGCAGCTCGCCGAGCTGGCCGAGCAGGGCCTAGGCACCTTCGAGATCGTGATCGTCAACGTGCGCCCCTTCGCGCCACAGGTCGGCGCCAGGGTCGTGCCCATCGATGAGGCCATCGAGATGATCGATGTCGGTGGGCTGGCGCTCCTCTCGGCGGCGGCCCGCAACTTCGCCGGCGTGGCGGCCGTCTCCGATCCCGCCCAGTACGCACAGGTCGTCGAGGAGATCCGCGACCGCGGCCACGTCTCACCCGAGTTCCGTCAGCGCCTGGCCGCCGAGGCCTTCGCCCTTGTCGCTGCCTACGACGCCGAGGTGGCAGCCTACCTGGACCACATCGCGGGCACCCGCTTCCCGCGCCGCCTGACCCTCGTCCTCGAGAAGCAGAGCGATTTGCCGTACGGCGAGAACCCACACCAGCGCGGCGCCCTCTACCGCGAGACGACGCACCGCTCGGGCACGCTGGCCGATGCCACCCGTCTCCAGGGCGCCACTCCGACCTTCAACGACCTGCTCGACCTCGACGCCGCCCACCGCATCACGGCCGACTTCACGGTCCCGACCGTGGCCATCGTCAAGCGCGCCAACCCGGTCGGCCTGGCCTCGGCCGACTCGCTTGCCGACGCGTACCGCCGAGCGCTGGAGACCGATCCCGTCAACGCCTATGGCTCGACCGTGGGCGTCAACCGGACGCTCGACGAGGCGACCGCCAACGCCATCGTGGCCAACGCGTACGAGACGATCGTGGCACCCGGCTACGACGACGAGGCGCGGGCGATCCTCGCTCTGAAGCCGGAGCTGGCGGTCCTGACCATCCCGGCCACGCCGGCAGACGGCATCTCCGACTACGGCATCGCAGACCTTGACGTGGAGCGCATCGGCGGCGGCATGCTCGTCGAGACCCGCGACCGCGGCGGCGTCCAGCGCTCCGAGCTGCGCGTGGTCACCATCCGACGGCCGACGCTCGAGGAGCTGACCGACCTGATGTTCGCCTGGCGGGCGGTCCGCCATGTGACCAGCAACGCGGTCGTGCTGGCGCGCAACGCCGCCCTGGTCGGCGTCGGCGCGGGGCAGGCCAGTCGCCTCGTGGCGACCGAGATCGCGCTCCATCGGGCCGCCGAGCGGGCCAAGATGAGCTGCCTCGCGTCGGACGCCTACTTCCCCTTCGCCGACGCCATCCAGCTGGCCGCCGAGCGCGGCGTGACGGCCATCATCCAGCCCGGCGGCTCGCGCCGCGACGAGATGGCCATCGAGGTCGCCGATCGCCACCATATGGCCATGGTCTTCACCGGCCGGCGCCACTTCCGCCGGTAGCCGAGGAGCAGTCCATGGAATCCCGACTCGCCCTCGAGATGGTCCGCATCACCGAGGCTGCCGCCATCGAATCCGCCCGACTGATGGGCCGCGGCGACCGGCACGAGGCGGATCGCGCTGCGACCGAGTCGATGCGCGCCACGATGGACGAGGTCGAGATGGACGGAACCATCGTCATCGGCGAGGGCGAGCGCGACGAGGCGCCCATGCTCTTCATCGGCGAGCAGGTCGGCCAGCGCCTGCCCGGCCAGCCGCAGGTGGACATCGCGGTCGATCCGCTGGAGGGCACCAACCTGGTGGCCATGGGCCAGGCCAACGCCATCACCGTCCTGGCCGCCTCCGAGCGCGGCGGCCTCCTGCACGCCCCCGATACCTACTTCGAGAAGCTCTGCGTGGGGCCGATCTCCGCCGGACAGGTCGACCTGAACCTGCCACCGGCCGAGAACGTGCGTCGGATCGCGGACTCGCTGCGCCGCAAGGTGACCGACATCACCATCGTGATCCTCGAACGACCGCGGCACGAGGCGCTCATCAACGAGGTCCGGAGTGCCGGCGCGCGCATCAAGCTCATCTCCGACGGCGACCTTTCGGCGGCCATCAGCTGCGCCGTCTCGGGCACCGGCGTCCATGGCGTGATGGGCATCGGCGGTGCCCCGGAGGGCGTCATCACGGCGGCCGCCCTGCGCTGCCTGGGCGGCGAGATCCAGGCCCGCTTTCGCTTCCGCAACGACGAGGAGCGCGAGCGAGCCAAGCGGATGGGCCACCCCGATCCAGATCGCGTCTATCGGACCGAGGACCTGGCGCCGGGCGAGAACCTCGTCTTCAGCGCCACCGGCGTGACCGAGGGCGACCTGCTGCAGGGGGTGCGCTTCTTCGGGGGCGGCGCCAGGACCCACTCGCTGGTCATGAGCTACCGGACCAAGCAGGTGCGCTTCGTGGACACGGTCCACATGTTCGATCGCGACAAGCCGCCGGCCGTCCGCCTTTAGGCTGCGGCCGCGAGGTCGGCTCGACGGTGCGCCCGACGCCCTACCTGGGGGTCTGATCAGCGCGCCAGCCGGAGCCAGGCTCCCAGCGGGCCACCGGACGGACCGCGTCCGCGTCCTCGATCGCCTCCCGAGCCACGCGCCGTGACTCGACGGTGGCGCCCCAGCCCGGCGGTACGAGGCCCGGCGCCAGGTCGGCCAACGGGGCGAGCACGAAGAGTCGCTCGGCGGCGGCGGCGTGCGGCACCTCGAGCCACTGCACGCCTGGCCGCGCCGGGTCGTCGCTGCGTCCAGTGGGCGGCCGCTCGACGTGGATCCGCTGACGGCCGAAGACGAGCAGGTCGAGGTCAAGCTCCCGCGGGCCCCAGCGCCCGCGGGCCTGCCGGCCGAAGGCGGCCTCGAGCCCCTTGAGCGCGAGCAGGAGGGCGAGGGCGCCCGACTCGGGGTCGGGACCTCGTGGGACGTCGAGGACGACCACGGCGTTCAGGAAGTCGGGCTGGTCCGCCACACCGACCGGGCGCGTGGCATAGAGTCGCGAGACGCCGCGAAGGCGGACGCCGGGCAGGGACGCAAGCGAGCGGACGGCCGCCTCAAGCGTCCGGCGCGCGTCGCCCACATTGGCGCCCAGCCCGATGTATGTCCGGATCCGCCGACCATCACCCACGAACCGACCTCCCGTAGACTCGCCCGACGATGAGCGAGGCGACGGTCATCATCCTGCACCCGCCGCCGGATGGCGACTGGCCGCTGACCGCGCTCCTGCACGACGCACGGGACCGCCTGGCCGACCACCAGACCGCACTCTTCGCCGATGCTGGAGCCGACGAGGTGATCATCGAACGCAGGCCGAGGGCGACCACGTTCGGCGCACGACTCGACGAGCTGGCGGCCCGGGTGCATGGTGGCCTCGTGCTGCTCGGGGCGGGCAGCGTGCCGCTCCTGCGAACGACCGACGTGCAGCGTCTCCTCCAGATCGCACGCGGCGGCGGGCCGGAAGCGCTGACCAACAACCGCTACTCCTCAGACGTCCTCGCCATCGGCGATGCCGGCCTGCTGCGCGGGCTGGGCGGGGAGCGCGGTGACAACGCCCTGGCGCGCCGGCTCGCCGAGGGTGGCGTCATCGTAGGGGAGCTGCCGGGGCGCGATCGGCTGAGCATCGACCTGGACACGCCGCTCGACCTCGCGCTGCTCGCGCTGACGCCCGGCGTCCCAGGCCAGCTGCGCGCGCTGGCGGCCTGCGCGAACCTGGCCGTGCCGCGCCTGACCGAGCTGCGGGCGCTGGCCGCCGATCCCGGGGCGGAACTGCTCGTCTTCGGCCGCACCTCGTCGCAGACCCTCGCCTGGCTGGAGCGCCGGACCGCCTGTCGCGTCCGCTTCCTGGCCGAGGAGCGCGGCCTCCGGACCGCCCCGCGCGAGCAACGCCCCGCCCGTGCCACCCTGGGGCGCCTGCTCGACACCCGCGGCCCGGAGAACCTGGCGTCCATCGTGGCCGAGCTGGCCGACGGCGCCATCCTCGACTCGCGGGTCCTGCTGGCCGACCGCTTCGGCCGCCACGAAGGCGGCTGGCCGTCGCCGGAGGATCGTTACGCCTCCGACCTCCTGCGCCCGGGCGCCGTCACCGATCCCTGGCTGCGGGCGCTGACCGCGAGCGCCGCCGACGCCCGGGCACCCATCTTGATGGGCGGTCACACCGTGGTCGGCCCGGGGCTGCGGTGGGCGCTCCCGGGCCGCGCACCGACGAGACCAGGAGCACCCGAGCCACCGCCACCGGCCCGACGCGCGACGCTAGAATGACCCGGGGGTGCCGGTGAGGCCGTGCTTACGGGCGCGCCCGTAAGCACCTGATGGCATCCCGGCCCACGCCGCACCCAAGCGCATGAGGACCGCGTGACTGGACTCTGGTACGTGATCGGCTTCGCCTTCGCCGGCTTCACGTTCGTGTTCATGACCATCGGGGCCAGCTGGCTGCTGACGCACCGCAGCCGGGGCGACCGCCACAAGGGCCTGCCCTACGAGTCGGGCATCGACACCTTCGGAGACACCTGGGGACGGTTCGGGCTGAGCTTCTACATCTACGCGCTGCTCTTCGTGGCCTTCGACATCGAGGTCATCTTCATCTTCCTCTGGGCCCTCATCTTCAAGGACGTCCTCGTCGGCGGCCTGGCCTCGATGCTCCTGTTCGTTGCCATCCTGCTGATCGGGCTCGGCTACGCGTGGCGCAAGGGGGTCCTGACGTGGAAGTGACGCCCGGCGTGGACCCGACCTCCGACGCTGAGGCGACCCCGACCATCGGCGCCGAAGGGACCGACGGGGACGCCGTGACCGCGATCGCGATGGCTCGGGCCGGCACCGTCGCCGAACCCATCGTGGTCCCCAACGCGATCTGGGCGGCGGCCGACCCGAAGGCGTACCTCGGCGGTCGCGTGCCGACCGTGGCGCACCTGGCGGAGCTCGAGGTCGGCTTCGACCGGAGCGACAATGCGCGCTGGTCCGGCGCCCTCGAGGTCATCCCGACGACCGCCGACTACGTCCTCGACCTCATCCGCGTCAACAGCCTCTGGCCGCTCCTCTCGGGCCTCGCCTGCTGCGCCATGGAGATGATGTCGGCGGCCACCTCGGTCAACGACATGGACCGCTTCGGCATGTTCCCCTTCAGGGCCAGCCCACGGCAGGCCGACGTGCTCATCGTGGCCGGCACCCTGACGACGAAGATGGCCGGCCCGCTCATCCGGCTCTGGGAGCAGATGCCGGAGCCCAAGTGGTGCGTGGCGATGGGCGACTGCACCTGCTCCGGCGGGCGCTACAAGCGCTCCTACGCGACCATCCAGGGCATCGATCGGCTCATGCCGGTCGATGTCTATGTGCCCGGCTGTCCGCCCCGCCCGGAAGGCCTCATCTACGGCATGCTCAAGCTCCAGCAGCTGATCATGGACCGCCGCGGCCACTGGCGCGATCGCGTCATCGGCCCGACCGTTCCGGACGGCGTCTGAGCCGGCCGAGGGAGTCCCAGCCATCGATACCGCCCTCAAGCGCCGCCTCGAGGCCGCCCTGGCCGAGTACCTGGCCGGGCCGGTGGCGCAGCGCCACGACACGACCGAGATCCGAATCACGGCGGGCGCCGTGACGGACGTCATGCGTACGCTCCACGACGACCCCGACTTCCGGTTCCGCCTGCTCGCCGACATCTGCGGCGTGGACACAGGGACCACGATGCAGGTCGTCTATCACGTCTGGTCGGACGCCACGCCGGATTGGCTGCGCGTCATCGTCGTGGACCTGCCGCGAAACGACCCGCGGCTGCCCTCCATCACCTTCCTCTGGAAGGGCGCCGAGTGGGGCGAGCGCGAGGCCTACGACATGTTCGGCATCATCTTCGAGGGCAACCGCGACCTGCGGCGCATCTACATGCCGCCTGACTACGTCAGCTTCCCGCTGCGCAAGGACTTCCTGCTGCCCGACGACGCCTCCCGCTCACCGGGCATGGGCATCCGCCACATGGAGCAGGCAGCGAGCCCCGTCGGCGCGCCGGTGCGAAAGGCACGCACGGACTGACCCATGACGACCGCGCCAAAGACACAGGTTCGCTCCCTTGACGACCCGCTCCTGATGGTCGACACGCCCGCGACCATCTACGACGCGGTGCCGCCCTACCCGCCGCAGACCGAGCGCGAAGCCGAGTTCTATGCGCTGCGCGGGGGCGAGATGCTCATCAACCTCGGTCCGCAGCATCCCTCGACGCACGGCGTCCTGCGCGTCGTGCTCAAGATCGACGGCGAGCGCGTGGTCGACCTCGACCCGGTCCTCGGCTACCTCCACCGGGGCGTGGAGAAGATCTGCGAGAACAGCGACTGGCACATGGTCGTCAGCCACTGCGACCCGCTCGAGTACATCGCCTCGATGTTCAGCGAGCTGGTGCCGGTCATGGCCGCCGAGAAGCTGCTCGACGTCAAGGTCCCGCGGCGCGCCGACTACATCCGGGTCCTGGCCTGCGAGCTGAACCGGATCTCGAGCCACGCGCTGTTCATCGGCTGGCTGGCGCTCGACCTGGGCGGGCTGACGCCGATCCTCTATGGCTTCATCGAGCGCGACGAGATCGTCGAGATGCTGGCCGCCCTGACCGGCCAGAAGCTGCTCTTCAACTACATGCGCATCGGGGGCGTCAACGGCGACCTGAACCACGAGTTCCTGAGCCGGCTGGGCGACTGGATGAGCCACGCCGCGGCGCGCATCGAGGACAGCCAGACGCTCATCAACGAAAACGAGATCTTCGTCAAGCGGACGCGCGGCCTGGGCGTCATCGACCGCGAGACGGCGCTCCGGATGTGCCTCTCGGGGCCGCCGCTGCGAGCCACCGGCATCCCCTACGACGTGCGGCGGGCGCACCCCTACAGCGTTTATCCGGAGCTCGAGTTCGAGATCCCGACGCGCGAGGAGGGTGACTCCTACGCGCGCTACCTGCTCCACCTCGACGAGATCAAGCAGAGCATCCACATCATCGACCAGGTCCTCCACAAGATGCCCGACGGGCCCATCGCGGCCAAGCTGCCGCGCCTGCTGCGACCGCGTCCGGGCCGCGCCTTCGCGGCCATCGAGAGCCCGCGTGGCCAGTACGCCGTGTACGCCATGAGCGACGGCTCCGACCAGCCCTTCCGGCTGCGCATCCACGACCCCTCGTACTTCAACCTGCAGACCGTCGGGCTGCTGACGCCGGGTCACCTGGTGGCCGACACGATGGCCATCATGGCCAGCCTCGACCCGATCATGGGCGGGGTCGACAAGTGAGTGCCCTGTCGCGGCCCTGGAATCGTCTGACGTTGGCCGGCAAGATCGTCCTGCCGCTGCTCGCCCTGTTCGCCGTGCTGACCCTGGCCCTGCTCGTCGGGGTCGCCCTTGGCCCCATCCCGTATGTCGTGGACCTGGCCTACGACACCGTCGCCGCCAACCTGGGCATCGTGCGCTTCGTGGGCGCCGTGACCGCCATCCTGCTGCTGACCATCCCGACCGCCTTCATCATCATCTACCTCGAGATGAAGGTCATCGCCCTCATGAACCTTCGCCTCGGGCCGAACCGCGTCGGGCCGTGGGGCACGCTCCAGTCGGCCTTCCACGGCTTCAAGGTGCTGGGCAAGGAGGACTTCACACCGACCGGCGCGGACGTCCCGGTCTTCACCCTGGCACCCGCCGTCGTCTACCTGGCCAGCGTGATGGCCTTCCTCGTGCTGCCCTTCGCACCCGGCCTGGTGGGCGCCGACATGAACATCGGGCTGCTCTACTTCTTCGCCGTCGGCAGCCTCGGCGTGGTCGGCCTGATGATGGCCGGCTGGTCGAGCTTCAACAAGTACAGCCTGCTCGGCGGCCTGCGCGCGGCGGCACAGATCGTGAGCTACGAGATCCCGCTCACGCTCTCCATCGTCGGTGTCGTCCTGCTCACCGGCACGCTCAGCCTCAATGGCATCGTCCTCGAGCAGAGCGGTAGCTTCCTCGACTGGTTCATCTTCCGCCAGCCCCTCGGCTTCCTGATCTTCTTCATCGCCGCCGCTGCCGAGGGCTCGCGGACGCCCTTCGACCTGACCGAGGCCGACTCGGAGATCGTGGCCGGCTTCGCCACCGAGTACAGCGGCATGCGCTTCGGCTTCTTCTTCTTCGCCGAGTACGTCAACGTCTTCCTGCTCTCGGCGCTGACCGTGGTCCTCTTCCTGGGCGGCTGGAATGCGCCCTTCGACCTGGGCGGCATCCTGGCCCAGATCGGCCTGAGCGTCGATCCCAGCCTGGCCCCGGGCCAGCTCGGCATCGGGCTCCTCCTCGGCATCGCCATCGTGCCGCCCGTCGTCATCCTCGCCCTGGCCCTGCCCATCTGGGCCTTCCGGAGCGACGTCGCCTTCTGGAAGGCGCTGGTCATCGGCTTCCTGCTCTTCAACGTCCTGGCCATGGGTGCCCTGATGCTCTGGGCGACGGCCAGCTTCGAGCAGGTCGAGGGCCTCATCTGGTTCTTCGCCAAGACCTACGTCTTCGTGGTCGTCTTCGTCTGGATGCGCGGCACGCTGCCGAGGGTGCGCGTGGACCAGCTCATGGGCTTCGCCTGGAAGTGGCTGCTGCCGGCGGCCCTGGTCAACATCTTCATCACCGCGGCGGCCATCGTCGTCGTCAAGCAGATCCAGGGGTGAGGTCGTGAACATCATCCCGGGCCTGGGCATCGTCAAGGGCATGG
>Ga0315278_10002420_pt1 | contig 16607 bp, 12 predicted proteins | sample YL17G06_0_MG_FD_203880 | JGI IMG/M metagenome (GOLD analysis project Ga0315278, IMG submission 203880) | Sediment microbial communities from Yellowstone Lake, YNP, Wyoming, USA - YL17G06_0 | ecosystem: Environmental > Aquatic > Freshwater > Lake > Sediment | place: USA: Wyoming | collected... | reverse complement strand
TTCCTGAATAAACAGCTTACAAGAGAAACCGTTGATGAATATCTTGCCCTTTTTGATGAGTATGCTGGTCCGGTTTTACAAAGATCAATAATAAAAGAACCATCTGCTCCTTCTGTAAAAGACTCTGTTAAGATTCTCGGTCTATGTAAAAAGATCAACCGTACGCTTAACCAGGAACAAAAAGTGGTTGTTCTGATGCGGCTTTATGAACTTGTAAATGCCAGCCGACAGTTTACTCTTCAGAGAATGAATATTATAAATACGGTTGCCGAAGTATTTAAGATATCTGCCACTGAATTTGCCGCGATCGAGCAATTTGTTAAAAATGATACTCCTGAAGACCTTAAAAATCCTTCAATCCTGGTTCTCATCCCGGGAGATGAAAAGTGCGACCTGTGCAAAAAAATGGTGACGGGTTACCAGAACACAAAAATATTTATTCTGAGAGTTGCGAGTGTTGACCTTTATTTCATCAGGTATATTTCAAATGATCAGTTATATCTTAATGGCCTTCCGGTAAGATCGGGACAGGTTTACAGCTTTGCCAAGGGAGGCTCAGTAAAATCGCAGCAGGGACATTCAATCTACTATAGTGACATAAGTTCAAGTTTTCTTTCCGATATAATTATTCATAAGATATCATTCACAATCGAAAATCTCTCCTATCATTTCATGGAGGGTCACGCTGCTATAGACAATATAAGCTTTTCTGTCGAAGAGGGAAAGCTTATCGGAATAATGGGGGCAAGTGGTTCGGGAAAGACAACATTAATGAACCTTTTGAGTGGCATTCAGAAGCCATCTTCAGGTACTGTTAAGATTAACGGGCTAAATATAACCAGGGATAATATTGCACTTGAGGGTGTTTTTGGATATGTCCCGCAGGATGATCTCCTTATTGAGGATCTGACCGTATTTGAGAACCTCTATTTTGCTGCCTGTCAATGCTTCAAAGATAAAACCAGGGAGGAAATAACCAATCTTGTTGATCACACCCTTTCAATTCTTGGTTTGCTGGAAAAGAGAGAATTAAAAGTGGGCTCTCCTTTTAATAAAGTGATTAGCGGCGGACAGAGAAAAAGGTTGAATATTGCACTGGAACTGATCAGGGAACCTCTGGTTTTATTTCTTGATGAACCAACATCCGGACTATCTTCAAGAGATTCTGAAAACCTGATGGATCTTCTTCGCGATCTTACACTTAAAGGGAAACTTGTTTTCACAGTTATTCACCAGCCATCATCTGAGATATTCAAGATGTTTGATAAGGTTGTTATCCTCGATCAGGGGGGATACATGGCATATTTTGGTAATCCGGTCGATTCTGTTATATACTTTAAAACACTTGATGCACAGATCAACTCAAACCAGGGCGAATGCCCATCATGCGGGAATGTCAATCCTGAAACTATTTTTAATATTATTGAGACACAGGTCGTAGATGAGTTCGGAAAGTATACTGAAAAACGGAAAGTCAGACCAAACGAATGGGCAAATACCTTTAATTCAAAACATCCTTTTAAACGTATTCCTGAAATTAAGGAACCTCCGCATAAGAATCTGCAGAGGCCGGGTCAACTGAAACAATTCCAGATCTATTTTTCAAGAGATTTTAAGAGTAAAATTTCCAACAGGCAATATGTCCTGCTCACGCTGCTCGAAGCTCCGATACTGGGATTTGTTCTTTCGTTCATTATCAGGTATATCCCTGATCCGGATTCCAATATTTATATTTTTTCGGAAAATGAAAATATCCCTATTTACATTTTTATGAGCCTGATCGTTGCCCTTTTCCTTGGTCTGACAATCAGCGCTGAAGAGATTTTCCGCGACAGAAAAATTCTTAAAAGGGAGCATTTCCTTAATCTGAGCCGCAACAGTTATCTGCTTTCTAAAGTTGCTATTCTAATACTGATATCTGCAGTTCAGACACTTCTTTTTATATTAATTGCAAACCCGATACTCGGTATAAAGGGCATGTATTTACATTACTGGCTTGCATTATTTACAACAGCTTTTTGTGCCAATATGCTTGGACTGAACATTTCGGCTTCATTTAATTCGGCCATAACCATCTATATAGTTATACCACTTTTAATAATCCCAATGATGGTTCTCAGCGGTGCCATGTTCTCATTTGACAAGCTGAACAGGGAAATAGGCAACGTCGATAAAGTACCTCTTATTGCTGAACTTATGCCTACACGGTGGACCTATGAAGCGCTTATTGTTACTCAGTTTAAAGATAACAAATACAGTAAAACTCAGTTCTCGAAAGAAGGGGAAACCTATTATGAGCTTCAAAAGGAAATAAGTGAAGCTGACTTCAATAAAGTTCACAGGATCAAATCATTACGTGATGCTCTCGAGACCACCATGTTTGAATTAAGGAGTAATCCGAAAAATATAGGCAACAGCGAGGACCTGCTTATTAAGAAAACCGCCCGTAAGTTCAGCAAGCTCCAGCTCCTTAAAAATGAGTTGGAAAAAATGGCTGCAATCTATCATGTCCCTCTGTTCAACTTTATTGCTGATCTTACACCTTATGAGTTCAATCCAGGAGTTGCTGATTCTCTGACACAATACCTCAACAGAATGGATAAAATATTCAGCCAGATCTCAAATTCAGCAAGCGACAGAAGGGATGTTTTTTACAATATGAATGATTTAAAGCTAAAGAAACTTGAGGATGATTATTATAATTATAAACTTCTTGAATTAGTCACGAAACCTTATGAGCGGAAAAAAATTCTGGTTTATTATAACTCTCTCGTACAAAATACAGATCCTGTTTATCTTGACCCGTATAAGAGAGGATTCCTTGATTTCCGGACCCATTTTTATTCTCCTGCTAAATATATTTTCGGGATAAAAACCGACACGTTTATATTCAACATTTCGCTTGTACTTTTAAGCTCTGTATTTCTTTATCTTATACTTTATTTTGAGTTGCTAGGCAGAACAGTGAGGTTTTTTGAAAATTTAAAAATTCGAAAATAAATATTAACGCGTTGTTAATCTGTTTTTTTGTATTTTTGTACTAACCTATCCATCGTCCTAAATGAAAGGAAGAGTATTTTTATTGGTGATTATTATGTTTATTGGTTTCTCATGCAGAAATTCAAAAAGCAAAACATCGGAATTCGTATTTCCTCAATCTGACTCGGTTCCTGTTTCTGAAGCTGAAAAATTAAGCCCTGAAGCAATTGCTGATATCTCAAAGAACATTTCCTCACCTGTTGAAATTGCAAATCTTCTGCAGACACTGCAGGTTCCTTTCTCTCAGAGCTATCTTGCAGGATCCATTGATGCAAACAGACAAAGTACGAATTTTAATAAGGCTCTTAAACTTGGAATTCTTGGAGCTGACCTTGGATATCTGAACATGTATGAAAAAACAGGTTCTTCCCTCGATGTTCTTTCATCTATCCGGAAAATTGCTGAGGATATTAAAGTCGGGCAGTTTTTTGATTTCGAATCTATAAAAAGACTTTCAAAGAATAAATCAAATCTGGACTCCCTGCTCTTTATTTCTATCGACTCATATAACAAGATAGACAATTATCTTCGCGGCAACGACCGAGGGCAACTCTCAGCGCTTATGATAATAGGCGTATGGATCGAAGGACAGTATCTTGCAACACAGGTTGTAAATCAATACCCTGATAAAATTCTGGCTGACAGGATAGGGGAGCAGAAAATCATCCTGAATGACCTTCTCCTTCTTATCAGCCCCTATTGCAACCACGATTCCGAATTCACAAGCTTGTGCAAAGACATGCTGGATATTAAAGATAAGTATCGCGACATTAGAATAACTTACACTCAGGGGAATCCGGTTAGTGTGGAAAAGGACGGGGGACTGACCATTAAACAGACCGAAACGAGTGTTGTCACAATGTCTGAAGACCAGCTAAATGCAATTATTGAAATTACAAAGAATATCAGGGACAAGCTAATTTTAAATAATTAGTATGAAAAAAACCATTGTAACATTAGCGCTATTGTTTACTTTCGGACTACTGTCATCCGGACAGGTTACAGATCCCCTCATAAGTAACTGCGTCACTAATACCGGGGCAAACGCCAGGTACCTGAAGGATTTCAGAATACAGCTCGGAAAAGCTGTTTCCCAGAATGAATTAAGGTACAAAGCCAATATGTCGCTCTGGAAAAATACCAAATACAGGTTTACAATGTGCAATGCGGAGAATTCCAAGGGTCAGCTTATTCTCTCCATAAAAGATGATTCCAATAAAGAAATTCTTTCATCATTCGATAAGAATACCGGCAAGACATTTTCTTTTGTTGATTTTGAATGTCAGAAAAGCGGAATATACCAGATTAGTTATGATTTCGCTAACGGGCAACAAGGTTCAGGTGTCGGAGTAGTCTCAATGATAAAATAATCGCTTTATCTCAGGTGCCAGATCTGTATCAGCAGAATAAAAAGAAATAACAGGGAAAATAAAATTTCAGGCACCAGTTTCTTTTTTACAACTATAAAATAGTGGGTCAGGAAATAACTGACAGGAATGCTTACCAGCCATACAATTTCAACTGAAGCCGAGGGAAGAGCGAAATAGACTATTATCGAGATCAGAAAAGTCCATATCATCAGGGAAAACGTTTTACGTGACTTTATCTTCTTAGTATTCATATACTTAATCAGTTGAATTATGCTGAAAAGTATTAATGATCCGCTAAAGATCAAAGCCAGTATTGTCAACCTCTGGAAAGGGTAATATGTTGACCTGACAAATAGATTATCTCCTAAAAGCTTCATCAGAGCCCCGATATCCTTTCCAATCACATAATAAAGACTAAAAGTAATGAGATAAGGGGTTAAAAGTCCAAGAATTGAAATTACAATTTCTTTCAGGTCTCCTGTCCTGAGCAATGCGATCCCTATTATCACTAATAATCCAAACCATATCAGGTTTGCATAGAACAAGCTGCCAGTACTTATAAGAATTCCTGCATCAAAAAAATTGTATGCTGTTCCGGTTTTATTGTACCCATCCATAATTCTGTTTATGGCCAGCATAAGAAAAATTGAGGCCGGGAGAACCGGATTAAGTAACTGGTGGTCAGGAAAAAACCCACCAAACAATACATATAACAATGCAGGAAGAAAAGTCCTTTCATTTATAAAAAAAACAGTTGTGTTGAAATTAACCATAAGAAAAGCCATCAAAGAGGCTATCAAAAATGAAAGAATTACGCCGAGATTATGACTATTGTGTATCAGGAGCTTCATAAGGCCATAAAGAGGCATGGGGTCCGTTTCATAGATAAACCTGGGATGCAACCGTTGATTCAGAATAGCACTGATCCAGACAGCAATAAGAGTAACAATAATAAGAAATATTACTCCGGGACCTGTACCTTTGAATAGACGCAGAAGCATTTGTTTATAGATCAAATCCAATATCAGTCCTGTAATAACTGCCTTCGAAATTTAACACACCGGCATTCCTGTACGATGTTGTCAGAGCTTCCTTCATTGTATCTCCCCAGGAACTGATTGCAAGAACACGCCCTCCCGAGGTAACGAATTTGTCTGCTTCTTTCTTTGTTCCGGAATGAAATATTACACTACCACTGGTGAGATCCAGGCCATCAATAGATTTGCCTTTATCATAATTACCGGGATAACCGCCGGAGACAAGCATAACAGTAGTAACAAATCTTTCATCAATATCAATTTTTCTTCCGGCAAGATCTCCTTTTGCCACTCCTTCAATCAGCTCAAAGAAATCTGACCTTATTCTTGGTATTATTACCTCCGATTCGGGGTCTCCCAGCCTGGTGTTGTATTCAATCACATATGGGTTTCCTTCCACATTTATCAGACCGAAGAAAATAAATCCCTTATAAAGTATTCCGTCATCAGATAATCCTTTCATTGTCGGGTCGATTATCCGATCTTTCACCTTTTTCATAAAGTCCTGATCTGCAAAAGGCACTGGCGAAACTGCTCCCATTCCCCCCGTATTGAGACCGGTATCTCCCACACCTATTCTTTTGTAATCCTTTGCCTCAGGCAACAGTTTATATGTTATCCCGTCGGTAATTATAAACACCGATAGTTCTACTCCTTTAAGAAACTGTTCTATAACAACTTTCCGTCCCGCGGCACCAAATTTCCCGTTCAGCATTGCTTTGACCTCTTTTTCAGCTTCATAAATATCATCGACTATAACAACGCCCTTCCCTGCGGCAAGTCCATCCGCTTTAATTACATAAGGAGGACTAAGTGTTTGCAGAAAAGCAGGAGCCTCGCTTTCTGTTGTTTTATCAAAACTCCGATAAGCCGAAGTGGGAATTTTATGCCGTTTGAGAAAGGCTTTTGCAAAATCTTTGCTTCCTTCCAGACGGGAAGCGGATTTATCCGGACCAATCAGAGGTATGTTTTTTAATTTGCTGTCGTTCAGAAAAAAATCATGAATTCCCATTGTCAACGGTGCTTCAGGACCAACAATTACCATATCAATCCTGTTTTCCAAAACGGCAGTTTTAACCTCATGGAAGTTTTCAGGATCAAGTTTCAGGTTCGTTCCTAAATTAAGTGTCCCGCCATTCCCCGGACCTATAAAAATCTTTCTGATCTTTTTACTTTGGGCAAGTTTCCAGGTAAGCGCATGTTCCCTGCCTCCAGATCCCAGAATGAGAATATTCATTTTAAGGAAATATTTTATTAATTCAAAAGTAACATTTCATTCTGATAAACAAAATCTATAAATTGAATATGATAATAGAACAAGAGCCTTAGTTCATGAAGAGTTTCCTGCCTTTGTATATAAATATTACTTTATCAGAACTGATGGAGTATACAAAAACATATAATGAGCTCAAGTCTCTCTTCACAACTGAGAACAGGAAAATCTTAATTTCCGGTTCTGGATTTTCCTCTTTCAAAAAAAATTGATTACTGGTTTAAAGAGTGTTTACTGAAGCGACATTATTTCTGGCATAAAAGGAGTTATCTTTTCTTCCTTCATTCATTAGATCCTACCTGAGAATCATTCCTTTTATGGGAATTGCCCCCTGGCCGCGCATATTTAATAGCTTCACCCGTTTAAAAGGGCGGCCTTCCCCCTAAAGGGGGACTGATACTGTCCCTTTTCCGAGATTACAATAGTTATGCGAGATTTAGCCCCCCTTTAGGGGGGAAGGGGGGCAAAAAATAAAGAGAGAGGGTTAAACGCAAAGTATTATGTATTTCTTACAACATCCAGCAAATCAAATTGATACCCCTCTTTTTCAGCAAACATTATGAATTCCTCCAGGATTGCATTTGCACACGAAGAAACGGTATCATGCAAAACTATTATTGAACCAGGCCGGATTTTGTTTTTAAGTATTCTCAGGGAATTTTTGCCCCTGAAGGAATTGTCAAAATCATAAGGCATAATATCCCAAAAAACTATTTTATATGATTTAATCAGTCTCTTTTTCTGGTTAAATGACAATCTGCCAAAAGGAGGACGAAAAATTTTATCAGATGTATAACCTGAAGCTCTGGCTACATCATTAATGTATTGATCAGATTCCGTCAGCCATCCGTTCAAATGGCAATAGCCATGGTTGCCGATCAAATGATCTCTATTACGGATCTTGTCCATAAGGCCGGGATATCTTTCCGCAGCTCTCCCGTCACAAAAAAAAAGTGCCTTGATGCAATATTTATCAAGAATATCAAGCAACCAGGGAGTAGAGATCGGATCCGGACCATCATCAAAAGTCAGATATAGTACCTTTTTCGTTGTCCTTATCCTGAATATTGCTCCGTGATAAAGCCAGCGTGCGAAAAAACCAGGCCTGAAAAGCCGCATATGAATTTATTTTGCCGAATAAAGCTTGCCGTAATAGTTATTAATTTCCGGTTCGATAGTCAGAGTAATGGAGTTCAGTTTCAACCTCACAGCCATGTTATAAATATCAAGCAACCCCTGCATATTAATCCCCATAGGGTATTCAAGGCCATATCTGTCTTCAGGTTTTAAACTGATTGCATAATCAAGATATTCTTTTGAGTATTTAATAACGTCATTTAGTAACTTTTCACCCTCTTCCGTTTTGCCTGCACCTATAAGGACTTCTGCGATACCGATAGTGAAAAAGTCGTATGCCATCTTTTGGGAAGGAACTATTTCAAGACCACGGTGTGCAAGTTCAACAGCTTTTAAAGTATCTCCTCTCAGAAGCAACTCTTTGCCAAGAGTTCCGAAGATTCTTCTGAAGTTGCTGAACATGCGTTTATTATTCTCATCAAGATAAACAGAGGGATCTGCTGCATTTCCCCATGCGAATTTATTCATCATATTATCATACATTATAAAAGGATCAATCATTCCGAATTCCCCTTGTTCAGGCTTATCTGTTTTAACAGGAACCACCCTGTAAGTAAGTCCTTCCTGGATGAAATACTTCTCAAGACCTTTATACTGAGTCGAAGGAACGGTAGTTGAAAAATAGACAGGTCTCTCCCATTTGTTTGTAGAAAGAAGGTCCATAATCGCAAGATCTCCCTTGAAAGCATCTTCATCAGAATACTCCCAGATCATTGGAGAAACAAGCCTGTCTTTATAATATTTCTTAACTGTGCCATTCGAAAGCACTTTAGCTGAATCAACATCAATAATGTATTTGTTAGCAGGAAGATAATTCGAGTAATCGCCCCTGCCACTAAGGTCAACCTTGTACTTATTATCGTCAAAACCAGCGAACTGGACAATCTCTTTCAGATTAACCGGTTTGTCAACCCTGTTATTAACAGGTAGCTGTTCTCTGACACCCTCAATATATTTATCAGGGCCAAGAGTAAAAGGCAATGGGTCGGATTCAAAAGCTTTCTGTCTCATCATACCAATATACCAGCCTGCCTGTATATAACTCAGGTTAGCCACACGGATATCGGTTCTCACTCCTTCAACATCCTGATTATACCATACCGGGAATGAATCGTTATCTCCATAAGTAAACAATATGCTATTCTGGGCACATGATTTCAGATAATTTGCCCCTATATCCCTGGCTGTATAACGTCCTGAACGGTTATGATCATCCCAGTTCTGTGCACCCATAAGAACCGGAACTGCTGCAATGAGAACCAGAAAGGTGACTGCTAAAGATCCTTTTGTACCCAGTACCTTCTGAAGATTCTCATAAACAAACATAAATCCGATTCCTATCCAGATTGCAAAAGCATAAAATGAGCCGACATAAGCATAATCGCGCTCCCTCGGCTGATTCGGATACTGATTAAGATAAAAGATAATAGCCAGTCCCGTCATAACAAAAAAAGTCATTACAAGCCAGAAACCATTTCTGTTTTTCTTGTATTGCCAGTACATTCCGGCCAGGCCGATCAGAAGCGGAAGAAAATAATATTTATTGTTCCCCGGATTAGTTTTCAGGTCTTTGGGAAGGTTATCAAGTTTACCCAGGCGTGCTTCATCAATAAATCTTATGCCGCTGGTCCAGTTCCCATGGATAGAATTCCCATTTCCCTGGATATCGTTTTGTCTTCCCGCAAAGTTCCACATGAAATATCTCAAGTACATAAATCCAACCTGATACCGGAAAAAGTAACGGAGATTCTCACCAAAAGTCGGACAAACCCTGGATTCTTTTCCATCTCCGACTGAGAATTTTCTGCCGACAACCTTTCCCCAGTATTTGTATGCACTCTCATGATCAGGATCGGAACTGTACATTCGGGGAAAGATTGTTTCAAACTCCTTACTGTAAGAGTATTCAAGATGATAATATGGTTTATACCTGCCATCGGTCTTATTGTATCCGGCAATAACTTTTTTGGCATCCGTAACAGGAGCGCTATAGTAGTTTCCAAAGAATTTTGGAGCACTGCCATACTGCTTCATATTAATATAGTATGATAATGAAAATACATCTGATGGATTATTCTGGTTCATCGGGGGTCTTGCCGATGACCTTATCATAATCATTGCATATGACGAATAACCAATCATAATAACAGCCAGGGAGGTCATTATATAATTCAGGATTACTCTTTTATGTTTCATAGAATAGTGTATACCAAAAGCAAGACCGGCAAATAGAATTATCATAAAGAACAGAAGACCGCTGTTATAAGGTAATCTGAAAATATTCACAAATAACAACTCAAACCAGCCTGCAACCTGTGGAACTCCAGGCATTATAACGAAAACCATCAACCAGAGGAGAACCAATGAAACCAGGATTGTCTTAATCAATCCTTTTGTTGTGACTTCATATTTTTTGAAGTAGAAAACGAAAATAAGCACGGGAATAATCAACAGATTAAGACGGTGAATACCTAGTCCCAGTCCCATTATATAGGAAATCAGAATTATCCATCTTCCTGAATAGGTTTTATCTGCTTCTTCTTCCCATTTCAGCATTCCCCAGAAGACAAGTGCAATGATAAGTGAAGAGAGTGCATAAAGCTCGCCTTCAACAGCCGAAAACCAGAATGTATCTGAAAACGTAAAAGCCAGCGCTCCTAATAATCCACTGCCGATGATAGCTGGAACATGTGTTGATTCAACAGTTTTACCGTTTACAAAAACTTTCCGGACAAGGTGAGTAATTGTCCAGAAGAGGAACATTATAGCGAAACCGCTGCACAGAGCCGACAGAGCGTTTACCATTACAGCAACTTTGGTAGTGTCGTTTCCTGCAAAAAGAGTTGCTATTCTTCCCATCATAAGAAAAAGCGGAGCACCGGGAGGATGTCCAACCTGAAGCTTAAATGCAGCAAGAATAAATTCACCGCAATCCCAGAAGCTTACAGTTGGTTCAAGAGTAAGCAGGTAGACTATAGTTGAAACGATAAATACAAACCATCCGGTAAGGTTATTCCACCGACGATAATTGCTCCAGATTGAATCCATAAATGATTTGTTTTTGAATTATTAACAAAGCAAAGAACGTAAAAAAAAATAATATGCATCTAACGACAATTCTATTTAACATCTATTTAACATGGATTGCCCGCTGTCTTGTTGTCGCCCCCCTGCCCCCCTAAAGGGGGGTTAATCCTCGTTTTTGACGGGAATTCCTTTAAATGTAACGGAATTAGCCCCCCTTTAGGGGGGTTGGGGGGCCGAAAAGGCGAGGGAATCAGTCGCCGCATCATTCTAAAGATAGTATCTCCATGGCCGGCTCTTCCAGTATTCGCCGGCATAATCTATTCCAATCCTCGGGCCACTTTTAACGGAAAAATCAGTCCCGGCATCCTCTAACCATATCCTGTCAGAGAGTACAAGATCCTCTCCATAAAATGATTTGTCGATTCCCAGAGATCTGGTTAATCTTCCTGGTCCGGGCCAATCTTCAACGCCCCTTATAAGGACTGCCTGGGGATTGTCTATTTCACCAGTAACAATATTCATCATCCAGTACATTCCGTAAATAAGATAGATATACAACCTGCCTCCTTCATGAAACATAATTTCGGTCCTGGCAGTTCTGCCTTTACAAGCATGACATGCTCTGTCTTCGATCCCACGGTAAGCTTCAACTTCAGTAACCATGAATCTGCCTAAAGATCCATCATGTAATCTGATAACCATATTCTTGCCAGGAAGTGCCGGGGCCACAACAAGTACATCCCTTAAATAAAAATCTCTTGATAATCTTTCCACAGAATCCATTTTATCAGTAAGAAATTTTATCTTCCAGCTTGTCCCATTTCTTAAAAACTTCTTTGCCACCTGAATCATTTAACCGGATAAAGGAAATTTTTCTTTTTGAAGTATCAAGAATAATCTCATTATATATCAGTTTATCGCTGAATCCGGCCTGTTCAGCATCGGTCCGGTCACATGAGTATACTACCTTCATTATTCCTGACCAGTAGATTGCTCCGAGGCACATAGGGCAAGGTTCACAGGAAGAATAAAGAGTACAGTCATCCAATTCGTGAGAATGAAGAACGGAAGATGCCTGACGGATGGCAATTATTTCAGCATGAGCTGTCGGATCGTTATCCAGAACTACTCTGTTAAAAGCTTCAGAAATAATTTTACTGCCCTTTGTTATGACAGCACCAAAAGGTCCTCCTCCGTTATAAATACCCTCTGTAGCAATTTCGATTGCTCTGAGGAGAAATAATTTATCATTTTTCATACTTATTAGACTATTATTGTAAATTAAGAAAATATTCAGCGCCACTTACCAAATCGCTCGAAAATCAATTTATTTACCCCATCCCCGGGGGGGAGTAAATTGATTTTGACTACGTCGGGCTCGCACTTCGTGCTCGGTTCTTCGCCCCCCTTGAGGCCGGGGTAAACGAAGAAAATCAATAACTAATTTCTTGATTCCATGTAGCAAAATTAACCTAGTTTTGCGTAACAAAAATAAAATCTATACTGATTTCTTTTTTTTTAGGAAATATGTTGTATTTTTGCAGACCTCAAAATTATGGGCCAATTGGATTAAATATAAGTGTATCAATTTAAAAAATAATAACAAGTGAACACCTTAAGCTATAAAACAGTTTCAGCAAACAAAGCTACTGTAAACAAGGAGTGGGTAATTATTGATGCCGAAAGCAAGGTACTTGGCAGACTTGCATCAGTTGCTGCCTCGATGCTCAGAGGGAAGCATAAAACCAACTTCACTCCTCATGTTGATTGTGGTGACAACGTAATTGTTATCAATGCAGAAAAAATCGATTTGACAGGCGAAAAATGGTCGGACAAAGTATATGTCCGGCATACAGGTTATCCCGGAGGTCAGAGATTTACGACTGCCGAGGCTCTGATGAAAAAGAATCCCATCGCTTTGGTTGAGAAAGCCGTGAAGGGTATGCTGCCTAAAAACAGGCTCGGGAGTGCACTTTACAGAAACTTGCATGTCTATGCAGGAACAGAACATCCTCACGAAGCACAGAAACCTGAAAAAATTGATCTTTAAAAAATATTAAGCAAAAGATATGGAAACCATCAATGCTCTTGGAAGAAGGAAGGCAGCTGTAGCCCGCGTATATTTAAGCGATGGCAAAGGTAAAATTACTGTTAACGGCAGGGATTATAAAGAATATTTCGGAGCGGAAACACTTCAGTATGTAGTGACCCAGCCGCTGGTTCTTTTAAATGTTGCTGACAGGTATGATATTAATGTCAATCTCGATGGTGGTGGTGTAAAAGGACAGGCTGAAGCTCTCCGTCTTGGAATAACAAGAGCCCTGATCATGATTGATGCTGAATGCAAATCAAAGCTTAAAGCTGAAGGGTTTGTCACACGCGATCCGCGTGAAGTTGAAAGGAAGAAACCGGGTCAGCCAAAAGCCCGCAGGAGATTCCAGTTCAGTAAACGTTAGAAATTGAAATGTCAGTCGTTATAGATGCAAGTTTAGTATCTAAATTGTAAAGACTTCCGCAAGCGGAACTACTCTGCAATTGATTGAAAGAATGTAAACTTAAAAAAACAAAAAATGCCAAGAACAAATTTCAAAGAACTGCTTGATGCCGGTGTGCATTTCGGACACCTTAAAAGAAAATGGAATCCGGCTATGGCTCCCTATATATTTATGGAGCGTAACGGTATTCACATCATCGATCTTGAGAAAACAGTTGTAAAAATTGATGAGGCAGCTTCAGCAATGAAACATATTGCCAAATCAGGTAAGAAAGTACTGTTTGTTGCAACAAAAAAACAGGCAAAAGAGATTGTAGCCGAAAAAGTAAAGGCGGTTAATATGCCTTATGTAACGGAGCGGTGGCCGGGTGGCATGCTTACCAACTTCCCCACAATCCGTAAGGCTGTTAAAAAAATGTCGTCTATCGACAAAATGGCTACAGACGGAACCTTTTTGAATCTTTCAAAACGTGAGAGATTACAGGTTACCAGGCAGAGAGCCAAACTTGAAAAAACTCTCGGAAGTATAATAGACCTTACAAGACTTCCTTCCGCACTATTTATCGTGGATGTTTCTAAAGAACATATTGCTGTCAGAGAAGCAAAAAGACTGGGAATTCCGGTTTTTGCGATGGTTGATACAAATTCAGACCCCTCCGATATCGAATTCCCGATCCCTGCAAATGACGATGCTTCGAAATCCATTTCATTAATAATCGGAATCCTTTGCCAGGCAATTGAAGAAGGTCTTAATGAAAGAAAAATTGAAAAAGACAAGGAGCCTCAGCTGAAAGACAAAAAAGTGATGAGGAGAGAACTTGAAACAAAAGATATTCCTGCTGCTATTATTGAAGCAATCGTTGAAGAAGAGGAAGAGGTCGAAGTTGATGATGATATCATTCTGGCAGACGAATCAGAAGAAGATGAAGATATCCTAAAGGTAATCAACGAGACTGAAGAAGAATTGTAGAAAATAATAATTATAACTTATAAAGATATTACTATGGCTGCTATTAATGCTGCTGATGTTGCCAAATTAAGAAGGGTTACTTTGGCCGGGATGATGGATTGTAAAAAAGCTCTCGAAGAAAGCGATGGCAACTTTGACAAAGCAATTGAAATAATACGTAAAAAAGGACAGGCAGTTGCAAATAAACGTGCCGACAAAGAGGCCTCTGAAGGAGTTGTTCTGTCAAAAGTTTCTTCTGACGGAAAGACCGGAGCAATAATGGTACTGAACAGCGAAACTGACTTTGTTGCAAAGAACGCTGATTTTATGGCTCTGGCTAACAAAATACTCGACATTGCAGTTACAAAAACACCTGCAAATCTTGACGAACTCAAATCACTCCCGATGGATGGTGGAAAAGTTGGTGAAAAAGTTGTTGAGTATGTTGGTATTATTGGCGAGAAGCTTGATCTTTCATATTTTGAGAAAATCGAAGCTGCCTATGTTCAGGCATATATTCATCCTGGTAACAGACTTGCCACTCTGGTCGGTTTCACAAATGCAGGAGTGGATGCTCAGGTTTATAAAGATGTAGCTATGCAGATCGCTGCAATGAACCCGGTTGCAATTGATAAAGATTTTGTTCCGGAATCTGTTATTGCCCAGGAAATTGAAATCGGGAAAGAGCAGGCAAGACGTGATGGAAAGCCAGAGGATATGCTTGAGAAAATTGCACAGGGTAAACTCTCTAAATTCTTTAAGGAAAGCACCCTTCTTAATCAGGATTTTGTGAAAGATAACAAGATGACCATCAGACAGTATCTTCAGTCTGTAAATAAAGAGCTTACAGTAACAGAATTTAAACGCTTCACGCTTAACTTATAATACACAGGTTCATATTTCAATATCAAGATGGCGCTCCAGGGCGCCATCTTTTTTTGGGTTTTTTTCAAAACGCAATGTTATTGCATTAGTTTAATACAATTAGTTTTATATATTTGTTCATTACAAATAATAAAGTAAATTACTTATCCATAACAAAAAAAATCTAACTAAATGAAAGAACAATCAAATAGCAATTTGCGGATGGGAATGACCCTGATGTTAATGATCTTTTTTATTTTCGGATTCATTACCAATTTCAACATTGCATTAAAAGATCAGGTTCAGGCGACCTTTCACCTGAGCAGCTTCATGGCAAATCTTGTTAATGGAGTATTCTTTTTCGCATACTTTGTATTTTCGTTTATATGCGGAAAAATTATTAAGAAAACAGGCTATAAAATGGGGGTTATAATCGGTTTACTCCTTATAGGAATAGGTAGCTTTTTATTCTATCCTGCTGTGGCTGTACCTTCATATGCACTATTCCTTGGTGCAGTTTTTGTGATGGCAACCGGAGTAGTTTTTCTTCAGACTGCTGCAAATCCTTATGTTGCTGCACTGGGTTCAGAAGAGACTGCTTCATCAAGGCTTAATCTGGCTCAGGCATTAAATGGATTGGCTACTACCGTCGCTCCTTTTATCGTTGGACTTCTCGTACTTACACCTGCAGCCATTGCAATGGGACCTACAGCGGTACAGGTTCCATTCCTTATAATTGGTTCAATCGTTGTTTTGATTGCGGTTGCTATCTTTTTTATGAAACTGCCGGAAATAATCGGTGGGGAGGAAGTAGTTGGCAGGAAGAGCATATGGAAGCACACACATGTATTATTGGGAGCTCTGGCAATTTTCTTTTATGTTGGTGCTGAAGTTGGTATTTCTACAGCTGTAGTTCCCTACCTTAAACAGAGTGGAATGATGATTGGTGAAGCTGCCAAGTTAGCTGCCATGTATTGGGGAGGTGCTATGGTTGGTCGTTTCCTTGGATCTATTAATCTTAGCGCTATGGAGAGCCAGAAGAAATTTATGTACTCCGGCTTCGTAATTATACTGGCATTTTTTGTTGGCTGGTTAGTAACAAGCTGCCAGATAAAAGATGGTGTCTTTGTTTTCAATTCTTCACCGTCCAATGGGCTGATATTCTTAGGTATTGCTGTTGTTAATTTCATGGCAATGCACTTCTCGAAAGGAAAAACAAACGTTGCACTTGGTGTATTTGGTCTTATAGCAGGAGCATTAGTATTTTCTGCAACAGTACTTAGTGCCAATGTGGGTATCTGGGCGCTTCTTTCAATAGGTTTCTTTAACTCTATTATGTTCCCGAATATTTTTGCATTAGGAGTTAAAGATCTTGACAGGTTTGAGATGCCAATGGCTTCAGGGATTATCAATACAA
>Ga0315278_10002419_pt1 | contig 16608 bp, 8 predicted proteins | sample YL17G06_0_MG_FD_203880 | JGI IMG/M metagenome (GOLD analysis project Ga0315278, IMG submission 203880) | Sediment microbial communities from Yellowstone Lake, YNP, Wyoming, USA - YL17G06_0 | ecosystem: Environmental > Aquatic > Freshwater > Lake > Sediment | place: USA: Wyoming | collected... | reverse complement strand
CACCACTTTTGCCCTGAGTGCGCGGTCCTCTTTCCGGGAGAAACCGCCCATGAAGCGACATCGCATCTCCGCTCTGGCCCTTTTTCTGCTCGCCGCCCCACCCCTCTGGGCCGACTTCGTGATCGACACCACCCCCTCTGCGACCGGTAACCTCTTACCCTTCGGCCAGACCAACACCGCCACCTACGGCCAAACCTTCGTTGCGCCAGCCGTCGACAACTCCCTCGACAGCTTCACGTTCTTCTTCGATGACTACATGAACCCCGGCCCGCTGAAGCTCGCCGCATATGTCGCCGAGTGGACCGGCGGGCGTATTACCGGACCGATCCTCTGGGCCGGCCCGAAGATGGGATCGACCAACAACGCCGGCGCAGGCGGCTACGAGGCCTTCACCGTCAACCCTCACATCACGCTTGTCCCCGGCAAGTCCTACGTCGCTTTCTTCAGCGCCTCGAGCTTCTTCGACGGGCCCGGAGGGACTGGCGGATGCTGGACCCACCTCAACAACCCATATCCCGATGGGAATGCCGTCTATGCCAACAACGGCGACAATTTCGCTCTTCTTACGGAGCGGCGTTGGGACGGCGCTACCCAGTACAAGAACTTCGACCTCGCCGCGCGTATGCACTTCACCTCGGGCCAAACGCAGAGCGTCTGGAGAATCGACGGCTCAGGGACCTGGAACGCAGGCGAAAGCTGGATCGGCCCGCTTCCCAACAGCAGCGGCGCCAGCGCCGGGTTCCTGGGCAGCGTCAGCGCCCCGCACGCGCCGGCCAGCGTGACTCTCGACGGCGACAAGACGGTTTCTCGGCTGGTGTTCGACAACGCCTACGGCTACATCATCGCTCCCGGGGTCGGCGGCAGCCTGATCCTCGACAACGGCGGGGGGGCTCAGGTCTCGGTCATCCAAGGCTCGCACACCGTCGCCGCACCCCTCGCCGTGGCCGACCACGTCGCCATCGACGTCTCATCCTCTGCCATCCTTTCTGCTACCGCCGGCATCACGGTCGTCGACGGCAACACCCTGAGCAAGACCGGCCCCGGCGCCCTCAACGTGACGGGCGCCCTGACCCTCGCGGCCAACGCTACGCTCGCCATCTATGGAGGCAATATCCTGACAGGCAGTGTCCAGGGCGGCTCCTTGCTCATCAGCGACTCCGCCGCCATCGCCATCCACCCCTCCTCCTCCGCAGGCGTCAGCCACATCGCCAGCCTCTCGATCGCCGGCTCAACCGACGCCTGGCTCGGCGTCCTCGATCTGGCCGACAGCATCCTCGTCATCCACGCCTCCCCTGAGACGCGCGACCAGGCCCTCGCTGACGCCTTCAACCAGATCAGAACCGCGCGGAACGCCCCCTCCGGTCTGTGGAGCGGCCCCGGCATCACCAGCTCCTCCGCCGCCGCCGATCCCCGGCACATGACCGCCCTCGGCATCATGCTCAACGATTCTGGCTCCGGCCTCCCGATCGCCCCCAGCATCCACGGCCTCCCGCTCACCGCCAACGATATCATGCTCCGCTACACCTGGCTCGGCGACGCCAACCTCGACGGCGTCGTGAACGCCGACGACTACTTCCTCATCGACTCCAACTACATCCCCCAGAAACCCGGCTGGTTCAACGGCGATTTCAACTACGACGGCATCGTGAACGCCGACGATTACTTCCTCATCGACTCCGCGTTCCTCGGGCAGACCGGCCCCCTCGCTGCTGCTCGGCCGTCATCCCCCATCCAGGTGCCGGAGCCAGGCGCTGCAATCCTCATGGCCCTCGGTGCGTCCGCCGCTCTCCTCCTCGCCCGCGCGCGAAGACGGTGAGCCGCCCCCCAAACCCTCGCGTAGTGGTCCGTCATGGATGATCTGGTGGGTGCCACTGGCGGCTTGTCCGCCAGTGCTCCTCAGCGAGGGCACTGGCAGCAAGCTGCCAGTGGCTGGAGTTTGGCCCTTTATTTGAAGATTTTTGTGGATGGCTCTTGTTTTCTTGTCGGCAATATGATCTAGGTATATAACTAGCTCACAAGGAGTCCGTCAATGGGTTACCCCACCAAGGTGCAACTGATCTACCGAAAGGAGTCGCAGCAGTGGTACGTCAATCTTCCCAAGGCCGTCGCCGACGCCATGAACTTTACCAAGGGCGAGGTCGTCGAGCGGACCATCGAGGATCGTCAGCATCTGACGCTCAAACGTCGCGTCGTCCCACGATCGCCCGCCGACGCAAAAAAGCCAAGCCGTTGACCGTCTGCTGGGCCGCTGCCGGTCGGCCTCGCTGTCAGCGGTGGCCTGTCCGCGCGCAACGGAGCCGAAGCCACGCACGTTCGAGGCGCCGTGCCTGGCCGCGACCGGCAGCATCTCCTGTCGGTTCCGCGTGATGACCTCGTCAACTCCGATCACGTCACCACAGGGATCCTATCATCGCGTTGCGGGATCAGGCAAGCCGAGAAGGGGCGAGGGGATTCTGGCATGATGGGGATGTTCGCGCTTTTGTGTGGACGGGGTATGCTCGTGGCATGTGCGGGCGATTCACGCTGATTCGGCTGGCGGATTTCACGGATCTGTTTCCGTGGATCGTGTCGCCGGAGGCGGCGCCGGGGGCGCGGTATAACATTGCTCCGGGGCAGGCGGTGGCGGCGGTGGCGAACCATGAGCGGCCGAAGGTGGAGTTCTACCAGTGGGGCCTGATTCCCTCCTGGGCCAAGGACCCCAGCATCGGTCAGCGCATGATCAACGCGCGGGCGGAGACGCTGGCCCAGAAGCCGGCGTTCAGGACGGCGCTGCGCCGGCGGAGATGCCTGATCCCGGCGGATGGTTTCTATGAGTGGAGGCGGAACCGGGATGGAAGCAAGGCGCCCGTGTACATTCGGATGGCGTCGGGGAGGCCCTTTGGGTTCGCGGGTTTGTGGGACGAGTGGCATGGTCCGGATGGGTCGGTGGCGCCGTCGTGCACGATCATCACGACGACGCCGAATGAGCTGGTCCGGGGGATTCATGACCGGATGCCGGTGATTCTGATGGAGGATGTGTACAGGCAGTGGCTGGAGCCTGGGGAGAAGGCGGCCGAGGAGATGGCGGGGCTGCTGTTGCCGTACCCGGCGGGCCAGATGACGGCGGTCGAGGTGTCGCGGGCGGTGAACAATCCGAAGAACGATTCGGCGGAGTGCATCAAGGAGGTGGGGAGCGGGGGGAAGACGGGGCTGCTGTTTCCGTAGGAGGGGTGAGCAGTGGTAGCATGGTGGCGGCGAGTTTGGGATTGCCTCTTGAGAACGGCGGGCTGGTGTATGTGTTGGATCATGCTGACGGGATTAACTATGGGCGCGATGGTGGCGATGGCGTCGGGCGCGGAGTTTAAGGGTTTTGCGGCGGCGAAGGCGGTGTGGGCGGTGGGGCGTGAGAAGGAGATGAACCTGCAGGTGGGGTTTGTCGGGGCGTTCGAGGCTTGGGCGGGGCAGAAAGGGAGTGTGCGGGTCGGTGCTTCGACGATGTACCGGTTCTGGGTGAACGGTGAGTTTGCGGGGTATGGGCCGGCGCGCGGGCCCCATGGGTATTACCGCGTGGACGAGTGGGACATCAGCGACAAGCTGATCGCGGGCAGGAATCACGTGGCGATCGAGGTCGCGGGATACAACGTGAACAGCTTTGCGACGCTGGATCAGCCGTCGTTCCTGCAAGCCGAGGTGGTAAGCGGCCAGAAGGTGCTGGCGTCGACGGGAAGCGAGGGTGGGAGCTTTCGCGCAGGGGTATTGCCGTATCGCGTGCAGAAGGTTCAGCGATACAGCTTCCAGCGGGCGTTCACGGAGGTGTATCGGCTGAAGGGCGGCTATGAGGGTTGGCGGCGCGGCGTGGCGGGGGCGCTGACACCTGCGGAACTGGAGGTCGTGGGGGAGAAGAAGCTGCTTGCGCGTGGCGTGCGGCTGCCGGAGTACGGTGTGATGAAGAGGCCGGTCCGGCTCGTGAGCGAGGGGCGCGTGGAGGCGCGGGGCGATCTGAAGGATCTGTGGAAGGACCGGTCGCTGACGGGCGTGGGCCCGCGGTTCAAGGGGTATCCGGAGAAGGAACTGGAGGTGATCCCGTCGATCGAGGCACAGAAGCTGGCGACCCAAGAGACGGCGAAGATCGATCGGCCATATCCGCAGGCCCAGAGTTTGAAACTGGGCGAGAAGCGCTGCCGGATTGTGGACTTCGGGGCCAACTGCACGGGGTTCATCCGCGCGAGGGTCAGGTGCGACGCCAGGAGCCGGGTGTGGCTGGTGTTTGACGAGATCCTGTCGGGGGATGACGTGGATTTCAAGCGGCTGTCGTGCGTGAACATCGTTGAGTGGCAACTGGAGGCGGGGACGTACGAGGTGGAGACGTTCGAGCCGTACACGCTGCGGTATCTGAAGATCATGAGCGTGGAAGGGGAGTGCGAGGTGTCGGGGATCGGCCTGCGGGAGTGTGCTTATCCGGCGGTGCCGGAGGCGAAGTTCGCGGCGAGCGACGAGCGGCTGAACAAGCTGTTCGCCGCGGGCGTGGAGACGTTTCGGCAGAACTCGCTGGATATTTTCATGGACTGCCCGTCGCGTGAGAGGGCGGGGTGGCTGTGCGACAGCTTCTTCACGGCGCGGGCGGCCTGTGACCTGGTCGGCTTGCCGGTGGTGGAGCGCAACTTTTTCGAGAACTACCTGCTGCCGCAGCGGTTCGAGTTTCTGCCGGAGGGGATGCTGCCGATGTGCTATCCGTCGGACCACAACGACGGCGTGTTCATCCCCAACTGGGCGATGTGGTTTGTGGTGGAGTTGGAGGAGTATGCGGCCAGGAGCGGGGATAAGGAGATGGTCGAGCGGCTGCGGCCGAGGGTGGCGAAACTGCTGGAGTACTTCAAGCGGTTCGAGAACGAGGATGGACTCCTGGAGAAGCTGCAGAGCTGGGTGTTCATCGAGTGGTCGAAGGCCAATGAGTTCGTGCAGGATGTGAATTACCCGAGCAACATGTTGTATGCGGGGATGCTGGCGGGGGCGGGGCGGATGTATGCCATGCCGGAACTGATCGCGAAGGGGCAGAAGATACGTGAGACGATTCGCAAGCAGTCCTGGGACGGGCAGTTCTTCGTTGACAACGCCCTTCGGAAGGACGGACGGCTGGAGGTGACGCCCAACAGGAGCGAGGTGTGCCAGTACTTCGCGTTTTACTTCGATGTGGCCAGTCCGAAGACGCACCCGGCGCTTTGGGCGGCGTTGCGCGACCAGTTCGGTCCGGAGCGGGCCAAGACGAAGGCGTTTGCTGATGTACACCCTGCGAATTCATTCATCGGGAACGTGCTTCGGATGGAGATTCTGTCCGGCAACGGGCGGGGCCAGCAGATTCTGGACGAGTCGATCGCGTACCTGCTGTACATGGCGGACCGGACGGGGACGCTGTGGGAAAACACGGGAGCGTATGCGAGCTGCAACCACGGGTTTGCCTCGCACGTGGTCCACACGCTGTACCGCGACGTGCTGGGGCTGTACGAAGTGGATCGGGTGAAGAAACGGCTGCGCGTGCGGTTCAATGACCTGAAGATGGAGTGGTGCGAGGGGCGCATGCCGGTGGGCGATGGTGCGATTGAGCTGCGGTGGTGGAAGGAGGGCGGCAGGCTGGCGTATCGGCTGTCGTCGCCGGCGGGGTACCAGGTGGAGATCGAGAACCGCACTGGGCGGGAGCTGGATAAGCGGTAGAGGAACAGGGCGGCGACGTATGGATCGTCGTCCTACTAACGCGGCGGCGCGGGAGAGGTATATGCTACAAACGGGCATAGTGCGGGGGTCGGCGCGAGCAAGCCAGGCGGCGATCGCCTGGAAGTGATGGTGGCATGGGACTGGATGTTCGTGGGCTGGAGTCGTCACGGGCGACGGAGTTGTTCATCACCGCAACGCCAGGCGGGCGGCTCAGTGTCCGGGAGGAAGGGCGGGAGATCTTCGGAGCGATTGCGTCTGTTCTGCGCGAGCGTGGGGCGTGGATCTGCCAGGAGCGTGTGTTTGCGCCGGCCGCGGCTGTCGACGACTTGAGGCAGATCCGCATCGCGGCGTATGGTGACTTGGATGACTTGGTTGAGCCGGCGTGGCTTGAGGCGGTTGGGCATGGACGGGGGCTTGGGGGCGTGCAGGTGCATGCGGTCCGTGTGCCGCAGAAGCCGCGGCCGCTGAGCGTTCAGGGCAGGCCGCTGGGGCGGACGTTCGAGCAGAATGGCTGCCGGTGGGTGGTCGCCAGCGGGCTGAGTGCGCCGCGGACGGGGGATGGGCCGGCCGAAGCGCGGGCGACGTTCGAGCAGGCCGAGGCCTTGCTGAAACAGGCTGGCGCGGACATGCGTTCGGTGGCGCGGACGTGGATATTCATTGACGACATCCTGAGCTGGTATGGGCCCTTCAATGAGGCCAGGACGAGCTTCTTCGTGGAACGCGGAGTGATCGTGCCGGGGGGGACGGATGAGTGCTTGCCGGCGAGCACGGGGATCGGCGTGAAGCCGGCCGGAGAGGCCAAGTGCTGCATGGACCTTGTCGCGGTGGTTGGGCCGAAGGGCTGCGTTCAGAGGCACCATGCGGCGGGGAAGCAGCGTTCGGCGTATGAATACGGGTCGGCCTTTGCGCGGGCCACGCAGGCCAAGACGCCGGCGGGGCATACGATCTACGTGTCAGGCACGGCGGCGATTGACGCGGGGGGTTTGACCTGTCACGCGGGCGACGCCGGGGCGCAGATTCAGATGACGATTGGGAACGTGACGGCGGTGCTGCGCGAGGTGAACAGCAGCGTGTGCGATGTGGTGCAGGCGATCGCGTACTGTGCCAATGAGAAGGTGAGGGGGGTTTTCGAGAAGCGGTGGGCGGGGGAGGTTCCGTGGCCCTGGATTACGGTCATCGGGGACATCTGCCGGGCGGATCTGCTCTTTGAGGTTGAGGTGACGGCGTGCCCGGGGTCGAGGAAAATGTGAGGGCCGGCCGCCAAAGCCGCTGGTTCGGGGGGGGCCGGATGCCCCCATCGCCGCATACTCGCGTCCATGCGCGCCGGCGCGTAAGATAGCCCCTCCTATGGCGAAGACGGCGAAAGACTCCGGCGACGCGCTCCTGTTCCCTGACTTTCGACGGCGGCATCCGCATCTGATCCTGCCCAAGCTCGTGACCGAGAATGCGACGCGCTTCCCCTTTGATGATGCACGTCTCAAGAGCGGTTTGGGCGTTCTGAAGCGTTGGGCCGATCTGGCGGCACAGGGGGCGTTACAGCAGAAGGAGACTTCCCTCGACGCCGAGTTCCTGCGGGTGATCTTCGGTCAAGCGCTGGGCTACAAGACGCGCACCGACAGCCCCGATGCCTACCAGATGGAGCGGCAATTCCCCGTCCCCGGTGCGGGCACAGCCGATGGTGCGCTAGGCTCCTTCGCCAGGGGTCAGAAGGCGTCGCCTACCGTCATCATCGAATGCAAGGACGCGACGACGGACCTGGACCACGACAAGTTCAATGGGCGCACGCCCGTGCAGCAGCTCTGGGACTACCTTGCCCAACTGCCCGATACGCCGTGGGGCATTCTGAGCAACTACCTGGCCGTCCGCCTTTACCAGCGCGACAGCCCCATGCGGGCGTATCAAGAGTTCACGGTGGCCGACTTCCGCAACCCTGAGAAAGCACGGGAGTTTCTGTACCTCTTCGAGCCGGAGGGTTTGCTGGGGCGTCCGCCGTTGCAGCGTCCGCGGGCGCTGGACCTTTTGAACCACACGCGCGACCGCCGGATTGAGGTGGGGGACGATCTGTACAACCATTACGCCGAACAGCGGCTGCGCCTGATTGACGCCCTGATCAGCGAGTACGGCTATTCCACGGATGATGCGATCCACGCCGCCCAGCGGCTGCTGGACCGGATCATCTTCATCGCTTTCTGCGAGGATCGCGGGCTGCTGTTCCCCAAGCTGCTGGAGACCACCTGGAGGAATGTCCATCCGCTGGCCTTCGTGAGCAATCCCCGCTGGCAGAATTTCCTGATGACGTTCCGCGCCATCGATACGGGCCACAAATCGCTGGACCTGCCCACCGGGTACAACGGCGGTTTGTTCAAGAGGGACCCGCTCGTTGACGACCTGCAACTGGCGGATGAGCCGTGGACGGAAGTTTTCAAGAACATCGGCAACTATGATTTCCGCGACGAAGGCGAAGTCAACGTGGAAGTGCTGGGGCACCTGTTCGAGAAGAGCATCACGGAGTTGGAGAAGCTCCGCGTGCTGGGGCTGTTCGGCAAGCAGGCCGCCCCGACGGGCGAGCCTACCATGCCCAAGAGCGCCATGCGGAAGCGATTTGGCATCTACTACACCCCCCCGCAGTTCACCCACCTCATCGTGGAGAAGACCGTCGGCGAGTTGATCGCGGAACGCGTTGAGCCGCTGGAAGATGTCAGCGCGAGCCTGGCCGCCTTGCGCAAGCTGACGGTGGTAGACCCCGCCTGCGGTTCGGGCGCGTTCCTCATTGCGGCCTATGAAATATTCGAGTCCGCTTACGAGCTGGTCCTGCACCGCCTCCGTGTGGAGGGGCGCACGGCGGAAGCGGCGGAAGCGGAACGCAACTACCCCGATTGGATTCTGGCCGACAATCTGTTCGGCGTGGATTTGTCCAAGGAGTCGGTTGAGATTACGCAATTGGCGCTGTGGATTCGCTCCGCCCGCAAAGGCAAGACGCTGGCGGACCTCTCGAAGAATATCGTCTGCGGCAACAGTCTGGTGGCCGATAGCGGCGTGCATGAGCGGGCGATGGACTGGAAGCAGACGTTTCCCGGCATTTTCGAGGCCGGGGGATTCGATTGCGTGATCGGCAATCCGCCGTGGGAGCGGCTGAAGCTGCAGGAGCGGGAGTTCTTCTCGCTGTCCGCCCCCAAGATCGCGTCGGCGGTCAACGCGGCCGAACGCCGGCGGTTGATCGAGGGTTTGCGCACGGATGGCCCCGAGCTATACAGCCGCTACAGCGCCGCCAAGGGCACGGCCGAAAAGACGCTGGCCTACGTCCGCGACTGCGGACGATTCCCGCACACGGGGCGGGGCGATGTGAATACCTACATGCTCTTCGCCGAGCTTTCGCGGCAGCTTGTCGCGCCTGACGGATTGGTTGGCCTCTTGGTTCCCAGCGGGATCGCCACCGATGACACTACGAAGCATTTCTTCGGCGATCTGATGGAGAAGAAGGCGCTGGCGGCGATGTATGACTTTGAGAACCACGACCGGATCTTCCCCGATGTGGACGGCCGCTTTAAGTTCTCCGTGCTGCTGATGAACGGCCGCGACCGTCAGACCGACGAGGCCGATTTCGTCTTTTTTGCCCGCTCGCTGGAGGACCTGAAGTCCAGGAACCGGCACATCAAGCTCTCCGCTCGCGACCTGAAATTGCTGAACCCCAACACGCGCACCTGCCCGATCTTCAGGACGCTCCTGGACTGCGCCCTGACCAAGCGGATCTACCGCAACATTCCGGTGCTGGTGGATAAGAGCCGCAAGGCCGGCGGCAATCCGTGGGAGATCATGTTTTTCCGCATGTTTGACCAGACCAACGACGCGGAGCTATTCCGGTCGGCCAAGGAGTTGGAGGATGACAGCTTCCATCTCGACCGCGGCCGCTGGGTCAGGCGGAAGGATGTTCTCCTACCGCTCTATGAAGCGAAGATGATCCAAGCCTTTGACCACCGGGCCGCCAGCGTGGTTGTGGCGGATGCCAACTGGATGCGCCAGGGCCAGACCGAGGAGACGACGCTGGTCATGCACCAGAACCCCGAGTTCGTGGTGGTGCCGAGATTCTGGGTGAACGAGACGGACGTGCTGGCCCGGCACGCGCGGAAGGATGCGTTCCTGGCGATCAAGGATGTCACCAGCCCGACCAATCAGCGCACGATGATCGCTTCGTTCATCCCCTGGTCCGGCGTTGTGAACTCCGCCCCGTTGATGCTGGCCGCCAACGGCATCGCCCCGCGCCGCTGGTGCTGCCTGCTGGCCAACCTGAATTCCTTCCCCTACGACTTCATTGCCCGCCAGAAGGTGGGCGGCCTGCATCTGAATTTCTTCATCGTCGAGCAGCTTCCGACGTTGCCGCCGGAGCGGTATGACGAGAAATGCCCGTGGGACAAGAAGGCCACGCTGGAGAAGTGGATCAGCGAGCGCGTGCTGAAGCTGAGCTGCACGGCCGATGACATGCGGCCGCTGGCGGATGCCGCCGGGTTCAAGGAAGGCGTGCACAAGTGGAACGAAGCCGAGCGTGCCCAACTCCGCGCCGAGCTGGACGCGGCGTATTTTCACCTCTACGGCCTGGACCGCCAGGAAGTTGACTACGTCCTGGACCAATTCCAAGGTGTCGTCAAGGAAGACACCGCTCACGGCCGGCCTGGGCCGACGCGGCGGGCGATTCTGGAGGCCTACGACGCCATGGGAAATGGGTAAGGGACGCTCCCGCCGGCCCGGACCGGCGGTTGCCGCTCACTTTTCCAACAGGTCCCCGACCTGTCTGCGGAATTCGGCCAGTTCCTTTTCCTGTTGCGGGCTGAACGAGCCTTGTCGCTGGGCGTAGCCGTCCATCCAGGTGACGAGCCGTTCGTAGGCGTCGGCGTCGAGCTTGATGGCCTGGTGGGTCTTGTCCTTCTGGAGATAGGCCAGCAGCTCGCTGGTGTGCGAGGCGCCGGCGTTGGGGATGGATCGGCCGTTGTAGTAGGCGCCGCGGACGTGGTCGATCAGGCTGGGCTTGCCGTAGGCGATCAGGGCGTCGTAGGATTTTGCGTCGGTGAGGTCGAGCCTGGCGGCGGCCTTTTCGGGGGCGTCGGGACGATGGCAGGAGGTGCAATTCCTGTCGAGGACGCCTTGGACGAGGCGGTCGTAGCGGAAGGGCCAGCCGCCGTCGGGAGGGGGCGTGAGCCTCGAGGGGGCGCGCGACGCGGCCAGCGGACGGGCGCCGACGGGGGCGAGGGTCCGGCCTTCGTGGCAGCCGATGCAGGAGAGCGTCTGGCCGGGCTGCACGTAGGTGAGCGTGCGCATCGTCTGGACGGCGCGGTTCTGGTCGTCCAGGGCCTGGAAGAAGACGGCGACGCCGGAGGGGACGCGGAAGTGTGCGGAGCCGTCGGATTCGACGGGAACGGTGCCGAGGATGCACTTGCCTGGGTCGTCGCGCGTGATGCCGATGGACGGGGTGTTCATGTCCGGCTGCGTCTTGATGGGCATGGCAACAATGCGGAGTCGCTTGATCGTGCCGGGGGCGACGCCGGTGAGGCCGGCGTAGACGTTCTGCAGGAGGAATCGCCCTTCCTGCGGGCCGTCCCAGTTGACGGTGCTGGCGATGACCGGGGGCGTCGGTCGCGGACGAAGCGGCAGGGGGTTCATGCTGGAGATGGCGGCGTCGCGGTAGAGCAGTTCGAGGTTGCCGAAGGCGTCGTAGAGGTAGACGCCAAGGTGGGCGATCTCGTTCGTGTTGCCCTGAGAGCGGACGGGCTTGTCGCTCCAGGCGGTAAGGTAGCATCGCTCCGACAGCGGATAGGGGCTTGCGAAATAGCTCTCCGGCCAGCCTTCGCTCTCGGGAAAACAGACTTCGGGCGACAGGCGGGTGAGCTGTTCGGTGCCGTCGAGCGGTCCAGCGGGGTCGAACAGGACGAGGCTGCCGCCGGTGATGGCGTGATGGGCGGAGGCGGTGAGGAGAAGCTTGCGGGAGTTGGGAATGGCGCGGGCCTCAAAGGTGCATTGCGGGTTTTTGGTGAAATTGCCGTATACGATGCGAGGACTGGTGCCGTCGGGGTTGGTGGCCCAGAGCTTCATGTAGGGCATGTTGTCCCGGTCGACGTAGTCCCAGCGGGCGTAGTAGATGCGGCCGTCGCTGCCGACGGACGGGTCCCACTCAAAGCTCTCGAAGGCGGAGATGGCGCGCATATTGCCGCCGTTGCGGTCGATGACGTGCATGGTGTAGATGGAGACGGGGCGGTAGGCATCGCCGCCGCAGCGGACGAAGCTGTCGGGCATCGTCTTGGCGAGCGTTTCGGTGGCGCTCGGTTTGCCGCACTGGATGAATGTCCCTCGGCGCGTGGAGAGGAAGACGATCTGGCCGTCGGGGAGGTATCGCGGGAACGTGTCGTCGTAACGGCCGCGGGTGAGCTGGCGGAGGCCGGTGCCATCGACGTTGATCTCGAAGATGTGGAAGAAGCTGTCTTCGGGCTGGGCTTCTTTGTCGAGCTTGTTGCGGATTTCCGAGCGGCCGGGGTAGTAGCGGCAATACGCGAAAAGGATCTTCCTGGCGTCGTAGGAGAGGTCGGGGCTGAGGAAGTTTCCAGGGGGAAATTGCTCCGTCAGGCAGCGGAGTCTGGGCGAGTCGGTCTTGAAGCCTTCGAGGATGCAGAGGCCGCCGCCGGGACGCTGCCACCAACTGTAATACTGGTCCGACATGTGGCTGAAGCTGGCGGGAGCGCGTTTGACGAAAACGATGCTCTCAAAATCGAGCAGGGGATTGGCGAGGGTGAGCTTGCGGATGGCGGCGCGGGCTCGCGTGTACAAAGGCCTCTGCTGAGGGTCGTCGGGTTTGAGTGCACGGGAGGCTCGGTCAACCTCGTCGAAAACACGAAGCGCGGCCGCGACGTCGACGCCGGATCCGCCCAGGTCTGCCGCGAGCTTGCGCCCGCGGTCGATGGTCTGGGCGATGGGGTATTGCGGATCGGCGGGGCGGAGCTTTCGAGAGGACCACTGGCTGACGCTGGACTGATCGGCGGGCTGATGGAGTGCGAGGTTCTTTGCGGGGTCGGCAGTGCCATAGACCTCGACCTCATCGAGGTGGAGGTACGAGTTTGCCGGAAGCTGGAAACGGACGAATCGGGCTTCGTCGCCTTTGAGGGGGATCGATAGGGGTTTGCCGTCGGTGAAGCCGTAGAACGAGGCGCCATGGTGCCGGTAGGCCTGCCGCCAGGTCTTGGCGTCGTTGGAGAGCAGGAGTTCGATCGCGGCGGTGCGTGTGGGAGTTTCGCAGCGGTTGAAGACGAGGACGCGGCCGATCGCGACGGGCTTGCCGAGGTCCACCTGCCACCAGGAAGGCTCGTTGCGGGTTTCGGTGTGGAAGCCCCACTTGCCGTCCTTGACGCCGTCGCAGCCGCCAGCGGCGTCTTGGGCGGTGGTGACGTTCAGGTGGGCGGCTGGGGCGGCGGTGCGAACGGTCGCCTGCGTGAGCCAGTCGGTTTCGATCTGCGAGGCGGTGTCAGCGGTCCTTTCGCCCGACCAAATCGGGGCCTGCCATAGCGACAACGCTGCCAGGGCGATGACAGCGAACCCGTACACTGGGCATCTTAGCTTCATCATCTGCCACGCCTCCAAACGAGCGACGTTGGTTACAGGGACAGCAGGTACTCGGCCAGGTCGTCGATCTGTTCCTTGGACAGGTGCGATGTGGCGCCGTGCTGATCCTTGGGGTTGAACCTGGTGAAGACTTCCTGCAGTGTGACGGCGCGGCCGTCATGGAGATAGGGGGCCGTGCGCCAGAGTTCGATGAGAGTGGGGGTGTCGAAGTGGGTATGCTCGGGAGGGTCGAATTCGCCGCGCGTGCCAACGTCATATTGCTTGAGATTCGTGTGCTGGTCGCCTGAATGGCACGGCGTGCAGTTGGCCTTTTCGCTGTCGAAGATGGTCTTGCCGCGTTTGGCCTTCTCGGAGAGCTGGCCATTGGGGGCGAGGTAGGGGCTGGGGTCGGGTTTGAGGGAGCGGATGTAAGCCTGGATGGCTTTCACGTCCTGCGGGGGCGGCTGGAACATCGCGAAACGGAAGCCGGCCGCGGAGGCGACCTCCATGCTCTCGCGGATGCCTCGCCACATCATGGGGGGGGTCAGGTGAGAGTTCAGGAGCGACTTGGCGCTCTTGGGGTTGCCGATCCCGTCGTTGGGCAGATCCCAGTTCAGGGCGTCCGCGCGGGCGTGGTTGGGATGACAGGTGGAGCAGCTCAGCCAGTGCTGGAAGGAGTAGGAGGCGTCGTGGAAGACGATCTCGCCGCGGCGGACCTCGTCGGCGGGACGCTGCGGGCCGAGGGGGATGGTCGATGCGAGGCGGAAGCTGGCGATGTCGATCAGAATCACGTCGCCGGTGTAATACTGACCGATGGCCAGTCGCTTGCCGTCGGGGGACAGGCTGATTCCTCGGGGAGCTTTGCCCGGCAGGGGCGTGCGCTGGATGAGGTCGAGGATGTAGAGGGCGGCCAGGTCGTTGACGAGATTGGCGCGTTTGGCGGGGTCGGACTTGATCTCGGTCCAGATGCTGGGGGTGGTGGTGAACCTGCTGGAGGCGACGGGGGATTGCGGAGGCTGCCCGGCGAGGGCTCGATGGAGGTTGGCCAGATCGAGGCTCACGATCTGGTGGATGCCGGCCAGAGTCACCCACATGGCCGAGCCGTCTTTGGCAAGAGCGATGCCCCAGGGGTCGGCTGCGCCTTCGGAGAGGTTATCAAGCAGGACGGTGGCGTAGAGCTGGCGTGCGGTCAGATCGATGATGCTCAGGGCATTGGTGTTGACCCACCCGCGGTCGAGTTGTGTGGCGGGCAGGGCGCTTCGGCCGACGGTGTGGACGGCGTAGGCCCATTTGCCATCGGCGGAGATGGCGGTTTGCCGGATGCAGGTCGTGTTGGGAGGGAGCTTGATATCGGTGACGAGCTGGAGTTTCTCGAGGTCGATGAGGCTGACGGAGGCGGTAAGCTGAGCATCCGTGCCGGCGCCGAGGGGGAGGAGATTGCTGACGAGGGCAAGAGTTTCATCGGGGCTGACGGCGACCCAGAAGGGTTCGCGGACGAGCTTCACGCGGGCGCGCTCCTTGCCGGTGGCCAGGTCGATGGCGGACAGGTCGGCCAAGGCGGAGTTGGCGACGAGGAGGAGCTGTCGTTTGGCGGCGACGGCCAGGCCGATGGGGCGCGGGCCGACGGGGAAACGGCGGAGGACCTTGGCGTCGGCGGGATTGATCTCCGCGACGGAGGCGGCTTCGTATTCGGTGACGAAGAGTCTGGACGAATCGGGCGCCCAGGCGATGGCGCCGGGGCCAGCGGCCAGGGCCGCCTGGCGCACGACTTTGCCGGACGCGGGGTCGAGCAAAACCAGGGCTTTGGCGGTGTGGTCTGAGGCGGCCAGCAGTCTGCCGTCGGGCGAGAAAGCGACGTCGTAGGGGGAGTGGTAGGGTTCGGCGGGTGGCCCGGAGGCCGCGTGCGAGGCCAACGCGATGGCCAGCGCGGTCAACGCCCCGACGAATCCTGTCAACAGGACTATCTGCTTCCGCCGATCGGTGTTCACGTATCTCATGCCGCTCCTGAAAACCCAAACAGACGGGATTGCGCCTGTCTGGTTGTACCGGGGCAAGTCAGGTGCCGTTGTGACGGGGCTGGCTTGTGATCCGCCATGGTCCGATGAGGGCCCAGAATACCGGAGAATGAGTGTGAGGGGAACACAGAGCCGGAAGGATCAAAATGGGTTATGACTCCTGATCTGGACGCCAGTGGTGGGCGGTGCCCACCCTACTACTGCTTTTCACAAGAATTCCATTTATTTACGCGCTTTTGGCTTGACCATTGCGAGGGCGGGAGTAACTTTCTGATAGATGTATCCGATGGTCTCAAGCCTAATATGGGCAGTGGGTGCCCATTGGAGGGTGTTGCGGGTCGGTGCGTTCAAATCGAAGGAGAGTACAGAATGAGTGGGAAGATGCTTCGAGCCGCGGTGAGCGCGGCGGTGTGCGTGTTGCTGGTCGGGGCAGGCATGGCGTCGGCGGCAATCACCATGGACTTGGTGCCGGTGGGCAATGTGGGCAATGCGCCGGATCTGGCCACTGGTTCCCTCTACGGCCGAGTGGACTACGCCTACAACATCGGCAAGTACGAGGTGACGGCCGGACAGTACACGGGGTTCCTCAACGCCGTGGCCAAGACCGACACTTACGCCCTTTACAACCCGGCCATGTCTAGCACCACCAACGGCAGCGGAATCACGCGAAGCGGCGGCGGGACCCTCAGCACCCCCTTTACGTACTCCGTGGCGGCTGAATTCGTCAACCGTCCGGTGAACTACGTGAGCTTCTGGGATGCCTGCCGGTTTGCCAACTGGCTGAACAACGGGCAGAAAGCCGGAGCGCAAGACGCCAGCACCACTGAGGCTGGGGCGTACACTTTGACATCCGACGGCATCACCAACAACACGATTACCCGAAACACGGGAGCGCAGTGGGCGGTGACCAGCCAAGATGAGTGGTACAAGGCGGCGTACTACAAGAAGGGCGGCGGCACCAACGCGGGTTACTGGATGTATCCCACCAGGAGCGACACGGCCCCGGGGCGGGACATGGCCGACGTCTCCGGCAACAACGCCAACTACTACTACATGTTTTCCGGTGCCTACCCCATCGATTCGGGCAAGTACACCACGATCGCGGGGGAGTTTCAGAACTCCGGTAGCCCGTACGGCACGTTCGACCAGGGTGGGAACGTCTGGGAGTGGAACGAGGCGATCATCCGCGGTGACTCTCGTGGCCTGCGGGGCGGGTCGTTCGACAACGACGGCGATAACCTGTGGACCGACAACCGCGGCAGCATCAACCCGTCGTACGAGGGCTACTTCATCGGGTTTCGTGTTTCCCAGGTTCCTGAGGCGGCGT
>Ga0315278_10002418_pt1 | contig 16610 bp, 14 predicted proteins | sample YL17G06_0_MG_FD_203880 | JGI IMG/M metagenome (GOLD analysis project Ga0315278, IMG submission 203880) | Sediment microbial communities from Yellowstone Lake, YNP, Wyoming, USA - YL17G06_0 | ecosystem: Environmental > Aquatic > Freshwater > Lake > Sediment | place: USA: Wyoming | collected... | reverse complement strand
CCCCCTGGTAGGGGGAGGGCAAGGGAGGGGGTCAAGCACCGGGATCGACCCCGACACCGGCAAAGCGCACCCCGCCGAGGTCGCCGAAGAATACAACTGGCTCGACGACATCAACCCGAACGCGAGGAAAGTGATCACCGCGTATCTCGAGCCGGCGCTGCGGGACGCGCAACCCGAGGATCGCTTCCAGTTCGAGCGGCACGGCTATTTCGTCGCCGACCTGCGCGACTCGCAGCCGGGCAGGCCGGTGTTCAACCGGGCCGTCACGTTGCGCGACTCGTGGGCGAAAGAGGCCCGGCCGGCGTCGTAGGCGGACCCCATGGCCCGCACGCTCTACCAGCTCCTGGGCGTCGAGCCGAAGGCGACGCGGGCCGATATCGACGCCGCCCTCACCCGGCGGGAAAGCCAGTATCGCGATCTCGTCCGGACCGGGAAACGGCCCAAGCAGCAGATCATCGAGCGGGTCCGCAAGGCGCACGCGACGCTCGTCGACCCCGACGCGCGGGCCGCGTACGGCCGCGCGCAGGCGCGCGCGACAAAGCGCACCGCCGGGGCGGCCTCCGGCATGCGCGTCTCGTCCTTGCAGATCGAATCGTGGCTCAGGGAGGAGCGCGAAGGAAATCTCTTCGTCCGCGCCTGGCGCGCGGAGGAGCGCGCCTGGAAGCCCTTGTGGCTACTCGTCGTGCCCGCGGTGCTCGTCGCACTCGGCGCGGCCGCTGTGCTAGAGGGATTCGTCGTCCCGCTCCGCGGGGCGCTTCCGCCGCTGGCCGCCGCGGCCATGCTCGGCATCGCGGTAATCGTGGGACTCGTTGGCGCAGTGCGCCTGTGGCGATGCGCCTTAATCGTCGGCTCCCGCCTGCTCGGGGTTGCGGCGCGGGCCGCAGCCCTGATCGCCGTGGCGATACTCGCCATCGCCGCGTACAGTGCGGCGACCGGGACGCTGTGGCCGGCAGGCCCGGCGCCGAAATCAGCGACCGGGCAGCCGCGCCTCACAGCGACGCAGCACACCGCCCCAGGAGACGCCATTGCCGCTTTCCCGCCCGCAGGTCGATGAGTACCGCGAGCGCGGCTACGTCGCCGTGCCCGACGTTTTCGCCCGCGCCGAGGTGGCGCTACTCAACGCCGAGCTCGACCGCTTCGTTCACGACCGGCGGCCCGAGGTGCACCTGCAGCGGCGCGGCGCAGAGGAGCCGCGGCTGATCTACGCGGCCGACCAGTACAGCGAGGCGTTCCGGCGCCTGTCGCTGCACCCGCGCTGGATCGAGCCGGCGAAGCAGCTGCTCGGAAGCGACGTGTACATCCACCAGCTCCGCATCAACCCCAAGGCGGCGTTCGACGGCGAAAGCTTCTGGTGGCACCAGGACTACGGTACCTGGCGGCTCGAGGACGGGATGCCGACGCCGCGCGCGCTGATGATCGCGGTGTATCTCGACGACGTGGATGCGACCAACGGCCCGCTGCTCGTGATCCCGGGCTCGCATCACCACGGCCACGTCGACGAGAACAACCCGGACCGCAATCCGACCGGGTACACGGTGGTGGATATCGAGCGCGCCGCGATCGCGCGGCTGGTCGCGGAGTACGGCATCCAGGCGATGACGTTCCGGGCGGGCAGCGTAGTGTTCATGAACTGCAACCTGGTACACGCCTCGCCCGAGAACCTCACGCCGAAGCGCCGTACGATCGTCTACGTCAACGCGAACTCCGTGGAGAACCGGATCACCAAGCCCGTGCGCGCGGTGCACCACGCCAACCGCGATTTCACGCCGCTCGTGCCGCTCGCGGACGATTGCCTCGCCGCGCTCGCACGGATGCCGGCATGAAGACCGCCGTCGTCGTCGGCGCCCTCGGCGTCATCGGTCGCTACGTCGTCGAGAAGCTCGCGAGCCTGCCCGACTGGCAGGTGATCGGCCTCTCGCGCCGTGCGGGCGAACCGCGCGAGCGCGTCCGCTACGTCCCGGTAGACCTCACCGATGCCCGGGACGCCGCGGCGAAGCTCGCGGCGCTGAAGGAGGCGACGCACGTCTTCTACGCCGCGTTCCAGCCGCCGACCGCCGGTGCCGGCGCGAACGCCGCGGCCAACGTCGCCCCGAACGTCGACATGCTGGTGAATTCGGTGACCGCGCTCGACCGCGCATCGAGCCGGCTCGAGCGCGTGGTCCTCGTCACCGGCAACAAGGTCTACGGCTCCCATCTCGGCCCGTTCCGGACTCCGGCGCGCGAGGACGATCCGCGCCACATGCCGCCCGACTTCTACTTCGACCAGGTCGACTGGCTCACGGCATTCCAGGAGGGCAAACGCTGGAGCTGGACCGAGATCCGCCCGCACACGCTGTGCGGCTTCTCGCCCGGCACCGCGATGAGCATCCTGTCGGTGATCGCGGTGTACGCGTCGATCAGCAGGCACTACGGGCTGCCGCTGCGCTTCCCGGGCAAGCCGGGCGCGTACCGCGCCGTCTACCAGGTGACCGAGTCGTCGCACCTCGCGAACGCGCTGCACTGGGCGGCGACCGAGCCGCGGTGCGCGAACCAGGCGTTCAACATCACCAACGGCGACTACTTCCGCTGGTGCAACGTCTGGCCGAAGATCGCGGCGGTATTCGACATGCCGGCGGGCGATGTGCAGACGATATCGCTCGTCGGCCACATGGCCGACAAGGCGCCGCTGTGGGAGAAGCTGGTCGCGCAGCACAAACTGAAGCCGCACCGCTTCGGCGAGCTCGTGGCGTGGCCGTTCGGCGATTACGTGTTCGGCTGCGACTGGGACGTGATGACGAGCATCGTCAAGGCGCGCCAGTTCGGCTTCCACGACGTGGTGGAGAGCGAGGAAATGTTCGTACGGCTCCTCACGCGCTTCCGGGAAGAGCGCATCGTGCCGTAGTGGGATGGATGCCGCGCGCACGCTGACGGTCGAGAGTGTCGCACTCCACTACCGTCTGCTGCGTAGCGGCGCCGATCGTGCGCCGCTCGTCCTGCTCCACGGCGTCGCGAGCAACCTCACGCGCTGGTCGGAGTTCGTCGAGAACACAACGCTGCGGCAGTGCTGGGATCTGCTGCGCGTCGACCTGCGTGGGCACGGCGAGTCGCTCACGCGCACGCCGACCGGCATGGAGCGCTGGAGCGACGATCTCGCAGCGATCCTCGACGCCGAGCGCTATCGCCGGGCGGTTCTCGTCGGCCACAGCCTTGGGGCGAACCTGGCCGTGCATTTCGCCGCGCGCCATTCGGCGCGCGTCGCCGGGCTCGTGCTCATCGACCCGGTCGTGTCGGGAGCCTTGCACGGGCGCGCGCGCTGGATCGGCCGCATGGCGCCGCTCGGCCGGGCGATCGCCGCCGCAGTCCGCGGCTTCAATGGACTCGGCCTACACCGACGCCGCCTGCCGGCGCTCGACCTGCGTCGCCTCGACGAGGCGACGCGCACCGAGCTGCTCGCCGCGGGCCGCACCGACGCATTCGTGCGCCGCTATGGCTCGCCATTCGCCGACCTCGAGTTCGTCCCGACCGCCGCCTACCTGCAGGACGTCGTCGAGCTCGTGCGCCCGCTCCCGGACCTCGCCGCGATCGGCGCGCCGGTGCTCGCGCTGCTCTCGAAAGGGATCACATTCACCGACCTCGAGGCCACCGCACGGCTGCTGCGCGCGCTGCCTCGGGTCGAGATCGAGCGCCTCGACGCCCATCACTGGCCCTTGACCGAGCAGCCCGACGCGGTGCGCGAGGCGATCGAGCGGTGGTGCGCGCGACTGCCGGCCGCGCAGAGGTGAGTCAGCGCGTCCGGAATGCGAGATAGCTCTCGCGCTTCGCCTGCTCGACGAGCGCCACCTCCCAGTCGAGGTAGTCCTGCATCGCCTGCTCGATCTGGGCCTGGCGGTCGTAGGGCTTGTAATAGACGTCGTCGGTCTCGGCGGCAAGACGGGTGTTTCCGCTCTCGAGCGGGAGTCCTGCGGCCTTCCATGTCGCCGTTCCGCCCGTCAGCACCGATACCGGCGCATCGGTCAGGCCGGCCGCATCGACCGCCGCGAGCCGCGCCAGGGTACCGTCGGGCGAGGTGAATACGAGCTGCTTTGCCGGGCCGATCCGCCCGAGCGAATCGCGGAGCCGGCTGCGCACGGCAAACCAGGCGCCCGGGATGTGCGCGTCGCGATACTGGATGCTCGTCGCAAAGTCCACGACCGTTACATCGACGGTGGTCAACGCCTTTCGCAGCGTGGGCGCGTCGATCTCCTCGAGCTTCGCGTCGTCCAATCCGAGCACGCGCGGTGCGACGGTGCCGGAGACGAGCGCTTCCGCAGGTGCGGCGTGGTCGAGCACGTACACCTCGGGCCACCCCATCTGCAGGAGCCAGGACGCGGTCATGGTCGCGCGCACGCCGTCCGTGTCCGCGAGGACGATGCGCGCATTCCGGACCGCGGCGTAGACATCGGTTGCCTGCACGAGCTGACCCCCGGGTGCGCTTGCGAACCCGGCGCGATGACCCGCGCGGTATTCATCCGGGCTGCGCGCATCGAAGCAATAGAGCGTCCGTGAGGTGTCCGCCCGCATGCGGTCGAGCTCCCCGGAGCCGATCCGCCTTACGCCGAATCGCTCGGCGACCCGCTTCGCAGCTGCGCGCGCCTTGGCGAGTGCCACTTCGCCGGGAACAGGCGCATGGCGCGTCGAGCCGTGCTCGAGCGAGAGCCCGGCGAGATGCCAGCCCATGGTGCCGTTCTTGAGCGCCACGACCTTGTTCGGGATCCCGGCGTTGATGAGCGACTGCGCGCCGATGATCGAGCGCGTCCGGCCGGCGCAGTTCACGACCACCAGCGTCTCGGGCCGCTTCACCACCTCGTGGACGCGATAGACGAGCTCCGCGCCCGGGCAGTCCGCCGCGCCCGGGATGTTCATGACGCGATACTCGTCCATCGGGCGCGAGTCGAGGACCACGATGTCCTCGCCTGCGTCGATCTTCGCTTTCAGCTCGGCGGCCCCGATGCGCGGCGTCGCGCACTCGTGCTCGACGAACTCGCCGAACGCCTTGCTCGGCACGTAGACCCCGGAGAAGAGCTCGAACCCGGCCGCCTTCCATGCGCCGACGCCGCCCGCAAGCACCGAGATGTGCCGGTAGCCGAACCGGCGCAGCACGGCCGCGGCGCGCTGGGCCAGCACTTCGTCGTCGTCGCAAAGGACGATCCGCGTTGAGCGTCGCGGGAGCATCGCGTCGACCCGCATCTCCAGCCGCGACAGCGGCAGGCTCGCGGCGGTGAGCAGGTGCGCCTTCGAAAACACGCCCTCCTCGCGCACGTCGAGCAGCGCGAGCTCCGCGCCGTCGCCGAGCATCGCGCGCAGCTCGGGCGCGATGACGAGCGGGCTCACGATCTCGGGCTTCGCCATGAAGCGCCGATAAGCGCCGCCCGCGTCGCTCTCGAAACCGATGCGGCCGGGCAGGTCCTCGAGCGTGCGGCCGTACAGGTGCAAGTGCAGCTTCGGGCCGCCCCCGCGCGTCTCGATGGTGTGGAAGTCGTCGGGCATCAGCGCGCAGGCGCTGCCCTTGCGCACGGTGATCTCGCCGGTCTGCTGCAGCGCGCCGCGCCCCGCGACGGAGGCGTCGTCGCTGCGCCGGTAGAACACGTTGTGCTCGTCGCCGTAGATCCCCGCGATCACCGCCCAGGTCGTGTGATCGTGCGGGAGCTGCTTGGCGCCCGGCAGTCCTGCAGAACCGTACAGCGCGAACGAGCCGTCCGCATCCTCGGCGAGGTGGAAAATGCCGTTCGCGCGCCCGGCCGGAATGCGGAAGTGCTCGGGCGGGAAAAGATCGGACCGCTCGCCGAGCGCGATCAGCACCGGCTTGAGCTGATCGATGGCGGCGCGCGTTGCGCCCATGCGGGCAATGATTCCGCGCGCTTGCTCGATCGTCGCCGCGACGGCCGCGGCACGTTGGTCGGTGATCGACATCGTCGCTCTCCTGGTCAGGGCAGCGGCGCGAGATCGCGCGCCGCCGGAAGCCCGGCAATCCCGGTCGCCACCCGCACCGCGCGCACGACCGCCTGCGCCATGACCTCGGCGGCGAGCGCGCCGATCCTCGTCACGTCGGGCTCGCCCGGTATTTCGCCGGTCGCGAGGGCGAAGATCGTATCGCCGTCGAGCGGCGTATGTGCGGGCGCGATCGTCCGCGCGAAGCCGTCCTGTGCCATCTGCGCCACCTTGCGCGCCTGCGCCTTGTCGAGCGCCGCGTTCGTGGCGACCACACCAATCGTGGTGTTCTCGCCCGGCCGGCCAAGTGGCTTGAAACCGCCCGTCCGGAGGAGCGTCCGCGCGTCTGCGAGCGCGCGTCCGTCGTCGGTGCGCACGCCGGCGATCAGCTGGCCCGTTGCAGGATCGAGCACGTCGCCGACCGCGTTCACCGCAACCAGCGCCGCAACGATCAGGCCGTCCGGGAGCGTGATCGAAGCCGTCCCCAGCCCGCTCTTCATCCCGCGAGCGGGACCAGCGATCTTGCCGACGGTCGCGCCCGCGCCTGCGCCGACGTTCCCCTCCGCGACGGGTCCATCGCTCGCCGCCTGGGCCGCGCGATAACCGCTCTCGGCCGTGGGGCGCACGTGCGGCATGTCGCCGACCGCGAGATCGAACAAGACGGCCGCCGGCACGATCGGCACCCTCGCGACCCCGACGTCGAAGCCGACGCCGCGCTCCTCGAGAAAGCGCATGACCCCGGTCGCCGCGTCGAGCCCGAACGCGCTGCCGCCCGACAGCACCACCGCATGAACCCGCTGGATCGTGTTGCTCGGATCGAGGAGGTCGGTCTCGCGCGTGCCCGGCGCGCCGCCACGAACGTCGACGCCCGCGGTCGCGCCTGCCTCGGCGAGGATCACGGTGCAGCCGGTGGGACGCTCCGCCAGCGTGTGATGGCCGACCTTCAGGCCGGGGACGGCCGTCAGGCCCGGGCCAGCAAGCGGCTCAGCGCCGCGGCTGAGCTGCGCGGATCGCACGCCACACCTTCTCGCGCGTCACCGGCATCTCGATCTCGCGAATGCCCAGCTCGCCGAGCGCGTCGATCACCGCGTTGACCACCGCCGGCACCGCGCCGTGCGTGCCCGACTCGCCGGCGCCCTTCGCACCGAGGACGTTCAGCGGGCTCGGCGTCGATTCGTCGAAGTGGCATACGAGGTCCGGGACGTCGTCGGCGCGCGGCATCGCGTAGTCCGCGAACGAGCCGGTGAGCAGCTGCCCCGTCTCCCGGTCGTACACCGTGCGCTCGACGAGCGCCTGCCCGATGCCCTGCCCAATGCCGCCCTCGATCTGGCCGTGCGCGATGAGCGGGTTCATCACGCGGCCGATGTCGTCGACCGCGACGTGCCGTGTCACGGTCACGACGCCGGTCTCGGGATCGACCTCGACCTCGGCGACCTGGCAGCCGTTCGGCCACGTCTGGTCCTTGGCCGTCTCGGACGCGCTCGCGACGAACTTCGCTTCGGGTTGGCGCTGCGCCAGCTCGAAGAGCCCGATGCCGCGGTCGGTGCCGCCGATCACGAACCGCCCGGCGCGGAACTCGATGTCGCCGTCGGCCGCTTCGAGCGCGGCCGCCGCGAGCTTGCGCCCGGTGTCCACCGTCGCGTTCGCGCCGGCGAGCACCGCGCCGCCGCCGACCTGCAGCGAGCGCGAGCCGCCGCTGCCGCCGCCCGATTTCACGATCGACGTGTCACCCTGGATCAGCGTCACCACGTCGGGCGACACGCCGAGCCGCTCGGCGATGATCTGCGCGTACGAAGTCCAGAGCCCGGTCCCCATCGATTGCGTGCCCGACACGACCGTGACGCGCCCGTCGCCGCTTACGGTCACGTCGACCGCCTCGGTCAGGTTCGCGCTACCGGTGACCTCGACGTAGCACGCGAGCCCGCGCCCCGCGAGCAGCCCGCGCCGCTTCGCGTCAGCTTTGCGCGCGGAAAACCCGTTCCAGTCCGCCGCGGCAAGCGCCTTGTCGAGCACGCCCGGGAAGTTGCCGCAGTCGTAGGTGTAACCGGCGGCGTTCGTGTACGGCATCTCCTGCGGGCGGATGAAGTTCTTGCGCCGCAGCTCGACCGGGTCGACGCCGAGCTCGATCGCCGCGCGGCTCGCGAGCCGCTCCATGAGGTAGCCAGCTTCTGGACGCCCAGCGCCGCGGTACGCGTCGACCGGCCCGGTATTCGTGAACATCATCCGGACCTCCTGGTGCAGGAGCGGGATGCGGTACACGCCGGTCGGCGTGCGCACGCCCGACATCGCGGGCACCGCGGCACCGAAGTTCGAGATATATGCGCCGATGTTCGCAAATGTGCGGATGCGCATTGCGGTGAAGCGCTGCTCCGCGTCGATCGCGACCGAGGCCTCGCTCACATGGTCGCGACCGTGGTTGTCGGAGAGAAACGTTTCGGAGCGGTCCGCAAGCCACTTCACCGGGCGGCCCACCTTGCGCGCCGCATAGGCGACCGCCGCATACTCCGGGTACGGCCATACGCGCGTGCCGAAACCGCCGCCGAGGTCGCCGCAGATCACCCGGAAATTGTCCTTGGGCACCTTGAGCACGTTCTCCGCGAGCTGCGCCTTCATGAGCTGCGTGTTCTGCGTCGGGCACCACAGCGTGAACGATTGCGTGCCGGCGTCGTACGCGGCGAGCACCGCTTTCGGCTCGATCGGATTCGAGACGATGCGATTGTTGACGATCCGGATCGCGACGACCTTGTGGGCCGCCGCGAACGCCGCGTCGACCGCGGCCGCGTCGCCGATGCGGTAGATTGCGGCGATGTTCCCGTACTCGGGCGTGAATGCGGCCGGCCAGTGCGGCGGGGCGTCCGCGCGCGCGGCGTCGACGGCCTCGACCACTGCCGGCAGATCCTCCCACTCGACCTCGACGAGCTCCGCGGCGTCCTTCGCCTGGTTGCGGGTTTCGGCGATCACCATCGCATAGGCATTGCCGACGAACCGCGCCGCGTCGGCGGTGAGCGGATAACGCGGCGGGGCGACGACGGGCGAGCCGTCGGGCCGCTTGTGCATCTGCGCGAACGGCAACTGGCCGACGCCGTCGGCGATCAGGTCCGCGCCGGTGAACACCGCGATCACGCCGGGCGCCCTGCGCGCCGCGGTCGTGTCGATCTTGACGATGCGCGCGTGCGCGTACTGCGAGCGCGCGAAGGCGCAGTGGGTCTGGTTGGGCAAGCTCACGTCGTCGGTGAACTTGCCCCGCCCGGTCATGAGGTGCTGGTCCTCGAGGCGACGGACCGGCTTGCCGATCCACTGGCTCTTTCCTGGCTGGAGGTACTCGGGCGCGGTGCTCATTGTTGATTGACCGATAAACGGGGGACGAAGCGCGGAAGGTTAATCGACCGGGGCGGCTAAGTCGAGTCGCCGACCGCGGCGGCTAAGTCGAGTCGCCACGGCTCAGCTCGCCGACGCGCACCCCGAGCAGCCGCACCCGCCGGTCGAGCTTGAGCCGGCCGAGGCACTCGAATGCGGCCTTGCGGATCGCCGTTTCGGTATCGGTGGGTTCTGGGAGGGTCTTCTCGCGCGTGTGAGTCTCGAAGTCGGCGAAACGCAGCTTGATGCCGATGGTCCGGGCGCGGTAGCCCTCCTCGCGCAGCTCCTCGGTGACCTCGCGCGCGAGGCTGGCGATCGTGCGCGCGATCGTCTGCCAGTCGCCGGTGTCCTCCTGGAACGTCGTCTCGCGGCTGCGCTGCTTGGGTTCCCAGTGGGTGACGATCGGATCGTCGTCGATCCCGCGCGCGGCCTCGTGCAGGAACACGCCGTACGAGCGCCCGAACTCCTCGACCAGCGTCTCGATCGGGACTGCGGCGAGCTCGCCAATCGTGTGCAGGCCCATCTCGTCGAGCCGCGCCTCGGTCTTCGGCCCGATGCCGGGCACCTTGCGTACGCCGAGCGGCCAGATGCGCGACTCGAGGTCGCCCGCGACCAGCACGGCCAGACCGTCGGGCTTCTGCAGCTCCGAGGCCATCTTGGCGAGGAGCTTGTTCGGCGCGATGCCGATCGAGCACGTGAGCCCGGTCGCGTCGCGGATGCGCTGCTTGATCTCGCCGGCGATGTCCGCGCTCGACTGCCCGAGGGCGGTGATGTCGAGATACGCCTCGTCGATGCCGCGATCCTCCATCAGGGGCGAGACGCGCTGCATCAGTGTCTTGAACATCGCGGAGTAGCGTTGGTACTCCGCGAAGTCGACCGGAAGAAAGACCGCCGCAGGGCAGAGCTTCAGCGCGGTGCGCAGCGGCATGCCGGAGCGCACCCCGAACGCGCGCGCCTCGTAGGTCGCGGTCGAGACCACGCCGCGTCGCGACGGATCGCCGCGCCCGCCGATGACGACCGGCTTGCCCTTCAGGTCGGGACGGCGCAGCAACTCGACCGCGGCGAAGAACGCGTCCATGTCGAGGTGAAGGATGCGGCGCGGTGCTTCCCCTCCTCCCCGGGAAGGGGTGGCGCCGTCAGGCGTCGGGATGGTCACTCCGGCACGAGCCAGCGCGCGCGCTGGCCGCCGTGTTTCTCAACGGCGAGCGCGCGCCAGAGCCAGTCGAGGATCGTCCGCGCCTCCGCGTCGAAGCCGAACGGCGGATTGACGACGAGCATCCCGCAGCCGTGCATGCCGAGCGCCCAGCCGTCGGGGCGCACCGCGAGCTCGAGCTGGAGGACCTTGCGGATCCCGGTGGCGACCACCTCGCGCTCGAACGCGCGCATCGCGGTGGACGCCATCATCGGATACCAGAGCGCATAGATGCCCGTCGCCCAGGACTGGTGAGCCGCGGCGAGCGCGTCGGCAAGACGCTTGAACTCCCCGGCGCGGTCGAACGACGAGTCGACGAGCACGAGTCCGCGCCGCTCCGGTGGCGGCAGGTGCGCCTTGAGCGACTGATAGCCGTCCATCAGATGCACGGTGACGCGGCGGTCGGCTGCACAGCGCTCGGCGAGCGCGGCGCAGTCGGCCCTGTTCAGCTCCGACAGGACGAGACGGTCGCTCGGGCGCAGCAGTCGCTGCGCGAGGCGCGGCGAGCCGGGGTAGTAGCGCAGTTCTTTGCCGCGGTTCTCCGCACGGACCGCGTCGAGGTAGGGCGCGAACACCGCGGGGGCGTTGTCGCGCCCCCACAGCCGCCCGATGCCGTCACGGAACTCGGCGTTCTTTTTCGACCACGCGTGCGAGAGGTCGTACACGCCCAGGCCCGCGTGGGTGTCCACGTAGCAGCACGGCTTGTTCTTCTTGCCGAGCGCGACCAGCAGCCGCGCGAGCAACGCGTGCTTGAACACGTCGGCGAAGCTGCCGGCGTGGAAGAGGTGACGGTACGCGAGCAAGCCGGCGCCAGCTAGTTATCACATGCCGAGGGGCCACCGCCCCTCGGGCACCCCAAAGTCAGCAAGACCGTTGCCGCCGGCACCGGTTTCCCCGCTAAAGTTTGTCGTACTTGGTCGACTTGCCGCGCGCCTTCTCGACCGGGTATTTCTGCGCGTTGAGCGCCAGCTTCTGCTCCGCTGCGGCGAGCGGATCGATCTTCAGGCGGTCGGCGAGCTCGACGAGGAAGATGAGCACGTCCGCGATCTCGTGCTCGACTTCGGCGAGCGTCTCGGGCGAAAGCGCGTCCGCTTGCTCCGGCGTGAGCCACTGGAAATGCTCCACCAGCTCGCCGGCCTCGGCGACCAGCGCCATGGCGAGATTCTTCGGGTTGTGGAACTGGTCCCAGTCGCGCTCGGCGATGAAGGTGCGCAGCCGATCGCGCAGGGTGTCGAGGGAGTCGATGCGCGGCATGGAAAACGCGTTGCGTCGGTACGACGCGAGTGTACCCCGCCCGGCGCCGCGCGACGCCGTGCGGGGTTGCTGCCGACTGCTTAGTTGAGTTCCTTGTCCTTCCAGACCTTCGTGCCGGTCACCATGCCACCCGCCTGGAAGCCGTTCTTCGTCAGACTGTAGACGGTGCCGCCGGTGAACTGGCCGCCCGTGCCGCCCCCGGCCGTCTTGCCCGCGCCGGCGCCCGCGCCGCCCTCGGCCCCGGCTTCCCAGCCCGAGTCGATGAAGCTCTGCATGGCCTTCGCGTCCTTGAAGACGAACAGGTAGCGCGACTCCTGCGCCCCAAGCTGCAGGCCGGCGGTCGCCTGCGCGAGATCCATGTACGTGTTCTTCTTGGTCTTGCTGTCGTGCACGAGGCCCTTGCCGCCGGCGCCGCCGACCAGGAAGCTCAGTCCGAACGTCGTGAACACCCCGTACCCGGCCGCCTTGCCGACGTCGGCCTTAAGTGACGGTTGGGCTTTGTAGAAATCCGCGAGCGTCGCGTCGGCCTTGGTGCGGACCTCGGCCTGCTTCTTCTCTTTCTCCGACTGCGCGAACGCACCGGTGGCTGAGAACGAAACGATCGCCGCCGTTGCAATGGCGAGAATGCTGTTGAACTTCATGGTGTTTCTCCTTTGTTTAAGAGTAGTTTGGTCTTTCGGGGGAGGGAAACCGCGCAGGCGTGCTGGGAGAGTAAGTGACACCGCCGCTACCGCGCGATTCTTCATTATCCCGCAAATTGTCGCCCGCAGTCGTGGACGCCGCGCTCAAACCCGACGCGCGGATCACAGGATCCGGAACCGCACCGGCAGGAGGATCGACTTGTTCGCCGACGCCGGCCCGAGCGTGCCGAGGCGCTTCACCGCCCGCACCGCCGCGTCGTCGAGGGGCAGATGGCCGGAGCCGCTCGCGATCGAGGCACCGAGGATCCGGCCGCCTTCGCCCAGCTCGACGAGGATCACGACTTCGCCCTCGAGGCCGCGGCGCAGCGCGTCGGCCGGATACATCAGCTCCTCGGACAGCCGCCCCAGCGTCTCGCGCAGCTGCTCGGGGCTGAGGCGCTCGGCGCGCGGCGTCTCGGGCACGCGCAGATCGAGTCCGCGGCCGAGCGGCGCCTCGCGGGCGGTCGGCTCCGGCAGCTCCGGTCGGGGTGGTGGCGCATCGGGCTTCGGCTTGGGCGTTTTCGCGATCTGATCCTTCTCCGCGATGCGCCGGCGCTCGCGCGAGGTGATCGGATCCTCGAGCGGTTTCGCCTGCGGCGGATCGAGCGTGTCCTTGAGCACCTCGGGCGGTGCCGCCGGCTTGACGGGCGCGCGCTCGGGCACCGGCTCGAGCCGCGTCGCGAGAATCGTCACCGGCTCGGGCCGCGCGGGCGCGGGCGCGCCGACGCGAAGCCCGAGGATGAACAGTACGAGCGCGTGCAGCACCAGCGAGGCGACGACCGCCGGCGGCAGCGCGTTGCGCGCACCCGCCCTCACGCGCCGAAACCGTCCGCCACCATCACTTCGATCAGGCCCGGCCCGCCGCGCGCGGCGGCCTCGCGCAGCGCCGGGACGACGTCGTTCGGATCGGTGACGCGCCTCGCGGGCACCCCCATCGACTGTGCGAGCCCCGCGAAATCGATCGCGGGATCGCGGAGGTCCATGCCGACGAATCGGTCGGTCGCACGCATCGACACGAGCCGCTCCTTGAGGATGCGGTAGCTGCGATTGTTGGCAATGACGTAAGTGACCGGCAGCTTCAAGTGCGCGGCTGTCCAGAGCGCCTGGATCCCGTACATCGCGCTGCCATCGCCGACCACGGCGGTCACCGGCCGTCCGGGCAGCGCGAGGCTTACGCCCACCGCGCCCGGCAGCGCGAAGCCGAGCCCGCCGCTGGCGAGTCCGTAGAAGCTCTGCCGATCGGCGAGCCGGAGGAATCCGGGCAGCGACGTTGACGACGTGAGCGCCTCCTCGACCACTACCGCGTCTTTCGGCAGGTGCTCGCTGATTCGCAGCATCAGATAACGCGGATCGATCGGCGTCTTCTCCGCGTCTATCAGCGCGTCGATCGCTGCTTTCGCGCGCTGCGTCGACCAGTTGCACGGCTTCAGCTCGGCGAGTCGCAACGAAGCCTGCGCCGCGGCCTGCGGTGTGCGCCGCGCGCGCACGAGCGGCAGCAGGGCGCGCAGGGTCTCCTTCACGTCGGCCTGGATCGCAGCATCGGTGCGGTAGTTCTTGCCGAGCTCCCAGCCGCGCTCGCTCACGTGCACCACCGGCAGGCCGTCGGGCAGTGGCTCGACCGGGCTGTACACCGACATCCGCAGCAGATCCGCGCCGAGGCAGACGAGCAGGTCGTAGGGCTCGAGCGCCGCGCGCACCTGCTTCTGATTGCGGGTGAGCGAGCCGAGGAAGGCGGGATGCTCGGTCGGGAACTGCGCCGAGTAGGGAATCGGCGACCCGAACACCGCCGCGCCGAGCAGCTCGGCAAGCTCGGCGGCCTCGCCGAACGCGTCGCGTGCCGCGAGCTCCTGCCCCGCGAGGATCGCGGGCTTGCGGGCGGCGAGCAGGGTCGTGGCAAGACGATCGAGCGCGTCGTCCGACGGCCGCACGCGCGCATCCACCCGCACCGGCCGGCCCATTTCGAGCTCCGCCTGCGCGTCGAGCACATCGCCGGGCAGGCTGATGAACACCGGCCCGGTCGGCGGCGTCAGCGCGACTTTCGCCGCGCGGTGGAGGATGCGAGGAAGATCCTCGACGCGGGTCACCTCGATCGCCCACTTCACGAGCGGCTGGGCGAGCGGCACCAGCGGGTCGTAGAGCAGGGGCTCGAGCAGCCCGTGGCCCTGCTCCTGCTGGCCGGCGGTGACGATCAGCGGCGAGTTGGAGAACTTCGCGTTGTAGAGCGCGCCCATCGCGTTGCCGAGACCCGGCGCCACATGTACGTTCGCGGCGGCCAGCCGGCCCGAGGCGCGCGCGAAGCCGTCGGCCATCCCGAGCACCACCGATTCGTGCAGTCCGAGCACGAACCGCAACTGCGGGAAGTCGGGGACGACCTCCATGATCGGCAGCTCGGTCGTGCCCGGGTTGCCGAAGAGGTGCGTGAGGCCCTCGTCAACCAGGAGCTGGAGGAAGGCGCGGCGGCCGGTGAGGGTCGGCATGTCGGTCGGACGGCGGAAGGCGGGATGCGATGGGCGCGCGCGCTCAATCCACGGCCGCCACGACCTGGATCTCGACGAGCTGCTCGGGCTCCCCGAGCTCGAGCACCGCCATGTTCGTGGTGGCCGGCTTGTGGTTGAACGGCGCGAAGTAGGAGTTCACGATCGCGCTCGACCGGCCGATGTCGCCCGTGCGCGGCCGCGTCCGGAAGATGAACACGTGCACGACGTCCTTCGGCGATGCGCCGGCCGCCTTGAGGGTCTCCATGATGCCGTCCATCGTGGAACGGGTCTGGGCCTCCAGGTCGTTGCCCAGGTACTTCAGGATCTGCTCGCGCTTGTGGGGATGATCGTGGTAGACGGGCAGCGCGGTACCCCCGGCGAGCCACAGCATCTTGCCGCTCTTGACCTTGATGGCCGGCGAGAACGGCATGAACACGGACTTGTCGTAGTTGGGGTGGTTGATGATCTCCAGGCGGTCGCTTTGTTGCGCGGTCGCCGGCGTGGCGACGAGCACGGCGGCCCCAAGAACGAGCGCATTAAGGGTGGCGGCGATCGTGAGCGGCTTGGTGTGTAGACGCATGATTCCTCCTTGAGTGTCGTGGTTGACGGCAGTTCCGGTCCAATAATACCGGCCTGCGCGGCGATAGCTTGCCGCGGTCGCGTCGGGTACTGTTCGAGCTCCCGACTGGAGGATGCCGATGAAAGCCGTCGCCCTGTCCCGTTACCTGCCGATCACCGACCCGGAGTCGCTCGTCGACGTGACGCTGCCCGATCCGGTGCCGACCGGGCATGACATCCTCGTCCGCGTGGCGGCCGTATCGGTCAATCCGGTGGACACCAAGCAGCGCGCCCCGAGCACCAAAGTGGAGGCACAGCCGCGCGTGCTCGGGTGGGACGCCGCCGGTACGGTCGTGGCGGTCGGGCCGGAGGTGACACTGTTCAAGCCCGGCGACGAGGTCTACTACGCGGGCGACGTGACGCGCCCGGGCTCCAACTGCGAGCTGCAGCTCGTCGACGAGCGCATTGTCGCGCGCAAGCCGAAGACGCTGGACTTCGCGCAGGCCGCGGCGATCCCGTTGACCGCCATCACCGCCTGGGAGTCGTATTTCGATCGCATGAAGATCGACTCGAACGGCGCGCGCGGCGGCGCCACGCTCCTGATCATCGGCGGGGCGGGCGGCGTGGGCTCGATTGGCATCCAGATCGCGAAAGTGGTCGCGGGCCTGAAGGTGATCGCGACCGCGTCACGCCCCGAGACGGTCGCGTGGGTGAAGGAGCTCGGCGCCGACCACGTCGTCGACCACACGCAGCCGCTGCGGCCGCAGATCGAGGCGCTCGGGCTCAAGTTTGTCGACTACATCGCCAACTTCAATGACACCGACCGGTACTGGGACGCGATGGGCGACCTCGTCGCGCCCCAGGGCGCGGTGTGCATGATCGTCGGTAACCGCGGGCCGCTCGCGCAGGACGGCGTGCGGATGAAGAGCGCGAGGGTGTGCTGGGAACTGATGTTCACCCGGCCGCGCTTCAAGACCGCCGACATGATCGAGCAGCATCGCCTGCTGGCGCGCGTGGCCGAGCTGATCGACGCGCAGAAGATTCGCGGCACGCTGCGCGAGCGGCTCGCGCCGATCAACGCGGCGAACCTGCGCGCCGCGCACGCAAAACTCGAGTCCGGGAAGACGATCGGGAAGCTGGTCGTGG
>Ga0315278_10002415_pt1 | contig 16619 bp, 7 predicted proteins | sample YL17G06_0_MG_FD_203880 | JGI IMG/M metagenome (GOLD analysis project Ga0315278, IMG submission 203880) | Sediment microbial communities from Yellowstone Lake, YNP, Wyoming, USA - YL17G06_0 | ecosystem: Environmental > Aquatic > Freshwater > Lake > Sediment | place: USA: Wyoming | collected... | reverse complement strand
CTTTGGTTGACGGTGAAAGTGAACGAACGGTATGAACCGGTTATGCTGTACTCATAATTCGCGACTTCGCGCCAGCCGTAGTCGTCCATAAGCTTCATCTTTATCGTACCTGTCTGCGCGGGCGAGATGGAGACGTTAAGCGTTATGTTTTCTCCGATGAGCCAGCGGTCTCTGTTCCTTTCGTTGACCTGTGTAACTGTCCTTACAGTTATCTCGGCGTCGCTTATCTTGAACCAGGCGTCACGAACTCTGCTCTCCGATGCGGTCGTCACGTTTATCCTTGCCATGTAGTCTCCGACGGTTAGGTTCGTGGCGTTGATTGCAAAGGTTTTCCTGGAACCGTCGGTTACTGCTGACGGGACTGTTATAAGATGTATCTTTGATTCCCATGTGACGGAATTCTTCAATTCTATCAGCGTCGCGTTGTATGTCGATGGCGCGATCATCGTTCCGTTGGCGAACCTGGCCTCTACATTGAGTGTCGCATTCTCCGCAGTTGTGAACGACGCCTTGTTTGGCCATGTGTCCACGCGGAACGTTTCGACGTTTATATGCATGCGGTGCCTCTGTGATGATGCGGAGCACGCAGATCCTTGCGCGTAGCTGCAGAACATGACTTCGTATTCGCCTACGACAGATGGTACGGTGAACACATACAGGCCGCTGCCGGTGATGTTGCTTACTCCGTCGTCATATGAAAGATTAACCGTGGTCCAAGACCATGCATTTCTGACCTCTTCCAGCTCCACGGAGAAGTTGGCTGCGCCTCCGCCAGGTGCCAAGGCGTTGAAGTTCACCGAGGCGTTCTGACCAGTAGACAGCGACCATTGTTCCATCCAGAAGCGGACCTCGAAGGTCTGCACTTTGAACCAGCGCTTCTCGGCGGGCAGCGTCCTTCCTGTCGACCCGTCCGTCACTGTGACATAGATTACATAGTCCCCTTCTGTGGGTGGGGTGGTGAACGACGCATAATTGTTTGAACCTAATCCGTAGCTCAGAGTCTGCAGGTTTGTGAAAGCATCTGTCGAGAGGTCCTTGTACTTCAATGCTATACCTGTGACGTTGACTTCGCCCCCGGCGGGGTTGCTGACGTTTATCTCCACGGTTACGTTGGCGCCGGCGGAGAACTTGTCCATTGAAACAAGACTCCCCGTGGAGTTATCGAAAAGGTTGACTGAAACAGAGGCGCTCCTGACGTTGATATTTGACATCTCCCATGCGCTGGTAGAATTGTAAACGTTGCCAAGCTGTGCCATGGGGTTGTATCGTCCCGCATCGGACGGGGCCTTGAACTTCACCTTGCACGTGCCTTGGCTATCTGTCGTTCCGGACTGCACCATATCAACGCTTTCAACGTAGTTCCATGGCCAGTTCTCTGTGTTGGCGAACTTGTATACTGATACCGTAGCGCCGGTCACATACTGTGGGCTGCCCCATGTGCTGTTCGGATACTCAACTTTAACCCACATCTCCACGGTTTCTCCGGGCTGATATGCAGTTTTAGAACCGTCGACGGGCCAGCCGGTTATCTTGTACTGCTTGACCTCGAACCATGCACGGCCCACGGCCGTTGCGCCAAGCGTAGAGCTTGTGACCTTCAGTTCCGCTTCGTAGTTGCCGTTGAGCCCTGTTACAGGGAATGTAAGTGTTGCAGCGCCATCCGCTGACGTGTTGACCGGCGTGTATGAAGGGAGTGTCACTTCTGTCCACGTGTTCATGTTTTTCAGCTTGTAAAGCGTGACTGTCGCTCCTTCCAGCGCCGTTCCATCAGACTTCTTAACCTGAAGCTTGACTGTGGCGTTTCCGGATGGGGATACGGATGACGGATCTGCATAGGCGTTGATATCCATGACGCTGACTTCGAACCATGCTTCTTGTGTGTCGCTGGTGCCGTCAGGCAGCGTCACCTTTATTGCGGCCATATAGAATCCCTGCGGCAGTGTCTTGCCCTGGGCGGCCTTGGCCCATGATATGCCTGTACCGCTGGAAACGCTGGTCTGGTTGCTGGTTGTGTAGAGACTTGTGGCGACCTTTACAGGAGGCCCATCCTTCATCATATACAAACCTTCAACAGAGGCGTTAGTTCCTGACGGGACCTGGGTCCCGTTGAAATAATATGCGTTAACCCAGAAAGTGATGTTGTCTGTCGGTCCGTAACGCCACTTCCAGGCGCCCTGACTGTCTTTGGTGTCTACCCAAAGGTTGAGGTTGCTTATCTTGAACCACATCCCAGCCATCTCCGTATTCCCGTCTGTGTCCTTTATCTGGAACTCCGCGTGGTACGGCCCCGATTGTAAGCTTAGGCCAGAGAGATTAAGCATGAGGCCTGGCCTTCCTATACTGTCTGTAGGAAGCTCAGTGGTATTCAGTCCTGTGTAACGCTTCTGTGTCATGTCGTTGACAAGCGCGTCGGCCTGCACTTTCAGGCTCGTGGCCGATACGCGGGTGCCGCTCATTTCCATGACATTGAAACGGAAATAGACAGCATCGTTGGATCCGTATTTCCATTTCCAGCTTGCACTGTCTGATGACCCGTCCATCGTGTCCACGAAAATGTTGTATAATCTTATCATGAATGAACCGGCCGCATAGCCTATGTCCCCGTCGGTTGTCGTGACCTTCAGTTTCAACTGGTAGAATCCTGAAGTCTCGGGGGCGTCGAACTCAACGGTGCTCCCCGACACTGTGAAATTGAAGCTGTTCGTTATATTATCCCAGTCGTTGTCCCTCATCTCTATTACTTCTATAGATGATATGGACTTCGCCGACCAGTTGCCTCCGTATGCGTAGGCCTGCATTTTGACTCTCTGTCCCGGACCGAAATCGAACCGCATGTTGTCGAACTGATCTTTCGTCTCAGCGAACGCTATGATGTTTTGGACCGAGATGAAAGCTGAGCCGCTCCCTGTGAGCTGTCCTGTCGTCGTGTTGACCGTTGCCTGTATTTGTATTGTGTATTCTCCTGTCTCATTTGGCGCGTTGAATGTCAAGACTTTCGCGAAATTGGAGAACCCCTCCTGGAGTGAACCGCTGCCCGAGAGCGACGATGAGCAATCCTGGCCATTGGCGCTTTTGCAGCCGGATATGCTGGCATTCAGGATTTGGTTGCTTGAGACTTCCTGACCAGTGAGCATGTTAATGGCCATCATCCCAAGGGAGACGCTCTGCCCTTTGAGGAAACCTATCACATGCTTCATCTCGGTGAACGGAACAAAATCCAGTTTCAGCGTCTGGATCTTAAACCAGACCCGCTGGGTCTTGGTAAGCTCGCTCTTAGTCACATAGACATCTATGTAATAATCACCATTGGTGAGGTTGGCCAGCGAATATGTCTCGGACGTATAGACGCCGCCGGTGGAAGACTCGGTGAAGTTAGTAAACGTGTATTTAGTCGTGCCCACGGAGTCCTTCAATATGGCAGTGACGTCGGCCTGGGTGACTGAGACGGTCTGATTAGACTCAGTCTTCCTGGCAGCTGTCACCTCGACTACCATGCTGTCAGATGTGCCGAAGTTGAATGCATTCTCGCCGTTGATTCCCTTGGTGGCGGCCGCTATGGAAAATGGAGGGACTTCGAACGAGTTTATTGCGAAGCCGTTATCAATCATTATCATGTAGCTTCCGTAGCCGCCATCCGATATCACGTACGTCGCTGATGTCTCGCCAGCTGCATTGGTCGTGAGCGTCGTTACGTCCTTTACGACCGTTCCGTTGGTGTTCTTTATCTTGTAGGTGAAGTCCACTGCGCCCGCCGGTATATAGGAGCCGTTTGACAGTATGTAAGAGACGGAGAAGTTCATGTGCACGGTCTGCCCTGGCGTGTAAGAGTACTTGTTTGTCTTTATCGTAAAACTCTTTTCATAAGTCTGGACGATGTATGATCCGTATACATAACCGATGTCCGTCGCCTTCGTGACAGTCGCCGCTATGGTGTGCGTGCCTGGCGTCGAGGCCGTGAAAGGTGTACAATTGTACTTGCCGTCAGCATTGCTTTGGACTGTTTCAATGAGTGTCCCGTCAGCATAAACTTGCACAACGGCTGAGGAGACTGGAACGCCCGACGTGGTTCTTACATACCCCGAGATTGTGACATTATCCGTCGCCTTGAAAACAATAGAACCGGTGCCTATGGACACGTCCAACAACGCAGCTGAAACTGTTTCACAAGCTAAAAGTAGCGCGAACACCGTAATCAGACAGGCCGGGATTCTATTCATTCTTCCCATCTGATTTAATGTATTTGCACAGCCTCCTTATAAGCTTTACAGCTGCACTATGAAACGATCTGAAACAGTTGCTCGAGCTCGACATTCCCAGTAGCCACTACAGAACTTAATAACGGCGAAAGAAAGTTTAACATGTTAAGAAGCATGTTAACTCGGAACCGTATTGCTCCGCGCATTGTGGGGATGCGGGCTCGGGAAAGTATATAAGCGGCCGCCTCCAAATTAGAAACATGCGAAAGGGCGCTTTCGAACTCAGCATGAGTTTCATCATAACCATTGTTTTCGCCGTTGTGATGCTGACGCTCGCCTTGACGTGGCTGCAGGGATATTTCCAACAGACAAACGACATGTCTGACCAGCTCTTCAAACAGGGCCAGACGAAACTGCAGACTCTGTTCGCGGAAGGCACTGACAACTTCTACATCTGGCCAGACAGGTATGATCTGGAACTGTCGAAGGACACAAAGATAGCATTCGCCGTGGGCCTGAAGAACGACGCTGACGACGGAGAGAACCACAAGTTCGCAGTCAATATCTATGCGACGCAGGTCCCGTCGGGAATGACGGTAGGCGTTGTAAACAAGTGGGTAGAGTGGGACAGGACGACTAAAACATTAGCCATAGGCTACGACGACACGACCAGGAAGATTACCATGACCCTACCAAAGAGCGCAAAGAAAGGCAACTACTTCTTCCAAGTGGTCGCATGCTGGGACATGGATGGAAAGGATCCCAAGTCCAGCTCTTGCAATGCAGACAGCGACGACGTCTGGGGCGGATCAGCGAAGGAATTCCTGCTGACCGTGCAGTAGCTTTTGACGGATCGACTTGGTTCTTTGTTTTTAAGAGCGCACGGACAAGAATAACCATGGAAAGCGCCGGCATGGCCTTCGCCATAATATTCACCATCATAGTCATAGCTTTCCTTCTCGTTTTCGGCTACCAGCAGATAACGCAGTGGCTGTGCTTCCAGGAACAGGCGCAGGCGCTAAAAACGCTTAGAGGAATCGAGGACACTGCTGAGAGGAATTATGAGAAGGGCGAGGATTCCACGGATAGGTACAAAGTCAGCCTTCCCGAAGACTCGTCCATATGCTTCGTCGACCCCCAGCGCCCTGAAAAAAAGATATACAGTGGCAACAAAGCCGCCCAGAGCTGGAACCCTGAGAATCTGGACGCGGCCAAAGTGATGATAAGGAACCAAGGTTTCAATATGATTTATACAGTCGGCTGCCAAGCCGGCCTCCAGGGGTACAAGATAGACATTCTCTTTCCATCGTCAGGGAACTTCTGCGCCAGGAACGGCATGTGGATCATCTTCACCAACAAAGGCCTCAGCGTCGGCGTGGGGCCCGAATAGGTGACGTCAATGATAATCACCTTTCAGATGTGGAAGATTGTGCTGGGACTGGTCATATCTGGCTTTCTGATTGTCTTCGCGGTGAACTACATTGGCGGCTACACTGCGCAGCAGAACGATGTCCTGCGCGCGAAGATATTGAATACATTTGAGCTGGCGTGCTACAACGTCTACAACACAGGCAACTCAATGGTCTTCGACGACTTCACCAAAGTGCCGTCGGACATCAGCTTCTCGACGACCGAGCAGAAAATAAAGATCGCCGGCCTCGGCAGCAGGGATATTAAAGTCCCTGTCTTCTTCTCCGTCGGTGATAAGATGGTCATATGGCGCGGCGAGCAGGATCTCGGCTGGTGGAAGTTCAGGTATGTCGTCGCCATACCAGAGACTGAAATCGTATTCTCGGTGGGTAGCAGCCCGAATGCGCTGGAGACCATGGAAGGCATCGTTAAGGCCCTTCCGGACACAACTAACTTCAAGAACAAAGTCGCTTACGCATTCTGCAACGGCAACAAGATAGACAACGGCTGTGGGACAGCGAAGCAATGCGAGGCCAAGGCTCTCCTTGACGTGCTAAGCTCGGGAAATGCGCCCCGTTCCTCGAAATGCACGGCCGACATTGGGAAGAATCAGCGGCTTGTCACCATATCCATGTCATGCACAAACGGGATGCCTGGGGTTTGCATTGAACCGCAGGGACCGGCTTCCGGCAAAGCTAGGTTGGAAGGCAGCGAGACCGTGTTCGTATACGGCGACTATGCGGATTTGGCTGCATTGATTGCCGGATACAACAAAAAAGACGCCTATGGTGTGCTTGGCGAAGCTATGTACGCCCACAAAAACGCCGAGATGGCTATGGAGCTTGGCGTGGCGGCCAAGATAATGGCCAAGCGCGCTGAGCTGCTGGCCAGCGGGCTTACGGGCATCGCTGGAAGCGGAAAAATGGACGCTGACGCGGACGAGATGGCATGCGTGAAACTGTTCCAGGAGCTGTCAGCGTTCCTTGATGGGGTCGCATCGTCGCTGGGGAAAGGCGTTGACGCCGCAGCGGGCTACATGGAAAGGGCCGGCGAAAAGAAACGCGAGATCGTGGAGAAGGGATGCGACTATGACTAAAGGACAGACGGAGATGTTCGAGTATGTCATCGCGACGTTCTTCATAGTCCTAATAATCATTTTTGTCATGTTCATGCTGGCAAGCTACCAGAACGACCAGCTGAAACTTGAGGCTGACAAATTCAAGGACCAGCGCACTGAGCAGCTGCTGAAACGCGTCCTTTCGTCGCCGCTGTTGGCCAAGGAGGACAGCGTGCTCGACGATGGGAAACTGATTGCGGCTCTAAGCCTCTGCGACGACATGAAGGACTTCTTCGGCGAGAAGTGGTACGCTGTGATTGCCGTCCTTGACAGTAGCGGCAAGACCGTGCGCTGCAAGGAAGACGAGTATTCGACGGACTGCAACACTTGGGTCCTGTGCGAAGAGAATCTGGAGGCTAAGATAAAGCTTGAGGAAAGCAAGAAGCTCGAAGAAACTGCATACACGGTGCCGTTAAACGTGGCCAGGAAGCTTGGGTGGGTCATGAGAAGGGGCACAGCAACGAGGGCTGAACCGGCCATAATAGAGGTGTGGGTGTATGGTTAATGGCGTGAAACGTTCCAGCGGGCAGGCCAACATAGTCATGATGGTGCTTGTACTGTTCCTGGTTTTCGGGATGTTCATTTTCCTGCTTATGATGCTGCAGAAGCCACCGGAAAGCCCCCTTGACAACATGTATGCGCATAACATGCTCCTAAGCATCATGAGGAGTGACACCGGATACCCGGAAGAGAAATGCAAGACTGTCGCGGACGCTGTTGCATGCGCTTTCTTTGAACCGTACTACAAATGCGGCGACAGCGTGGAATGCGCGCGGGTGGCTGACAACCGCATTGCAGATCTCTTGGGCAAGTATAGCGGCTACAAGCAGAACAATATCTATTACATTGAGGCCAGTCCTGAGGGGAGGGTGGTGAGCTGGATGGGCAGTGCTGTGGAGATAAAGCGCGGCGACCAGAGCGCCAAAACCAGCACCCAGAAGTCCACCGCTGAACAGAAGATACAGAAACTGTTCCAAGGAGAGCCGTATACTGTCAAGGTAAAGCTTTACATGGCCGATGCCAGGAAAACGGCTAAGTAAACACTGAAAAGTTAAGCTTAACATGTTAAGGCTCCAACCCAGCATGTGCATTGTTCCAGCGAGGAAGCATTTCATTAAATCAAAGTGAGAGTTGCGCCGATGGATGCCTGTTAAGACCGTGAGCGCCAAAAGGCTATTTCAGAGAGACGACCTTGAACTTGCCTTCGCGCTTGACGCGGACTTTGCCTTCCTTGGAGAGCTTCTTCAGGTCGCGCCATATGGTCACGCGCGAGACTCCTGTCTGTTTTGATAGGTCTGTCACGCTCAGCGGACCCTTCACTTTGAGCGTCTCCAGTATGAGTGCTGCTGAGACTTCATTCTGTATCATACCTATGACTCGGGCCACCTTCTCCGTTTCTGGAGTCTTCGCCTCAGGGGCGGCATCGTTCGCCAGCTTAAGCACGTTCTTCAGTGTCTCTATGTAATCGGCCTGGAACCATTCCCTGTCTGGCTTTTTGCTCAACTCCTCGAGAATCGTGTCAAGCTTACCCCCTATAGTGACCATATTTGGGATTTCCAGCTTCAGAGGCTGTATGTAGAGCCTTTCAGTCCCATCCTGTGTTGTGATTTGGTGCTTGAGAATAAGCTTTCCTGGCTGGATTATTTCGCCACTTTCCTGGGTTTCACCACTTTCATCGTGTCTGTTTACGATTGTTTTACTCTCAAAGGGTTTGGGGGTTCTTTTGCGCGGCTGAGTCGGCTTCTGCTCTGGTTGCACCCTTTCCGGTTGCTTACGTCTAAGCCATCCGAACATTACGATCGCTAAAGAATGGTATAGCCGACTTAAATATGTTGACGCAGCTCATGTAAAAGGTTCAGACAGGTGGCTTCAAATGTCAAAACCGATGTGCATGGGCCCGTGAAAGGTGAAACATGTTAACTTAACGTGTTGCATGCCTGCATTTTAACGCGTTTTTGACGCGTTTTCCAGCTTGTTCGGCGTAGGAACATGTTAAGGGGCTTAACATGTATGTAACATGTCGTTAACGTTCAGCTAAAAACGGGGCGCATGATATGCCTTTCATCCTTGGTGCAACATGTTACATATGTTACATGGGCTTAACATGTATGAAACATGTCATGCAACATGTTCTAATGATTTACGGGCCTCATAGATACCGTTTTCCTGATGCCCCGCAATAACATGTTAAGTACGTGTTAAGTGGCTTAACATGTATGTAACATGTTCTTTCATAACCGACAGCCTTGGCCTTATTCAAATTTTGCGGACATGTTAAGGAACATGTTACACATGTTTCATTGGGTTAACATGTCCGTTGGTTGCACTTGGCGAGCGTTCAAAGGTAAAGAGTGTGTTTACTGGCGAGGTTGGAGCATGGCAACATCGCAGCGGAGTGGGAAATAAGAAGAAAGCGAATGGCGGGGCGCACTGGGTTGCAGTGAGCTCCGAGCGACAAAAGATGAGATTAAAGTGAGATTTCCGGATGGGATTGTTTCAGCGGCGAAGCTGAGGAAACGCTGCAACCGAAAGAAGGCTTTTATAATGGCTCAGCAATAATAGATATTGCATGCAAAGCTGTTTTCTCCAGACGAAGCATAGTGTGAACGCGAGGAAGGGGCAAACTGAGTTCATTGTCATAATAGTACTGATTGCCATCGGTGTTGGGACTGTCAGCTACGCCGCTTACAAGGCGTCGCCCGATTCTGGCGGTGGCATCATCAAAGGCACAGTTGAAGAGTCCGTCGTTGGTTTCATCTCCGAGGCAGGCTACAAAACATTGGAAACAATGAGCCTTTACGGTGGCTTCCTTGGCCCCCAGGACAACTTCGTCCAGTTCGAGAAACAGCATGGTATTCCAGTAGTCAACTATTATTACTACGATGGTGAGTTCGTCTTTCCTACGGATGCTGAGCTTAAGGCCAACATTGTCGCCGGCGTGACGGACTACATACGTATGTACAAGGGCGACCTTGAAAATGCGTTGAAAAGCCAGGGCGTCGTGATAGATGACACGTTCACTGTCGATGCCACGATAATGCCAAGCAAAGTCATACTTACCTTGAACATGCCGACGACTGTCAAAAACCAGAGCGTCAAGCAGCCTTACCGTGTCGAGCTGCTTACAAGATTCGGCGAAGTCTACGCCGCCTCAAAGAGCATCGTCCAGACGGATGCGGAGCACAAGTTCTTCGAAGGCTTCACCGACACGAAAATTGCATTGTCCTCTGTGAAAGACGGGAAGCTCTACCTCCCTTCAATGATATCAGCTGTCGGATGCGAACCCATACACATCGGCTGGATCGCCATGAAAGATCGAATGGAAACTACCGTCGAGGATATCGTTAGCCACACTTACGCATACAAATCCCCGACCGGAGGCAATGCGTACATCTTCCCAGTCTCTGACGACGGAAAATATCAGGATCTCCCAATCACCTTTTTCACCCCAACTAACTTCGGGTTGGGCGAAACGAACTTCCAGTTCAGGACGCTTCCGGACAACACTGTCAATGTGATATCAGCTGAGCCGGAAAGGTCTAACTATGCGCCTGACGTCTGCACAATGCAGCCGAAGGTGGTGGAATACTACGTCAAATATCCCGTTATCGTGATCATCAAGGATGACGTCACAAAGGACTCGTTCAGGTTCGCCCTCGAAGTTCTTTACAAGACCGATTACAAGCAGGAGGCGCTACCAATAGATTTTGTTTCAGATGAGGGCGCCAAAGTCAAGAGCGAATGCGAGAGCATGAAATGCATAGCCAGAGTCCCGGTCATGGACTTCAGCAACAATCCAATCGCATCGGCTAGCGTTCGTTTCGGAGGCTGCTCGCTGGGCGAGACGGATGTCAGCGGCATCTTCTATGGACCGGCACCGTGCATGACAGGCAAACTTGAGGTGAGCAAAGAAGGCTATGCGCCCGCATGGAAGAGCGCCGGGATAGATGACATCAGGGACGCTGATCCCATCATTTTGCTGGGCATATCCACGATAAAAATTTACGTCTACGAAGTTCCGGTCAAGAAGGCTGCGGATGTTTATACAATAAAGGCCGCGGATGTAAAGTCAAGTACAGGAGAAGCGTTCATTGCATTTGCGGACTTGCTTGGCATCCCTGTGGTTGAGCCGACTATCAACGGGCCTACGGGTGAAGTGAGTGTTGCGTCAGGGACTTTTTACGGGATGATGGCTAAGCTGAACAACCCGGCGACAAAGGAAGACTATGGGGAAGTGGCTGGCTTCAACACGCTGATAACCAAGGATACGAAGGAGCTTCATGTTTACATACCGAAGCTGGACGGCTTCGGAAGCCTACGCGGCACTGAACTGCTCAACGAAGTGAAAAGACTGACCAGCTTGATGGCGAAGAAGGAGTGTGGCTTCCCTGCCCCCATAATGCCAATGAAGGCTAGTCCAAAAGATTGCTCGTTCGCGGCTGCGGACCTGAAGCCCATAGGAGGAGGCATATGAAATTCAGGCTTATTGCGTTGATTGCATTGGCTGCCGCCATGATTAGCGTCCAATGCGTTTCTGCTGCAACTGTAAACATCAAATACAACGGACAAACGAGGCAGACGGCCGAGATAAATGCAGAGCAGGTGATAAACTGGGACATCAACGTCGACAGGAACGCCAGCGACTTCACGTGGTCCCGCGTTAACGTCCACGTCTCCGCAATATCAGGCGACTCTGCCAGACCCATAGGTAAGATGTACCTCTACAGATGCAAGGCTTACAAGCCAATAGACTGTATCATGAAAGCGGATGTGCCGGAGCCGCTCGAGTTTGGCTCATACGCGGATGCGGACCTTGCATGGGATGACATATCGGCGGCCGGCGGGCTGCTCAGATATCCGCAAGTAAGCAACCTCATGCTGTTGGCAAAGCTGGAAGGCGAGAACGAAGCCTGGGTCGGTACGTACATAAAGATAGAGAGAACTGACTACAACCAGTTCAACATACCGTTCAACTATGAACTGAGAGACGTTGACGTAACTGCGACTTCGGAGAACCTCGTAGAACCTGTGAAAACGTACATCAACAACTTCCATATGATTCCAATGAAATGGGTGAGCAACGTCTCCTTCCAAAGCAGCAGCCTATATGCATTGGGCGCCAGCAAAGAAGATTTCGAGGCGCAGCCCGTGAACTTCAGGCCAGAGCGGCCTACGGGACAGATAAACCAGATAACAAAGGACTTTTATCTGGTCTTCCCTGAAACGGTTGAGGGCGTTGCGAACCCAGTAACATTGAACCTGAACCCGACATCGCAATGCGGTGACGGGACGTGCCAGAGCGCGCTTGGAGAGAGCAGCGCATCCTGTTGTTATGACTGTGGCTGCGTGGCAGGACAATATTGCGACGTTCCGAACACCACAAGCCTTAACGCCGGCATCTGCAAACAGGGCAACATCAGCGTCGAAATCGGCGGATTGTTCCAGGCGCCCATAACGAACTGCGAAAGCGAGGGCAGCACGCACTTTACAGCGAGGATAATGAATGCGCCTGCAGGCCTGGTTTCTGAGGAGTTCTCTGGGACTCTACAGATTGAAGACTTCATGCTTTCTGTGGAATGCACGGGCGCGCCAAATGCACTGGATTGCGCTTTCGATAGCGCGACGGACATCGTCTGCGGTGGGTTCGAAAGGCCTTTCACGGCTGCATTCGCGCTTCCGATAGAATACTACAACGGGCAGAATACCATCATAACCGAATTGCGCGCGAACAGAACAGGCACGGTTAAATACCAATGCAAGTGCGGTGACGGCATGTTCTGCAGCACACAAGACAACTCATGCCAGGAAGAGGAGTCGATGGGGCTTACTATCCTAGAGTTCACGACGCCCAAGTACAACGTGAAGACGGGCGGAACGATAAAGATGGTTGCGCAGATTGACGGCGCACCCCCGAACTACACGACGTCTGCAGCGCGTTACAACATACAGGAAATACTGCAAGGCGAGGAGGATGTATTGCCTGGACTGGCCGGGCTCATGAATTGCACGCCGTATGCGGATTACGGAGAGCCAGATGTTTACAACTGCAATATAGCATATACGATAAGCGGTTACGACAGGACGCTTGAATATGTGCTGACTAAAGGTAAGATTTCACTGAAGATAGACTACAACGACGTCGGTGTCTCGAAGACACGGACGATAGCCACGGACATGCCTGATACCATCATACCGATGTCAGAATGCGGCGACGCCCACTGCGACAAGGAGAAGGGCGAGACGGAGAAGACGTGTTGCATGGACTGCGGCTGCGGAAAGAATGCGACGGGAATGTATTGCGATCAGATGAAAGGCTGCAATAGCATTGATTCCGTTGGCCTAAGCGTTCAGGGATTGCAGCCGGCGAGCTTTGACGACTGCGCTGTGGATCACAAGGCCAGTCTCAAGGCAACGATAGGCAGCGGTACACAACAGACACCGGGTGGACAAAGCGGCGGCTCTGGCGGCCTTACAGGCCAGATAACGGGCATGGGAATAGCTGTGCAGCCGACGAAGCAGGCGAAGGCCGGGGTGCCGACGGGGCTTACTGTAGATTCTTACGAGCTGCTGGAGAACGGCGGCCCTTCGGACTTGGCAAGCATATCATGCAATGATGTCAACGAAGTGACGGGCGCGCTGAATTGCCAGGTTGATATCGCTCCTATAGACGAATGCAAGACGGCAAAGACGATAGGGCCGTTAGAGTTGCAAATAGAGGCTAGCTGGCCCAACGGCGCCGAGGAGACGGTGACAACGACGCTCACTGCGACGGTCTCGTCGATAACTGTGAAGCCGACATACCAGGCTGGTGATGGAGAGTGCGAAGAGAATTACGGCGAGAGCGCGGCCAATTCATGCAAGGATTGCCCGTGCGCCGACGACCCGAAGTTCGGCTCAGGCTACTACTGCGACACCGGAAGCAAGGGCGGCACATGCAGATCACTGTCCAGTGTAAAGCTGGTGATAGACTCTCCAAAGGAGACTGTGAAGGTATCGTCGTGCAAAGAGGATAAAAACATAGACATAATTGCCCGCATCACGAATGCGCCCGGAGGAACGGCCTTCCAGTCCGCGTCTGGAACGATTGACGGGAAGACTGCAAAAGTCACGTGCACGATGGCTGGCAGCCTGACTGGCGGACTCCAATCTTCGGGCGGAGCCCTTAATGCTCTTGTCGTAGCGGACGTCACAGGACGCTACATAGGCGTCGAGCCTGAGGTCACGGAAGAACCATGCGCAACCGGAAACTGCGGGATCAAGCCCACGAGCGGGAGCCTTGACGGCGGGAGCGGCCAAGCTAAAACGATAAACTGCGTCCTGACTCTCCCGGCTGACGAGAAATGCGACGACACCAAGGAGTACACGCACACGGCAACGCTAAGCGTTTACATCTCATACAACAACGGCGACAGCATCGATTCCGGCGTATTGACACAGCAACTTCCTGAAATAAAAGTGAACTCTGCAGACGCATCGGCTGAAACTCCGGAAGGCCAGGACGACATAGCCTACGTGGAGAACATGCTTAAGAAAAAAGTCGCAGAAATGGAGAAACTGAAGGCCGCGTACCAAAGCTGCAACGGGCAGTGGAACGACCCGACCAAGTATGCGGGAAAGTTGCTCATGTATAAGAGCGCCCAGACGCAAACTGAAACCATAGTCGACCTGCTTTGCAAGGGAGCCGAAAGCTCGAATATTCCAAAGGAAATCAAAGATGCGGCATGTGTTCTCATAAAGGGCGCGGGGGCTGCGTTGACTCCAGCAAATGAAGCGGCTCTCACCCAAACACAGACGAGCAACATAGACCTGACCATAGAAGGCGGCAGCATGTCAGTAACCACAGCGGACACATCCAAGGGCAAGAGTATAGCGACGGTAAAATACAGACTTGAAAACACTGGCAGCGAGCGTGGTATCGCCTTCGAAATTCGCATCCGAACCTACACTCAAAATGGCGAGTCTGAACAGCTAACAACTCTAAACCCAGAATATTTGGGGCCGATAAGCATTGCTGGAAGCAATTTCTCAGATAAAACAACGGCTGTCACTGCCGACAGTGCCATCAGAAAGGTGGAAATATTCATCGACTATGACAACAAAGTCGTAGAGTCGGATGAAAGCAACAACTGCTTTAGCATAGACATCGATAACAAGGTCACGGCATGCGGAAAAGACAAGACCAGCATTATAATGCAGTTCCTCCAGTCAGACGCTGGCAAGCGTTTCAGCCAGGCGGCCGTCACGGAACTGGAGAAGAGGTTCGGGTACCAGCTATCATTCCCCGTTGCCGGCGTCCAAGTTGATGTTGATCTGCCGATAGGCCAGGCGCTGGCGCAAATCATCAGCAAAACCCTTGGCGTTAACCCTGGTGGCCTCAACAATCCGACAGAGCAGCAGAATGAGCGGATTGGCGCAGCATTAACTGAAGAGCAGAAGGCGAGATGTGACATAATCAATGCACAGCTGCCAATGATTACCAAGGACGCGGCACAGGAGTATGCCGACCTAAACCGTTTCAAGTGTGTCCAAGCGAATGAGGAGAAGAAAGCTGCTGGAAAGTGCGAAGGCCTTGCCAGTTACAAATGCAAAGACGAACTTGACAAATGCAAGGCCGAGCTTAACCAGCTGCTGAAAGGTTTCCTTGCTGAAATACAGGCTGCGACGTCAACGTTGACCCAGGCCGAAGAAATCTATGAAAACGCATTGCAACGGGCTGCCGCGGCTGGACATGCAGTTTACGTTCCAGGGGTGGGTGAGTTCTACTTTGACTCCAACAACGATGCGAAGCCTGACATCCTTTTCTGCGGGCCAGACACTAACGTGAAGGTGGTTGCTTCATGCAATAACAACGCGGAAGCTAAGGTTGTCAAGGTTACAACAAGCGGTGAAACTCCGTTCTCATCGACGGCGTCAACATCGTCGGCTTCGACGTCAGCCGCAACCTCGTCTGGCTTTTCTGCCTCAAACCTCATAGTAGTACCAGGTTCTATTGCTGTCTGCGCCTACAAAGAGCCAACAAAAGCGTATCGCACCATAGAGAATCTAGGATTTTACATTAAGAACACTGGCGCATCACCGTCGCCTGAGTTTGTAATACGGGTAGATTCAGCTTTAGAACTTGTTAGATCCACCGCTATTCATAAAGCTGCCAATAAGGAGCTAACACAAACTCCCATTGGACCGGGTGAAACCAGGTGGATCAATGTGAAGGTCAATCCAGATCTTCTTGCAGCTGCGCCAAACACAGACAATTCATGGATTACTAGCGTCACGGTAAAGTCAACGATCTCCCATATCGATACTCCGTTGATGAAACTCACATACGACGCAGCATCAGGCAATGTGGGTGGAGCCAGCAAAGTTTATAACAAGGATGTAGGAACCGGATGTCCAGATTTGGCTAGCGCACCCTCAGATTTGACACTTGGTGAAACTGCAGCAACAGGTGCATCAAGCACTCCGACGTCAACGGTGCCTCAAGGCTCCACCTACAAGGCCTCGTCTCTTTTTAGTAAAGCGGGCCCCCAAACATTCAGACTTTATTGTGGCAACACCAAAGTCGGTGAAAAGGATGTAACAGCATGCTACTGTGATGGAACACAATGCACGGAAACTGGATGTAGCGTATGTAGGGAATACTTCCAAGAGGGGGCATCCGCAAACCAACAGGCAGGAACAGCCCCGGCCACAGCTACATCTGCTGATAGTGCTGCTCCCGCGTCCACAAATACTAACACCCTCTATGGCGTGGAGATAGTGAAAAAAACAGTTACGATAAAAAACAAGGACGGTCATGATAGGATAGATTCCTGGCAACTTGAAATTCAAAGATCTGCAACCGACATAAAGATGGTTAATTTGAAAGCCACGGAGAGGAGAATGGGTGCATCCGCGTG
>Ga0315278_10002413_pt1 | contig 16641 bp, 18 predicted proteins | sample YL17G06_0_MG_FD_203880 | JGI IMG/M metagenome (GOLD analysis project Ga0315278, IMG submission 203880) | Sediment microbial communities from Yellowstone Lake, YNP, Wyoming, USA - YL17G06_0 | ecosystem: Environmental > Aquatic > Freshwater > Lake > Sediment | place: USA: Wyoming | collected... | reverse complement strand
CTCGGATTCGGAAGCGCAGGCGGCGATCACCGCACTAAACGGCACTGAGTTGGGCGGCCGCACGTTGACCGTCAACGAAGCGCGTCCCCAGGAGCCTCGAACTGGCGGGGGTGGCGGTGGCCGCGGCGGCGACCGGTACTAAGCCGTAATAAGTGTTTCACACGTCGGGGCTGCCTATCCGGCAGCCCCGCTATTTCCTTCCTAGAATTGCCCATCATCTCGATGCGTTTCTCGGCCCTCTGACCAGGCCGGACCGTGCAGTCCCAGGAAGTTTGCCCCGTACAAGGAGTTCTATGTCTACGTTTACTGATATGAATCTACAGCCGTCCCTTGTCCAGCGCCTGATACAGGCAGGCCTGACAACACCCACGCCGGTGCAACAGGCTGCCATTCCAGTGGCACTGGAAGGCCGAGATATTATGGCGCAAGCCAAAACAGGGAGCGGAAAAACACTGGCGTTTTTGCTGCCGATTATCGAACAGGTTATGCGACGGGGAGCCTCTACACCCGCGCCTGGCCCCTATGCCAGGTCCGGGCCGAGCCACTCTTCAGGACCAAAGTTTTTGGTGCTGGCGCCCACCCGGGAACTAGCGCTCCAGATCGAAACGGAGCTACGTAAGTATGCCCCGATGTCCGTGACCTCCTTGTCGGTGTACGGCGGGACGCCGATCGAGCGCCAGTATCGTGCATTGCAACGACCGCCAATGGTGGTGGTCGGTACGCCAGGGCGGTTGCTCGACTTGGCCGGCTCCGGTCACTTGAAGTTGGGTGGAGTGACGTTTTTCGTGATGGATGAGGCCGATCAGATGTTGGACCGCGGGTTCTTGCGGGACATTCAACGGATCATTCGTCTCCTCCCAGCTGAGCGCCAGACGCTGCTGTTCTCCGCAACGTTTTCGGGAGAGATCCAGGCGCTCGCACAGAGCATGCAGCGAGATCCCGCTCGCATCTCTGTCGACCCAGGGATCAACAGTCCGACCACGATCGTGCATGCCTACTATGTCGTGCCGGGGGACCAAGTGCGTACGCAACTCGTGCATACCTTGCTCCAGACCATGAAGGGCGGGGAGCGGTCGATGGTGTTCTGTGACCAAAAGTATAAGGTGCGACGCTTGGCGGCCCATTTGGGCGGAGAACCGGCTTCGGTCGGTTCGTTGACCGGCAATCATAGCCAAGCGCAGCGGGAACGGACGCTCGGCGCCTTTCGGGCCGGCAGCATCCGCTCGCTCGTGGCGACCGATGTGGCAGCCAGAGGCCTTGATATTCAGGATGTGGTCCAGGTGATTCACTATGAATTGCCGACCAATCCGAATTCGTATGTCCATCGGACCGGGCGGACTGGTCGCGCAGAGAAGGAAGGGTCGACCTTCTTAATTCTGTCTCAGTCCGAAGAGCGAGAGTATCTTCGTATGGTGAGACAGCTAAAAATCGAGACGAAGAAACTTGCACTTCCGGTGTTTGCAGCCCTCCCGACTCCAGCACCTATGCCGGTCAGCGACTATCAGGATCCTCGCGCGCGGCCCCGCCGAAGCGCGGCACCAGCGGGCCGACGATCCCGCGAGAGTGAGAACCGTGGCTCCGCTCATAGACCGGGAGCCCCGGTCAGCGCGACCAGGCATTCACGCTATTAAGAAGCCTTGATGCCGCCGGACCCCGGAAGGGGCCGGTGGCATCTCGTGGGTTTGTCAATGTCCGGCTTGCGCCCTCTCGTTATGCGCAGTGCTGTTTTCAGTGGTAAGATAACGGACGAAAGGTCGTCTCATGTCGCCGTTTCAACTCGAAGCCCCATTCAAGCCTTGCGGAGATCAAGTCCAGGCCATCGACAAGTTGGTGGCTGGGATTACGGCTGGCCGGAAGCATCAAACGCTGCTCGGTGTCACCGGGTCCGGCAAGACCTTTACCATGGCCAACGTGGTCGCGCAGGTGCAGAAGCCCACCTTGGTGCTGGTCCATAACAAGACACTGGCCGGTCAGCTCTATCAAGAGTTCAAGCAGTTTTTTCCTCATAACGCGGTGGAGTATTTCGTCAGCTACTACGATTACTACCAGCCTGAAGCCTACATTCCCCAAAGCAACACCTATATAGCCAAGGATGCATCGGTTAACGACGCGATCGACCAGATGCGGCATGCGGCGACGTCCGCGCTGCTTCAACGAAACGATGTGCTGATCGTCTCGTCGGTCTCCTGTATTTACGGACTGGGGTCGCCGGAGGTCTATCACGAGATGGTGGTCTTCCTCGAAGAGGGGATGGAGGTCAGGCGGGAGAAGATTTTGGCGAAACTGGTCGAGATTCAGTATGCCCGCAACGATACGGATTTCCACCGCGGCACCTTCCGGGCCCGCGGTGATGTCATCGAGATTTTTCCAGCTTCGAATGAAGCGGTGTCTGTCCGCATCGAGTTATTCGGTGACGTGGTCGATGCCATTCACGAAATCGACCCCCTCACGGGGAAGTCGCTCGGGAAGCTCCCGAAAGTCGCGATCTATCCCAACACGCACTATCTCATTGCGCCGGACCGGTATGAGCGGGCGATTATCGGTATCGAAGAAGAGCTGGACGAGCGCGTCGCCTATTTCAAAAAACAGAATCAGCTCGTGGAGGCCCAGAGGATCGCGCAGCGGACCAAGTTCGACCTTGAAATGATACGGGCGATGGGGTACTGCCACGGCATTGAAAACTACTCGCGGCATCTGAGTGGTCGTGCGGCCGGTGAGCAGCCCCCCACGCTCATCGACTATTTCCCCAAAGACTTTCTGCTGATCGTGGACGAATCCCATGCGACGATTCCCCAAGTGGGTGGGATGTACGAGGGCGACTACTCGCGAAAGCGCACCTTGGTTGAGTACGGATTCCGGTTGCCGTCGGCGATCGATAACCGACCGCTCAAATTTGCCGAATTTGAGCGGTGTCTCACGCAGGTGGTGTGCGTCTCCGCGACGCCAGGCCCCTATGAGCTAGGGCATGCGGCTGGAGAGGTGGTTGAGCAGATCATTCGTCCGACCGGTCTGATGGATCCGATTATCGAGGTGTATCCGGCCAAAGGGCAGGTCGATCATCTCCTCGGCGAAGTGCGGACTGAAGTGGCGCAGGGGGGGCGTGTGCTGATCACCACCTTGACTAAACGCATGGCGGAGGACTTGAGCGAGTACTACCACGATCTCGGCATTAAGGTGCGGTATCTGCACTCGGACATCAAGACGTTGGAGCGGGCTGAGATCATCCGCGATCTGCGGCGCGGGATTTTCGACGTGTTGGTGGGGATCAATCTCCTGCGCGAAGGGCTGGATCTCCCCGAGGTCACTCTGGTAGCGATTCTCGATGCGGATAAGGAAGGGTATCTTCGGTCCTATCGGTCGTTGATCCAGACGGCTGGGCGGGCAGCGAGAAATCTGCGGGGCCACGTGATTCTATACGGTGATGTTGTCACCGATTCTATGCAAATGGCGATCGACGAGACCGGGCGCCGGCGCACGATTCAGGCCGACTATAATGCCAAGCATGACATCGTGCCTACGAGCATCAAGAAGGATGTCCTGTCCCTTGAATATGCCACGGCGGAAATGGACTATGTGCAACTGGATTTGGTTGCGGAGTCGCCGGCCGTCTATGGGACCGAGGAAGCGACCGAACAGATCATCAAGCGGCTGGAAACGGAAATGAAGGCCGCCGCCAAGGAGTTGGAGTTTGAACGGGCCGCATCGCTCCGAAACAAGATTCGCGCGTTGAAGATGAAGGAGTTAGAATTGAAATCAGAGCTTTAGCAGGCTGCGGAACGATCATTCCGGCTCAGCAGCGCTTCAATGACCTGCACGTCTGGGACAAGAAGAGAGCGCCTTCGCAGGATGCTCAAAAAGGCCGTTCAGCAAGGCCGCAGCGAGTGAAGAGCCGAGGCGTACCCTCAGTGGTACGTTGAGGGTCTGAACGATGCGAGATCGACGCTGGCGGGCTTTTTCAGCAACCTGCTAGACGTTCTTGTACAGATAGATGCCCAGAAACATCCCGAGGAGACTAAGGAGGTTGATTTTCAGCACGAAGCCAATGGTGAGCTTGATGAGGACGAGATCGATGGTCAGCGGTGGGCTGATCCCTGGGGTAAAATTAGTGGCGAAAACCGCTTGAATAGTGCCCTGGGGGGCCATGACCCTGAGGATTTCTCCCAGTACTCCGCCCAATAGTCCACCGATGAGAACGAAAATGAGTAGAATCCAAGGTGATTTTCTCACGGCAACCGCCTCACAACTCTCTGCGTAGTCTCACGGAGATAATGGTAGGACCATAGCGAAAGGCCTACGACATGTCAACATGTACGCCCCCCTTTTCCTTGACTTCATCCTGCCTCGTCCTTTAGACTTCCCGATGCTCTTTTGCTAGAATTTTCGAGGTGATCGGAGATCTGGGGCTAAGGTTTCGAATGCCTTTTTCTTTGTAGCGTTATGCTGGACTCCCTCAGCGAAAAGTTCGAGAAGATTTTCAAGAAGCTCCGCGGTTCTGGGGTTTTGACAGAACAGAACATCGCGGAAGCCTTGAAAGAAGTTCGCCTCGCGCTGCTCGAAGCCGACGTCAACTTCAAGATCGTCAAAGCCTTCATCGAGCGGGTTCGAGAAAAGGCAGTTGGGCAAGAAGTCCTCCAGAGTTTGACCCCAGGCCACCAGGTGGTCAAGGTCGTCTGGGAGGAGCTGCGGGAGATGATGGGCCGCGAACGAGCCGGTATGGCTCTGGCCTCAAATCCCCCTACTGTCGTGATGATGGTCGGGCTCCAAGGTGCTGGAAAGACGACGACCTGCGGCAAGCTCGGGCGGTACTTCAAGGCGCAAGGGAAACGAGTTCTCCTGGTTGCGGCAGATCCTCGTCGTCCGGCAGCCGGCGACCAGTTGGCGAGTCTGGGGCGCGACCTCGAGATCGACGTGCATCGAGTCGATCAGGCTCAGGCGGCCCACACGGATGTCGTCCGCACTTGCCAGATTGGCGTGGAACGGGGACGGGAGCAGGGGTACGATCTTGTCCTGCTGGATACCGGTGGGCGTCTCCACATCGACGATGAGTTGATGGGGGAGTTGGTGGCGGTGAGAGCTGCCGTGCAACCGCACGAGGTTCTCTTGGTGGCAGATGCCATGACGGGCCAAGACGCGGTCACGATGGCAAGCCAGTTCGATCAACGGATCGGACTGACCGGCGTCATTCTGACCAAGGTTGAAGGCGATGCCAGAGGCGGGGCGGTGCTGTCTATTCGGGCGGTGACCGGCAAGCCGATCAAGTTTTTGGGCGTGGGCGAGAAACTAGATGCACTTGAGTTGTTTCATCCCGATCGGATGGCCTCGCGCATCCTCGGAATGGGCGACGTGCTTTCGCTGATTGAAAAGGCCCAAGAGACCTTTTCGCTCGAGCAGGCGGAGGATGCGCAGAAGCGGCTGACCAGCAATACGTTTACGCTGGAGGATTTCCGTGCTCAGCTTGGACAGGTCAGTCGCCTGGGCTCATTGGACCAGATTTTAGGGATGCTGCCGGGCGGTCAGAATCTCAAGGGGGCGATGGAAGGGCAGATGCCGGAGCGAGAGATGAAGCGAGTCACGGCGATGATTGACTCGATGACTGTTCGCGAGCGGCGCGATCATACGCTCATCAATGGAAGCAGGAAAAAGCGGATTGCCCGTGGAAGCGGAACGAACGTGCAAGAGGTGAATCGATTAATTAAGCAGTTTCTCTCGGCGAGAAAAATCGCCAAGGTTATGGCTGGGTCGGGAGGGCGCCGGAAGTTAGCGCAACTTCTGCGCTCCATGTAAGGGTCGATAGCAATCATTACGGTGTTTTGTACAGAAGGAGGAATCTAGTGGCTGTTCATTTGAGATTGACGAGGACAGGACGACACAAGCGACCGCTCTACCGCGTCGTGGCAGCGGATTCCCGGAAGCCGCGTGACGGGCGATTCCTGGAAATTCTTGGGATTTTCGATCCCTTGAAGGAACCGGCTGTGCCGGAGCTTAAGCAGGAGCGGGTGTTGAGCTGGTTGCGCCAGGGAGCCCAGCCGACCGTTACGGTCCGGACGTTGCTCCGCCGGTGTGGCGTGTGGAAACAGTTTGAGGAAGAGAAAGCGGCGGAGAAATCGGCGAAGAAGAAGGGCGTCTAGTCCGTGATAACGTCTCAGGCAGATCTTGTGACGATCGGCAAGATCGAGCGCCACTTCGGTGTGCGCGGCGAGTTCAAGGTGCGATCGTTGAGCGATGTGCCTGGCCGGTTGGAGCACCTGAAGCAGGTTCAGGTCTTGGAGCCAACGGGGCAGATAGTCGAGAGGACGGTGACTCATGTTCGGCGCGCTGGTTCGACCTACATCATGGGTCTTGTTGGTGTGACGACGCCGGAAGAAGCCGTGGCGTTGCGCGGGGGATTAATCCAAGTGCCGCGTCATCCAGCGGCGACCTTGGCTGCGGACGTCTATTTTGAATGTGACCTCATCGGGATGACGGTCGAGAACGAGCGGGGCGACGAGGTCGGAGTACTGGAGACGATTTTGGAGATACCGGATAATCACGTTTTCGTCGTTCGCAGGGGGACGGAGGAAGTCCTCATTCCTGCCGCGAAGAGCTTTGTGACCTCGGTGGATCTCGTGCGCCGCAAGATGATGGTTCGCGGGATTGACGACTTGGTTGGAGGATCGCCATGCGGTGTGACATTCTGACCCTGTTTCCCGACATGGTGGCGCCGGTGCTCGCCCAGAGCATTCTCAAACGAGCACAGGAAAAAGGTCTCTTACACGTTCAGGTGCGCAACTTGCGTGACCACACGCTCGATCGCCACAGGGTAGCGGATGACGTGCCCTACGGTGGAGGAGCCGGGATGGTGATGAAGGCTGAGCCCATCTTGCGCGCGGTGGAACAGATTCAGGCCGACTATGCACGGGTTGGTGAAGAGATTCGGTTGCTGTTTCCGTCTCCGCACGGTCGCCCGTTCACGCAGGCCTATGCGAAAAATCTGGCGGCCGACACGCGTCGACTCGTCATTCTCTGTGGCCACTACGAAGGGGTCGATGAGCGGGTGCGGCTCGCCTTGCACCCAGAAGAAATTTCAGTCGGGGATTATGTGTTGACCGGGGGCGAGTTGCCGGCGCTGGTGCTCATCGATGCCGCAGCCCGTTTGGTCCCCGGCGTGTTGGGTGATCCGGAGTCGATCGAGGAAGAGTCTTTTACGGATGCGTTGCTCGAATATCCGCACTATACGAGACCGGCGGAGGTTCGAGGGATACCCGTGCCAGAGGTGTTACTTTCAGGACATCACGAGGCCATTCGTCTGTGGCGTCGTAAGGAATCCCTGCGAAGCACCTATCAGAGACGGCCGGATCTTTTGCAAGATCGGGTCTTGAGTCTCGAAGATCAACAATTGCTAGACGAACTTACTCGTGAAGGCGTGGCTGGCACGCCTGTTCGATGTGGGGAGGAGGGGGTAGTCTCATGAATCGGTTGGAACGGATACAACAGTCTTTCACAAAGCCATCGGCGCCCAGTTTCGAAATTGGCGATACCGTCCGCGTGCATGTGAAAGTGGTCGAAGGGGAAAAAGAGCGTATTCAGGTTTTCGAGGGTGCGGTGATCGCCCGTAAAGGGTTGCTGAACACGGAAACCTTCACGGTGCGCAAAGTCTCCTACGGCGTCGGCGTGGAACGGATTTTCCCGATCCATTCGCCGATCGTCACGCGTGTCGAGGTCATGCGCCAAGGTAAGGTGCGTCGGGCCAAGCTGTATTATCTCCGGGGGAAAAAGGGCAAGTTTGCCAAGGTTGAAGATCGGGAGTTCGTCGCAAGTGTGAAGGGGAAGCCCGGGGTCGCTCGTAAGGCAGAAGAGCCGGCCGAAGCTGCCCCGGCCTCGAAGCCCTAGTCTCATTCCCTGGTTTTGTCGACCACGAGTGTCGGATGCCCTTTTCGTGGACGCATCGCGGGGCCACATCGTGGGACCTACCGACGAATTTGAATTGGAAGCCCGGCGGCGTGGCTATCGCCGCATCGCCGGTCTGGATGAAGCCGGACGGGGCCCTCTGGCGGGCCCTGTCGTCGCGGCGGCGGTGATCCTGCCCTCTCGTTGCCGTTTGGTTGGTGTCAACGATTCCAAACAAGTATCCGAGTCTGAGCGCGGGCGACTCTACGAGGTCATTGTCGAGCGGGCTCGTGGTATTGGTGTGGGGGTCGCCACGGAGCAGGAGATCGACCACCTCAATATCTTAGAAGCGACTCGCCTGGCCATGCGTCGTGCGTTGGCATCGCTGACTCCTCCGGCGGACTGCCTCTTGATCGATGCCGTATCATTGTCGAATCTCGCCATTCCCTCACGCTCGATCATTAAGGGCGATACGTTGTCGATTTCGATTGCTGCCGCGTCGATTGTGGCTAAAGTTATGCGTGATCGCATGATGGTGGCGTATCATCGAACCTATCCGGATTATAATTTTCTTTCCCACAAGGGGTATGGGACGGAAGAGCATTTGCGGCGGCTCGCGCAGTATGGCCCCTGCGCGATTCATCGGCGAACGTTTGCTCCGGTCGCACAGCTCTTGAACGGCAGTGGGGATGCAGTGCCCCTCGTGCGCACCGGCCTGGGCGAATCTCCACGGACGATTCAGTGACCATTCTTGACCCCCGGAGGCTCTTTGGGCAAGAAGGAGAGTCGGCGGCAGAGCAGTATTTACGCCACAAGGGGTATCGGATCGTGGCACGCAATCTGCTTTCGTCGGCAGGAGAACTGGACTTAGTGGCTGAAGACGGTCAGGTGCTGGTCTTTGTTGAGGTAAAGGCGCGTCGGACTGACGCGTTCGGCGGAGCCATCCATGCCGTCCATCAGCGGAAGCAGGAGAAGTTGATCCAGTTGGCGGCCCAGTATTTGGCTCGGCACCATCTCAAGGACCGACAGTGCCGATTCGATGTCGTCCTGCTGCAAGGTACGGACGCCGTTGCTTCACAGATCGAGCATATTCAGAATGCGTTCGAAGTACCCGGGGACGATCTCCGATGGTAAGAGGATGATGATTCAATTAATCCACGTTTCGAAACAGTACGATCAGCGGCCAGCGCTTTCGGACGTCACCCTCGAGATCGGCAAGGGAGAGTTTGTCCTCCTCATGGGGCCTAGCGGAGCGGGCAAGTCGACGTTGTTGCGGATGCTCATCGGGGCTGAACGGCCCGATGAGGGGCAGATCTTTGTCCACCAGAAAAACGTGACGACCCTCAAGTCGTCTGACATTCCGTATCTGCGCCGCAAGGTGGGAACGGTGTTTCAAGACTTTCGGCTGTTGCCGAAGAAGTCTGTCTCTGACAATGTGGCGCTGCCCTTGCTGGTGCAAGGAATTTCTTCTGCCGACATTCGTCGGAAAGTCACGGAGGCGTTACGAGCGGTTGGTGTTGAGCACAAGCGAGATCAGCTTCCTCCGGGTCTTTCAACGGGGGAGCAGCAACGGGTGTGCATCGCGCGCGCGATTGTGAACGGTCCTGTCGTGCTGCTGGCCGATGAGCCGACTGGCAATTTGGATCCTGCTTTGACGGCCGAGATCATTGAACTGTTTAAACTCATTAACGCGCGCGGCACGACCGTCGTCGTGGCGACGCATGATCCTCTCGTCATGACGCAGGTGAATCGGCGTGTTCTCACCTTGTCACAGGGCCGGTTGCTTCCGGAACAGCGGGTGTTGGTGTGAGGATGCTTTCTTATCTCCTCAGAGAATCCTGGGTCAATATGCGGACCAACCGGATGACGACGATGGTCGCTATCTTGACTACGGCTTTTACGCTGGCCTGTGTCGGTATCTTCTTGCTGCTCTATGTCAATTTGCGGGCGGCGGCCGGATGGCTCCAGGACGATATTAAGATCATGGTCTACCTTGATGATCGGCTCGCTTCTGATTCGGTTGCTGAGGTGGAGCAGCATTTGCGGGGCGATCGTGCAGTCGCATCACTGCTGTTTATCTCGAAAGAGCAGGCTCTGGGAGAGTTCAAGGCGCAATTTCCTTCGGAGTCTCATTTACTTGAGGGGCTGGGCCAGAATCCCTTACCGGCCTCCTTCGTGGTGGCACTTAGCCCCTCGTACCGTTCGCCGGACGCAGTCAAGCGATGGGCGGAACGGGTCAGGCAGGTCGCCGGTGTTTCCAAGGTTGACTATAATCAAGATTGGATCGACGCCCTCGCGACTGTGATTCGATCGATTGAGTTGGTCGCCATCGGCATCGGGGTCATTCTCTCGGCGGCTGCCGTGACCATTATCGCCAACACCATTCGCCTCACACTGTTCGCCCGACGGGATGAGATTGCCATCTTGCGTCTCATCGGGGCCACGACCAGCTTCATTCGCATCCCCTATCTATTGGAGGGCGCCGTGCTTGGTGCCTTGGGCAGCGCACTCTCGCTAGTCATGCTCAAGTTCATATACGAATTGTTTCGGCAGCAAATGCGAACGACGGGACGATTTGCAGGGCTCGACAACCTCATGGCATTCTTCCCCCCGTCAGTCTGTCTTGCCCTGATTGCGGTGGGGATGGGGCTCGGGTTTGCAGGCAGCTTCGTGTCGATACGGCGTTTCGGCGAGGCCAAGGCATGAGGTGCTGGACGGGGCTCAGGGTCGGAGTCATGATTTGGGGGTTGCTGGGTCTTTGTTGGCTAACGGTTGCGGTTGCCGATCCGATCACCGACAAGATTGAGAAAGAACGCAAGGCCCTTGAACAACTGAAAAATCAGATCGAAGAGAAACGCAAGCAGGCCGATGAAGCAGAGAAAAAGCGCGAGTCGATTTTGCAGGGGATCCAGACACTCGACGAACGTTTGTTACACTACCGACAAGCGCATCAGGAGATTAGTCGAAAGTTGCGAAAGAAAGACCAAGAGATCGAGGTCATCAATGAACAGCTAGCCGGTTTGCGTGCCAGTGTGCGAGAACGTCAGGAAGCCATTCTGGCTCGGTTGCGGGTTCAGTATATGGAGGGCCGTTTTGGATATTGGAAAATGTTGCTAGCTTCGAACTCGTATGGGGATTTCCAGCGGCGGCTCCAGTATCTCTCGGCCGTGTCCGAGCAGGATTATGCTCTCATGGAAACGTTCCGATCCGATATGAGTCGTATGGAACAGGCGGAGCGGCAGCGGGAAGAAGCGCGGGTTGGGATGCTGTCGTACAAGCAAAGTACCGAGAAACAGCTCGCTGAGATGAAATCGGTCAAGAAAGAAAAGAGGGTCTATCTTACCAAGATCACTCATGAAAAAGAGTCTTACGAACATGCCCTTCAAGAATTAGAGCGGTCCGCGTCACGTATCGACAGTCTGTTGCGCGAGTTAGAGACTCGGCGCCGCGCGACAGCGGTTCGACCTCCGACCGGGGGGATCGCCCCTCGTGGGGTGAAGGGCGCGCTGCCGTGGCCGGCTGACGGGAGCATTATCTCCTTCTTCGGCCGTCAGAAACATCCGACCTTCAATACCTATGTGCAGCGCAGAGGTGTTGAGATTAAGACGGTCGAGGGGAGTGCAATTCACGCGGTGATGCCGGGATCCGTTGTCTATGCGGACTGGTTGAAAGGGTACGGACTCGTTATAATTCTTGATCACGCTAATGGCTTCTTTTCGCTGTATGCTCATGCCTCGAAAATTCTTGCGACGGTCGGAGCGCAGGTAGGAGCCGGGCAAGCGATCGGCGAAACAGGCGATACGGGCATGACGGGTGAAAATACTCTATACTTTGAGTTGCGCGAGGGGGCGGAGCCGTTGGATCCCCTCCAATGGTTAGCGAGGCGATAGGGAACGGGAAGAGGAAAGGACGTTATATGATGGAACAATATCCCCAACGACGATTCTGGATGGTAGGACCGATGGTGGTGGTGGCGCTGGTCTTGGGCGTGATGCTCGGCAAAGGCTGGGAGCGGACCGGGCATGCCACGGAAACCTACGAAGAGTTGAAGACGTTTTCCGAGGTGTTGACCCAAGTCCAGAAGAGTTATGTTGATGAAACGAAGGTGAAGGATCTTGTCCAGGGGGCCATCCGTGGGATGCTTTCCACCCTCGATCCGCATTCGGCCTACATGACGCCGGACATGTATAAGGAAATGCAGGTTGAAACGAAGGGTGAGTTCGGGGGCGTGGGCATCCAGATCGGCGTGAAGGAGAACCGTTTGGCGGTGATCGCGCCCATCGAGGGCACGCCAGCCTATCGAGCCGGGATCAAGTCAGGTGATTTCATTACCAAGGTGAACGACGAGACAACCAAAGACCTCACGTTGATGGATGCGGTTCAGAAGATGCGTGGCCCCAAGGGGTCGAAGGTCAATTTGACGATTCAGCGGGATGGGACCCCCGATCCGCTCCAATTTACGCTGGTCCGCGATACCATCAAGATCGAGAGCGTGAAGTCGAAGGTGCTGGACAATATCGGTTACGTTCGGCTGACGCAATTTCAAGAATCGACTGGACGGGATTTGGGCAAGGTGCTCAAGCAGTTCAAAGAGCAGAAACTCCAGGCGACGATTCTAGACCTCCGCAACAATCCAGGCGGACTGCTGACCGCGTCCGTTGAGGTCTCCGAGCAGTTTCTCCCTGGTGGCAAGCTCGTGGTCTATACAAAAGGACGAGAGAGCAAGAAGGACGAATGGATCGCCAAGGGGAAAGATCAGATGGACGATTCACCAATGATCATTCTGATCAATGAAGGATCGGCGAGTGCGTCCGAGATCGTGGCCGGTGCATTGCAAGACTACGGGCGGGCGGTGATTGTCGGTACAACCTCGTTCGGTAAGGGGTCGGTGCAAACAATTCTCCCGCTGGGGGATGGGTCCGGGCTTCGCCTCACGACGGCGAAGTACTACACGCCGAAAGGGCGCTCGATCCAATCGACCGGCATCACGCCTGATATTGTTGTAAAGTCTCAGCTCCCGACCACAGTTGCCAAGGCAGGTGAGACGAAGCCTGGGGAAAAGGAAGGGGAGCCGAAGCAGGCCAAACCTGCGGTCGTGCCAGGGAAAGATCAACCGGCACAGAATGGCAAAGGACCGGAAGAGGGTACCTCGAAGAGTGGCACCCTGCCCCAGCCTTCTCCTGTCGATGCCTCTGGCGATCCTTCGCTTGAGCAGGACGTCCAATTGCAGAAAGCGGTGGAGATGTTGAAGACTTGGAAGATCTTTAAGGAGCTTCCTCGCGCTTCTTAACGGGGAGTCTGCTGTTGTGAGGAGGTGATCGCCTCCAGCAGTCGTTCTTCCGATCCTGAGAACCCTGGTAAGGTGCGCAGCATATGCGATCGTACCAGCTGTTCCAGGTCGGTTAATGTGGCGATGCAGAGGCGGGTATAGAGGTAGGCCACGAGTGATTCGGATAGTCCCGGGAGGTGAGCCCAGGCCTTCACCGACTCCGGGAGTGGTGTTCTCAAGGCTTCATAGGCCTGGATCGCTCCAGTTCTGAGAAATTCTTCAATCTTGTCCGCCAGGTCTCGGCCGATTCCATCAATGTCTTCCAGTGATTGCCGTGCAGCAACGTCTGCGATGTCTTCCTCCAAGGCTTCGATAGTATCCGCTGCCTTCCGATAGGCTCTGACCCGATAGGGGTTCGCCCGCTGGGCTCCTAAGCGATCGGCAATCGATCGAAAGATGCTTGCGACTTGCTGGTTGTGTTGTGGGGTAGAGATCATAAGCCGTGATGGCGTCATTCTGACGTGATCAGGGATGCAGGGCAAGGGGATAGGCAGGATCAGGTTTATTGACATTAGGAATTCTGCTCCCCTAGGATGAGTGATGATGGCGGAGGCGATACGAATTCAGGTGAACGGCGAGCAGCGGGGCTGTCGAGCTGATGCCACAGTCGGGGATTTGCTGCGTGAACTCGCCATTAAGACCGAGCGTGTGGCGGTGGAGCTGAATTTGGAAATCCTGGATCGCAAGGACTTCGATCACCGAAGTCTGAAACAAGGAGATCGAGTGGAGATCTTGAGCTTCATCGGCGGCGGTGCGCCATGGGATGCTCAGGGCAAAGGGAGGGATTTCGTCCATGCAGAATGATCGGTTGATCATTGCCGGTCGTGAGTTTACGTCTCGGCTCTGGGTTGGGACTGGGAAGTATAAGGACTTTGCCGAAACCAAGAAAGCCATTGAGGCGTCGGGAGCCGATGTGGTGACGGTGGCGGTGCGGCGCGTCAACATCACCGATCGCTCCAAAGAGAACCTGCTCGATTATCTCGACCCGAAGAAGTACACCATTCTTCCCAACACCGCTGGCTGTTTCAACGTGGAAGATGCGGTACGCTATGCCCGCTTGGCCAGGGCAGCCGGCGTGTCCGATTTGATTAAGCTGGAAGTGCTCGGCGACGAGAGAACCCTCTTCCCCGATACGGCCGGATTGATCGAGGCGGCGAAGATTTTGATCAAGGAAGGCTTTATCGTACTTCCCTATACGAATGACGATCCCATCGTGGCCCAGAAGCTCGTCGACATCGGGTGCCCCGTCGTCATGCCGTTGGCGGCGCCGATTGGGTCGGGACTCGGTATCCGCAATCCGTATAACTTAAAGATCATCATGGAAATGATTAAGGTGCCGATCATCGTGGATGCCGGCGTCGGGACCGCGTCCGATGCCGCCTTTGCGATGGAATTAGGGGCGGACGCGGTACTCATGAACACGGCCATTGCCGGAGCCCAAGATCCCATTGCCATGGCCGAGGCGATGAAATATGCAGTGTATGCCGGACGGCTAGCGTACAAAGCCGGGCGAATCCCCCGAAAACTGTATGCCACAGCTAGTAGTCCCATCGAGGGAATGCTCTGAGTGGTAACTGCTCGTCAAGCGTTTTGCTATGCCACAGCTTGAGTCGCGGCTGTTCCTAGTCACGGATCGCCATCAGACCAATGGGCGCCCGTTGGTTCCCCTTCTGCAGTTGGTGCTCACAGTCGCGACACCTGCGATTCAACTTCGTGAGCGCGATCTTTCTGCCAGGGAAATCCTGACTCTTGCGCGTGAGGTGCAGGCCGTAACGGCGTCACGCAGGTCCCAACTCCTCATAAATGATCGGATCGATGTCGCGTTGGCGCTGGAGGGAGTCGGCGTCCATTTGCGCAGCAATAGTCTTCCGGTTCCCGTCGCACGGCAGTTGCTGGGAGCACAGCGTCTCCTGGGTATTTCTGTGCATGCGGTAGAGGAAGCGGTGCAGGCGGAGTCGCAGGGCGCTGACTACATCGTTCTTGGCCCGATCTACGAGACGCCATCCAAACAGTTGTTCGGTCCTCCCCTCGGCATTCATACCCTTGAGAAAGCTTGTCGGCTGGTGCGTATTCCGATTATCGGGATTGGCGGAGTCACGGCGGCTCGCGCGTGTGAGATGCGGCAGGCCGGGGCATTCGGAGTAGCGGTGATCACGGCGATTCTCGGCGCGGTTGATGTGGGGTCGGCGACGCGCGAGTTGCTCGATGCTGTAGCGCTTTCACCGTGAGGTGCGTCACGCGCGACCATCGCGCTGCAGCATGCCGCCGTCCGGTTGACCACCCCGGGAACGGGTGATAGAATCCGCGCAGACAAGGACTTCTCGATTCAGCAAGGGGTTTCGCGTTCTTCGAGTGGCGCCATGGCTGGCAAGAAAGACAGTCCGAGTCGATTCCGGTCTCTCCGAGATTCCGTCACGCATATTACCAAGCGGCTGACAGAAGGAGAAACGGACATGGCCCAACGCAATGACGAGCATACGCGCGAGGTGGAAAAGCTTCGCGTGCAGATTCAGTCGATGGAAGAAGAAATCCGTCGACTCTACCAATCCCGCTACCAGCTTGACCAAGTCACCAAACAGAACGAAACGCTCGTCACCACGCTCCAGGAAGCGAAGGCGCAGATCGAGGCCATGCGCGCTGAGGTTGAGAAACTGACCGCGCCACCTTCGGCCTACGCGATCTTTTCCAGCCTCAATACCGACGGAACCGGAAATGTCTATGTGTCCGGACGGAAGATGAAAGTCAGTTTGCATCCCTCGATCGAAGGAGACCGGTTGCGTAAGGGGCAGGAAGTGGTCCTGAACGAAGCGCTGAACGTCATTGAGGTCAAGGGCTTCGATATCCAGGGCGAAGTCGTGCGGCTCAAAGATGTGCTGGAGGGCAATCGTGCCTTGGTCACGCTGCATTTCGACGAAGAAAAGGTGGCAGAACTCGGCGACCCGCTGCTGGCCGAACGTCTGAGTGTCGGCGACCATCTCCTCTACGATCCTCGCTCCGGCTATGTCATCGAAAAGCTGCCGAGGTCCGAGGCGGAAGAAATGGTGTTGGAGGAAGTGCCCGATGTCGACTATGAGCACATCGGTGGGTTGCAGCACGAGTTGGAGCAAGTCCGTGATGCGGTGGAATTACCGTTTCTTCATCCGACCCTGTTCTCAGAGTACAAGTTGAGCGCGCCCAAAGGTGTGTTGCTCTATGGACCGCCGGGATGCGGGAAGACCTTGATCGCCAAGGCCGTCGCGAATTCGATCGCGAAGAAGCTGGGGCATCTCACCGGCAAGGAAGTGCGGAGTTACTTCCTACATGTGAAGGGCCCGGAGTTGCTCAATAAGTATGTCGGTGAGTCCGAGCGTCAAGTCCGCGAAGTCTTCAAGAAAGCGAAAGAGCGGGCGGCGGACGGTAATCCGGTCATCGTGTTCTTCGACGAAATGGATGCGCTCTTCAGAACA
>Ga0315278_10002411_pt1 | contig 16647 bp, 12 predicted proteins | sample YL17G06_0_MG_FD_203880 | JGI IMG/M metagenome (GOLD analysis project Ga0315278, IMG submission 203880) | Sediment microbial communities from Yellowstone Lake, YNP, Wyoming, USA - YL17G06_0 | ecosystem: Environmental > Aquatic > Freshwater > Lake > Sediment | place: USA: Wyoming | collected... | reverse complement strand
CGATCTCGTGATCGTCCTCATTGCCGAAGAGCCCGCCCTCCCCGCAATGCGGGTTCAGCCCGGCCACGCCGAGGCGCGGGGATTCGATCCCCAGCTGCCGCAGCGCGGCGTGCGCCAGCCGGATGACAGTGAGGACCCGTTCTTTTTTAACACGCTCGCAGGCCACCCGCAAGGACACGTGAGTCGAAACGTGGGCGACACGGAAGTTGCCTTCCGTCAGCATCATTGAGTAATTCCGGGTTTTGGTGAGATCGGCGTAGATTTCCGTGTGCCCGGCATAGTGGTGGCCGGCGGCGTTGATGGCGGCCTTGTTAATGGGGCCGGTCACGGTGGCGTCGATCTCACCGGCCATGGCGAGCTCGATCACCTTGGCCACGTATTCGAAGGAGGCCCGGCCTTGCGCGGCGGTAACCTCCTTGTGCCGCAGCTGATCCAGCGGCAGGTTTTTCAGGTCGAACACGTCGACACCGCCGAGGGCGAACCTCGCCTCGGAAACCGCTTGTCTTCCCGCCACTTCCAGCTTCAGACTGCAAAAGCGCACGGCGTTGGCCATGACCCCGGCGTCGCCGATCACGATCGGCCGGCACATGTCATAAATTTCTTTCAGCGCCAGCGTCTTGGCGCAAATCTCCGGCCCGATCCCGGCCGGGTCGCCCATGGATATGCCGATGATCGGCAGCCGTTCAGCTACCACGCAGACCCCCTTTTTCTTTTGCTAATTTTTCGTTACGACTCAATACTGAAACCGATTTGCTTTCCCGTGGGAGTGGCTTCCAGCCACGATATCATTGCCATATGCCATCAATTTTCAATCGCGGCCCCGCCATCGGCGGAGTTGGGCGTTTTACGAAGCCGTCACTTTAATCGGGAGAAGATCCGGCGCATGGCTCAGCACGGCCACGCGTGCGTTCTTCCCCTGCCGCCGCAGCGCCTCATCCACCGCCCACTGCACGCTGGGGGCGTGAGTGTGGCCCAGCTTTTCCTTGTGCGCGGCCGGAATGCCCGGCGAATAGGTGATCACCGTGGCTTTTTCGCGGACCAGGGCCCAGGCGATGGCCAGCGCAGCGGCAACACCGTTCTTCAGCCGTCCGGCCCGATAGGCGGCCTTGATCTCCGCCGACGGCCAGGCCGTGTAGGACAGCAGATCGGTATGCACCGGGCTCACTCCCTCCGGCGCCGGCGTGCAGACCACGATGGTCCCCCCGGGTTTGACCATGCGTTGGGCCGGGTACTGCGATTTGTGGGATTGCCAGAAATCCAGGTCGCAGGGATGCGAGTTGGCAACCACGATGTCGGGCGTTTCGCGGTATTCGACGCCGTAGATCTTCCGCGCGGCCTGAACCCCTTTCCGGAAGGCGGCACGCATCTCGCCGTAGAAGATGTCGGTGACCCTGCCTTCGTTGTCCATGACGACGTTGAAGATGGTCTTCATGCCGACGCGGTCGGCCATGTCGTCCATGTCCCGGCGCACCGGGTTGTCTTCGATCCCCAGCAACGAATCCCCGCCGCCCTCGCAGGAGAGCATGTGCGTCTCTGCGGTCGTTTTAGGGCCGCAAACCCCCGGTTGAATGATCTTGGAGCTGCCGGAATAGCCGGGAATGTGGTGCGGGACGATGGCGCCGAGCCCGATGACGACTTCGGCCTCGACCACCGCGCGGTTCACCTGCAGCGGGGTCCCGGCGCTGGAGGTGCCGAGCTCCACAAGGTTTTCAGCCTCCCGCCAGGCGTGGTTGAAGACACGGATGCGCCGCCAGACCTCCTGCCCCACCTTGGCCATCATCTCGTCGTCGGTCATGTAGCGGTGGGTGCCCAGGGCCATGATGCAGGCGATGTTGCGGTCGGGCACACCGGCGGCATTCAGCCGGGTGAGCAGCGACGGGATCATGCGGCCGGCCGGGGTCAGCCGGGTGTTGTCGTCGCTCACCAGGAGCACTCGGTCCGAGGGCTTGACCCACTGCTCGATGGGTGGCTGCCCGATGGGGTTCGCCAAAGCCGCATGGATGGCCGCATCCAGATCCGCAAGGGGGGTGGAGGCGTTGGGTTTCAGAACCTGCGCCAGGTTTCGGTCGGGCACCTCGAACCGAAGAGGGTTGCCGCCGAAGGGTATCGTGATGGTTGCCATAAAGGATTCTCGTGATTGATATAGGGCAACATGAATTACTCGATTCGGCAAGGTGCGTCAACAGGGACGGGCTCAGTCGCTGTCGGCTCCCCGGCCTTCCCGCATCATTTCTCCCACGGTTACCAAATTGAACCCCTTTCTGCGCAGCTCTGTAACGATGTCGGACAGCGCCTCCGCAGTCTTCCAGCCGCGGCCGTTCATATGCATGACGACAATCGAGCCGTTGCGTGCGCCCGTCGTCACGGAGCGCAGCAAACTCTCCTTCGATATGCCCGGATCCGGGTCGCCGGAGGCAAGATCGAACTGAACGGTTATCAACCCGGCTTCGGCAGTGATCCGCGAGCTTCGCTCGTCATGCTCCCCGTATGGCGGCCGATAGAAGGACGCCTGTCGCCCGGTCAACGAATACATGACGATCTGGGTCCACACGAGTTCCTGGCGCACCTGGTCATCCGGGATCCGCGTCATGTGCGGGTGCAGAAACGAGTGATTCCCGAGTTCAAACAGGTCGACCGCGGCGAGCCTGCGGGTCTGATCCGGATGCTCCAGCATCCACTTCCCGCCCAGGAAGAGAGTCGCCGGGGTTCGAGTCTCGATCAAGACCCGGATGACCGCTTCATCGTACCCGCTCGCGATTTTCGTAGCGCAGGCATCGAAGGTGAGAGCGACTCGTTTTCGGCTTCGATCACCGTGGGAAACCACCTGAGGCTTCACCGGTGCGGGCGGCGGCGGATGGTCCAGCGCCAGGGGAGAAGTCGAATAACGGCGCACGGCGTCCTTGAGGCGCTCCCATGGAGCATCCGCGCCCCCGGCTGAAGAGGCACCGGCCGCCGTCCCGCCGAGCACGATGATCAGAGCCCACCGTATGAAGGTGCGTTTCAAATAGTTGACCGCTTTGCCGACCATGGGCTATCATAACGCACGTTTCCGAAACTGGCGAGACCGCAGCGAATGAATGATATCCTCCACCACTTGAGAGCGGATCACCTGGCCGGACGGCGCGGCGGCTTGTACGCCGTCTGTTCGGCGCGCCGCGAGGTGCTCGAGGCGGCGATCGCGTTGGCCCGCGACCACGGCCGGCCCCTGCTGGTCGAAGCCACGGCCAACCAGGTCAACCAGTTCGGCGGCTACACCGGCATGACCCCCCAGGCATTTGCGTCGAGCTTGGGCGCAATGGCCGCCGCCATGGGCTTCCCGCGGGAAAACCTCCTGCTGGGGGCCGACCACTTGGGGCCCTACGCGTGGAGAAAAGAGCCGGCTGCCGCGGCCATGGCCAAGGCGGCCGAACTGGCCCGCCGATGCGTGGAAGCCGGTTTCCACAAACTGCACCTGGACGCCGCTTTCGGGTGCAGCGACGATCCACCGCAGGGCCTTCCCCTGGAAATCGCCGCCGAGCGCACGGCGGCCTTGTGCCAGGCTGCCGAAACAGCCGCCGAGCGTCTGCCCGACCGCCGGCAGCGGCCATATTATGTCATCGGGGCCGAGGTCCCGATTCCGGGAGGCACCTTGGAGAACCCGGAGGACATCCAGGTCACGCGGCCAGAGGACGTGGCGGAGTTCATTGCGCTGGCTGAATCGCGATTCCAAAAAGCCGCCCTGTCCGGTGTGTGGGAACGGCTGCTCGCGGTGATCGTCCAACCCGGCGCCGAGTTCGGAAATTTCAGCGTCGCCCGCTACGTGCCCGCGAAGGCCCGCGCTCTCTCGACGTTTCATCGGAATCTGCCGGGGATCATGACCTACGAGATTCACTCCACCGACTACCAGACGCCCGAGTCACTGGCACGCATGGTCGAAGATCATTTCACCCTCCTCAAGACCGGACCCTGTCTGACGAACGCTTTTCGCGAAGCGGTGTTCGCATTGGAAGAGATTGAAGCCGAGCGTCTAAAATCCAGGCGGGATGCCGTTCCATCCGATCTGCGCCGGGTCATGGAGCAGTTAATGCTGCAACACCCGGTGCACTGGTGGTCCCATTATCGCGGCACCGAAGAGGAGTGCCGCCGCATGCGTCTTTCCAGCCGGCTCGACCGGATCCGCTACTATTGGGGATATCCGGAGGCGCAGGCTGCTCTCGACCGCCTGCACCGGAACCTTGCGCCGTCGGTGCCCGCCGACCTGGTTGAGCGGTACTTTGCGGATCAAGTCTCGATCATATCCGCCGGCGAGCCGGCCCTAAACCCTGCTGAGATCATCCGGCGCCGGATCCAGAAAGCGCTGCGGCCCTATCTCAGCGCCTGCCGGTGAGCGAACGCCTTGAGACGGCGATAGGAGCGGCCTGGAGGCCTTGAGGAGCGTTCCTGCGGAACTTGAGGAGCGCTGCGCTTGAGGCGAGATGAAGCGCAATAAGGGAAGTGGGCTTCCGATGAAGTCGCCTTTTTTCAGCCCTGTGGGAGCGGCATCTTGCCGCGATAGTATCGTGGCTGGAAGCCACTCCCACAAGAACAGCACTTCATTACCGATAGGATGGCGCCGCGCGCCATAACCTGCTTCTGACGAAGCCATTAGGGAGGTGACCCATGGCGAAACTGGCTCTGTGCATCGGCATCAACGACTATCCCGGCACCGGCAGCGACCTGGCCGGGTGCGTGAACGACGCCAACGACTGGGCGGCCGAATTCGCCAAGCGGGGGGTCAGTGTGGAGAAGCTATTTGACCGGAAGGCTTCGGGAGACGGGATCCGCAAGGCGATCGCCAAAGTCATCGCCAAGGCCAAGAGCGGGGACAGCGTCCTGATCCAGTACTCCGGCCACGGATCGTTCGTGCCCGACACGGACGGCGATGAACCGGACGGGACCGACGAGTGCATCTGCCCCTACGACATCGGCACCCGGGGTGCGATCACGGACGACGAGCTCTTTGATCTCTTCAGCGCCCGGGCGCAGGGGGTCCGGCTGGTGATGATTTCCGACTCCTGCCATTCGGGCACCGTGGCACGCTTTGCGCCGATCCTCACCCCACCGACCATGCCGGGCCGGGGGGCGCCGCGGCGGATCGTCCGCTTTCTGCCGCCCGCGGCGTTTCTCTCGAAACGCGAGGCCTCGAAGCTGGGCCTCACCCGCGCATTGCGCCGGTCAAGCCCCCCCGGCCGCTACGCCGCTCTCCTGATGGCGGGATGCCAGGACACGGAATACAGCTACGACGCTTATTTTCAAGGACGGCCGAACGGTGCCTTCACCTTCGTTGCCTTGCGCGCTTTGAAATCGCTTCCGGCGAAGGCGACCTACCGCGACTGGTACAAGGCAATACGCAAGATGCTGCCGTCCCAGCAGTATCCGCAGACCCCCAATCTCTACGGGTCGACCAGCATGAAGCGCTGGAAGGTGCTGGGTTAGGGCGGCAGAATCGTTAGAAACGAGGATTGCCGGGGGTCTTTCTCGATGAACCGGCGGATCCACTCCTGGCCTGAAGGGGATGCCACCACCTCGCCGAAGAGCTTGGCATCGTTTTTCAGACCCTTGCGGAACCCGACCCGGTAGCCGTATTCGAGCGCCCGGATTGCGACCCTGGACGCGAACCTGCGCGCGGCACGAAGATCTTTCGCTTCATCCTCGTGCACCTCTGCAGCGGACAGCAGTTCCTGGACCGTGGAGTTTTTCAGCAAGGATTTCAACTGACCCTTCTGACGTGCGGCCAGCGCATCCCAGTCCCTGCACGGTGGTTTTTTCCTGCCTTCGATGAAAGCCCCGGCGGCCTGGAACGCGATGCGCAGCGCCCTCCCCGAAGCAGCCACCTCATCGACCAGCCCCATCCGTAGGGCCTCTCTGGCGCCGACCGGCTCGCCGTTCACGATCATTTCGACGGCTTTGCGGGGACCGACCAGCCGCGGAAGGCGCTGCATGCCGCCGTAGCCCGGGATGATCCCCAGCTTGATCTCCGGCTGGCCGATCACGGCGTTCTCGGTCGCGATGCGATAGTGGGCGGACATGGATAGCTCGTTGCCTCCGCCCAGGGTGAAACCGTCCAGGACGGCGATGACCGGGAACTTGAGGTTCTCGATCTCGGAGAAAACCCTGAGGACCGACAGCGCAATCTCCTCGATGCGCTGGGCGCTGCGGCCGGCAAACTCCGTCACGTCCGCGCCGGCCACGAAGGCCCGCCCCGCCCCTCTGAGGATGAGGCCACGGACCCTCCGGCCTTGAATGCCCCTGCGGGTTCTGAGCTCTGCGACCACCTCCCCCAATCCGCGGATGAGATCGTTGTTGAGGGCGTTCAGGGCCTCGGGTCGGCACAGGGTCAGAATGCCCACCTCGCCGGCCAGGTGGAAATCGACGTGGCGCTTTTTCCCGGCGTCGGACCGGATCAAATGCTCGCCCAGATAGCCGTCCTCGAAGGCTGCGATGCTGCGACCGGCGCGGTCGGCCTGCACCAGCGCAACGCCCTTGGGTTTGCCCATCCGGCCGTCGAGCATTTTCTGCTGGATTTCCGGCAACCCTTCCAGACCGACCACATCCAGATCTCCCTGCTCCATCACGAGAAGCTTCCGTGCGAGCAAGCGGAAGACGTCCCGGGCCTGGGAGGACCGGTACATGTGGGAGCCCAGGATGGAAAGGTTGACGGGACCCCTGGCGATCACGAAGCCGCTGGGCATGTCGTCCTGCTCGTTGAAATCCCGCAGGAGGAAGGTGCTGAAGTGCAGCGTGCTCTGGTCGATGCGCTCGACGATAAAATCAGGGCTCACCCGGGGCCCGAAAATGTCCCAGACGGCCTTGCCCAGCTCCCGGGCCGAGGCCATGTAGTCCCTACCGTAGGCCGGGTTGGGCTTCCCCTCGTCGGTCAGGGGGTCCGGCATGTCCGCCGGCAGGTTGAACCGGTCGCGGTCGATCACGCGGGACTCCGGAATCCCCATCTGCCGCAGTTCCTGCAGGCCCGCCTGTTCGGTTGCGCGGGATGCGATGATGCCGATTTCGGCGCGGCGCTCCAGCGCGGCCCTGGCGAAATCAAGGGCATCGGCATCAGCCCCCCAGATCAGACCCTTGCGGCCGGGAGGCAGCCCAATCTCAGAGAAGATGTCCCGGGGGCTTCGGGTGCGGATGAGGACCTGTTTCTGCCGCATCCAGACCCAGCGGGCATCCAGCACCAGTCGGCGATCCCCGCAAAAGAAGGTTTCCTTGTACTCCCCTTTTATGCCGCCTCCGGTGGCGCCGAAAAACGCGAGCCGGCCGTTTTCGGCGAGAGCCGAGACTAAAAGAGGAAAATTCCGCCCGCCGGTGTGCTCGAAGATCTTATCCACGGATCGGCCCTCGTTGGCCGCGAAAACCGCCTGCCGGAAGGGCTCCGTGCGAGCGCGCCACTCGTCTGCCGGCAGGTCCTCCGGGATGACCCCGAAGGCATGTGACGGTATCTTTCGACGGTCGATGAACGCGTCGGCGATCTTGCGCTCGATCAGGACACGCGCCAAATCGGGGTTGGACCCCATCAGGATGACGCGTGCACCGAGAGCCTTGGCGATTTGGGCGCCGGCGAAACTGGTCCCCTTCCCGCCGCCCATCAACAGCACGCTGTCCCCCGGTGCCACCGCCAGCCGCTCGACCACGGCCCGATAGGCGGTGCCATAGGTCAACAGCACGGCGGCCAGCCGCTCGGGGCTGTGGGATTTCAATTCATCCGCGACCGGGATGGCGCGTTCCTCGTCGACCACGGCGAACTGGGCGTTGAAGCCGTCATGGGTCTCGTAGCCGCGGATGATGTTCCGTCCCGTCCAGGAATCCAGGATGACCGCCTGCCCGACTTTGACGCTCTTGACACCGGCGCCGGCGTCCACGACGATGCCGAGAGCATCGCTGCCGGGCACGTGAACCGTGCCGGCATCCCCCCTGCCGAACACCGGAACCGGAAGCCCCAGGCTGGCAAAATTGGTGTTGAAATTGGGACCCGTGGCCAGGACGGCGACGAGGACCCGGTTGGCGTCCTCCGGGTGCAGGCGGGGCACGGCCACATCTTCGAGCTGGGTGGCGCGTGAGGGTGGCCCGTAGTGGTCTCTTCGAATCGTGAGGGCGTCCATCCGCTCCGGGATGGCGGCGGAGACACAGGGAGCCGACCCCATCGGCCATTTTGGGGCGATTTTTCCTGCCATAAGAACCTCCTCTGAATGTGGGCAAGGTTGGGCGCTGCCGAAAATGCGGGTTATGCCGCCACGTGGGTGAAAAGTTTCCCGTGGTAGAGCACGATGCCGTCGGCGGCGTGGCCCGGGGTGTGGATCACCCGGAATTCGTGCGGGCCGACGGCGAGGGTTTCGCCGTCTTCCAGGCTGTGGGTGCAACGGAAAAACTCCGCCTCCTGCTCGTAGTACCGCCACCAGGTGGACCAGTCGTCCCGTGCTTCGATGAAGTGCCGGCCGATTTTGTGAAGCGCGATGCCGCAGCCCGAAAGCTCCTGGATCCAGTGGTTGCCGACGATGTGGTCGCAGTGGGTGTGGGTGTTGACGATGCGGACGGTCCGCGTGAGGTCCACGCCCCAGATCGGCGATCAACTGGCGGGTGCGGTCGAAGTGGGCCAGGTAGGCCGTGTCGATCAGTACCGGGCGGTCCGATCGGTAGACGAAGTGGTTACCGTTGAGATAGCCCCTGTGAACGAAGAAGAGATCCGAAAGAATTTCGGGATTGACCATGATTTCTACTCAGTCATAGTCCCCCACTAGTATCCGCTCGACCGGGTCATTGAAAAATGTGGCCTAATAAGGTCTGAGCCGGCTCAGAAACTGGATTTTTCACAGGGGTCGCCGATGGTTGCCTGCTCGCCCTAATCCCCGATCGTCGCCTGCTCGTCCGGATCCCCGATGGTGGCCCGCTCACCGGGATCCCCGATCGTCGCCTGCTCGTCCGGATCGCCGATGGTTGCCCGCTCGCCCGGATCCCCGATCGTCGCCTGCTCGTCCGGATCGCCGATGGTGGCCCGCTCGCCCGGATCGCCGATGGTGGCTTTTTCGCCGAGGTCCGTGGTCCCGGCAGCCAGGTAAACCCTGTCACCCGCCACCGCTGAAAACCCGGGGCATTCAGGGGCCGTCCGGGGATAAGCATGGAGTCCGGGTGCGATCGAAACGGTCAAACAAAGGACCGCGATGGAAATGAGAATCGAACGGGACGCTGGCATGGTTGTCACCCTTTCAATCCGTCATGGCGGGGTGGATCGGACCCCTAAATTATACGAGACATTGTGCATTCCGCCGCAATCTGTCAAGAAAATCGGGCGCATTCGGATAATACCGGTACTGGTGATTGCCCCGCCAGCCATGGGCCGGCGCGTGGGGCGGCGGGTCGGCCATGGCCTCCATCGCGAAGACGCCGCTGATCAACAGGGCGAGGCCGAATGCCAGCGCTGCGGGAACCTGTTTCTTCACGGTGTCGCTTCCTTTCCACGCTGAGCCTTGATATGGTGAGTGATCGGACAAAGTGTATTTTACCACAAATCTTGCCCAAGTCGAATCGGAAGGAGAAAATGCATGACACGCCCGGAACGTCATCGATGGCTGGCCGCCGGGTTGCTGGCGGTGTTTGCAATCGCGATTTTGGGGGCCGCACCGGTTCTGGCAGCCGCCAAGGCCAGGAACGTGATCGTGCTCATCGCTGACGGCTGCTCGGCCGAGCAGCACACCTTCGCCCGCTGGTTCAAGGGCGCCCCGCTCTCCTACGACTCCTACCAGGTCGGCGCGATCAAGACCTACATCGCCGACTCGGTGATCGCCGACTCGGCCTCGGCCGCGAGCGCCTTTGCCACGGGGGTCCGGACCAACGACAAGTTCATCAGCGTGGGTCCGAACCAGAACACCCTGTCCGTGGTTCCGCCGCCGCCCGAGGAGCTGTGGTACAAGCCCGTGGCGACCGTCCTGGAGGGGGCCAGGCTCCTGAAGAAATCGACCGGCATCGTCGCCACCTCGCGCGTGACCCACGCCACCCCGGCCGCCTATATTGCGCACGCACCCTCCCGCGGCGACGAGAATGACATCATGGAGCAGGCCGTGCACCAGGGAATCGACGTGGTGTTCGGCGGCGGCAAGCGCCACCTGGTGCTCAAGGAGTTCAAGGGGCGCCGCACGGACGGCGACAACCTTTACGAGCATCTGAAAAACTGGGGCTACCAGATCGTCGAGACCCGGGAGCAAATGCAGAGCCTCGCATCGGGCCGGGTCTACGGGATGTTTGCCGCAAGCCACATGGACCCCGAGATCGACCGGCCGCGGCTGCACCCGGGCCAGCCGACCCTCGCGGAGATGACCCGCAAGGCCATCGAGATCCTCGCCCGGAATAAAAATGGGTTCTTCCTGATGGTGGAGGGCAGCCAGGTCGACTGGGCCTGCCACGCCAACGATCCGGCCTACCTCTTGAGCGATCTGCTCGCCTTCGACCAGGCCGTCCAGGCCGCCCTGGACTTTGCCCGCAAGGACGGCAACACCCTGGTCCTGGCCATGTCGGACCATAACACCGGCGGCTTTTCCATCGGCAACTACGCCACCGACAGCCTCTCCTCCCAGATAAAGGTGGAGAAATTCCTGGAACCGTTCCGCAAGATGCAGGCCTCCTCCTTTGCCATGATGGAGCAGATCGAAAAGGATAAAACTCCCGCCCGGGTGCAGGCGGTGATCAAAGGCGGCTGGGGCCTGGACATCACCGATGAGGAGGCCCGCAAAATTCTCGCCAACGCCTCGTCGCGCACGGACGACGCTTATTTTGCCATCGGCGAGGTGCTCTGCCCGAAATACACCTATGTCGGCTGGACCACCCACGGCCACACCGGCGGCGACGTGCCGCTGTTTGCCTTCGGTCCCGGCAAGCCCGGCGGGATCGTGGAGGCGCCGGACATCGCCCGGGTCTGCGCCGGTGCCATGGGCTTGGACCTGGCCCGGCTGAACGAGCGGCTCTTCGTCGATGCCGCCCAGGCCTTCGCCGACGGCAAGGTCGGCGTGGACACGTCCGACCCGGCCAACCCGGTGGTGAAAATCGACTACCGCGGCAGGGCCGCGGAGCTGCCGGTGAACAAGAACTTCCTCAAGCTGGGAGAGCGCATGTTCCCGCTCGAGGGTGTCGTGGTGTACGCCCCGGCCACCGGCCGGGCCTACATCCCCCTGCAGGCGGCCCGGATGATCCGGGGAGAAAAAGCAGCCCTGCCCAGGATCGCCCACTGAGCCTAACAGGGTGTCGAAAAATGGCGCCTCAGGCCGTGATCCGGCGTTGCGTGGCTCTTGCAAATGCTCACATATCAACCAATATGCTGCGCTTTCCAAATCGCCGCACGCCTTGGCTGACGGCCGGATGCTTGTTTTTTAACACCCTGCTGAAACTGGAAACGGCTCAAGGCTCACGGGAAGGAATTTCAGCACCGGTCCGCGGCCCTGCGTCTGGCATCTTGTGTCTTGGGCCGTGACCCTGGCATCTTTTCCGGTTCGTGGTTCTTGACACCCTGAAAATTTCCCACTAAAAGGCTAAGGAATTCGGACGAGGCTTTTTGACATCAACATTCAGACGGCAGGAGGGATTCTTATGGCAGACTATTTGATCAATGTTTTCCTTGACGACGCGAAAATGAAAACCATCGATGGCGCTGGCCTCACCGGCCAGGTGAAGGACCTCGGCGGCAAGAAAGCGATCCAGGTGCCGCTCGGAGAAAAAGAGCAAAAGAAGCTTGCCAAGGGTTTTCCGGACATGGCCTTTGACGCCTCCAATGCCTGCGTTCTGCCGCCCGAAGCTGAAACCAAGCTGGTCGACATCATCGGCCAGATGAAAACAATCGATGTCATGAAAGTGGCCATCATGAAGCTCTACAACCCCCTGGCCGGCAAACAGATTCGGTCCGCCCAGCGCTGAGAATCAACCGCACCTTCGGGAAGTCACCCTGAATAGCTTTGCGGGTCCAGAGCGCTTTTTCCCATTCCCTTTTCCGGAGGGGAAAAGCGCTCTTTTTTTCTACCCCACTGCGGCCGTCTACGACTCCATTTTGCCCGCAATTCCGACCATTTCAATTGACAGTCCTGCGGCTTGCCTCTAATATCAAAACCGTGCGAACGACTACCTCTTTTGGATGATGGTGGAGGTCCATGCGCCGTAGTGCCCAAGTGACGATCGGGTGCACCCTGCTCCTGGGGGCAGCCACGCTGGTGTGGGCAGTCTTCTTCCATGACAGCCGCAACGGAGCATCCTCGTTCCGGCTGGCCGCGGTCGAGCGCGGGCCCATCATCAGTGCCGTATCCACGAGCGGCACCTTGAACGCCGTCATCACGGTTCAGGTGGGCTCCCAGGTGTCCGGCCAGATCAAGGAACTATTGGCGGACTTCAATTCCGAGGTCAAGGCCGGGCACGTCATCGCGCGCATCGACCCGGAGACCTTCGAGGCAAAGGTGCGCCAGGCCCAGGCCGAGTTGGATGTCGCGCGCGCCAACGTGCACATCCAGCGGGCCGGCACCGAACGCGCTCAGAAAGAGCTGGCCAACGCCGCCTCTTCACTGAACAGCGCCAAGGCCCGAACCGAAAAAGCGCGGGTCACCCTCGTCAATGCCAAGCGCAACCTGGAACGCCGCCGTGTCCTCTTCCAGAGCGGCTCAGTTTCCGAAAGCCAGATCGACGACGCCCAGACCGTCCACGACCAGACCCAGGCCCAGATGAAAAGCGACGAGGCCGACGAGCGCGCAGCGGAATCCCTGGTCGCCACCCGCGAAGCCGCTCTCAAGATGGCCCGCGCCCAGGTGGATTATGCGATCGAGCAGGTGCGCCAGAAGGAAGCCGCACTGAACCAGGCTGAGGTCGATTTCGAAAACACCTTCATCCGCTCCCCGGTGGACGGCGTCGTCATTGAGCGCGCGGTCGACATCGGCCAGACCGTGGCCGCCACCTTCCAGGCGCCCAAACTCTTCGTCATCGCCCAGGATTTGCGGCAGATGCAGGTGGAAACCGACGTCGACGAGGCCGACATCGGCCGCGTGCACGTGGGCCAGGAGGCCATCTTCACCGTGGACGCCTTCGCCGGCCGAGAGTTCCATGGGCAGGTGCTGCAGGTCCGCAAGGCGCCGCGCGTCGTGCAGAACGTGGTGACCTACACCGTGCTGGTCTCCGCCGACAACTCCGACCTGCGCCTGCTGCCAGGGATGACCGCCAATATCCAGATCATCGTCGACGAGCGTCAGAACGCCCTCAAGGTGCCCAACGCCGCCCTGCGGTTCAAGCCGAACGGCGAAGACGCCAAGAGCACCGGAGAATCCCGCAGCGCCTCGGCTGCTTCCGGCGAAACGGCCCAGCCGGAGGAACGCCTGAAGCAGCTGACCGCAGCGCTTCGTCTCACCGAATCCCAGCAGAACCAGGTGCGGGTCATCCTCTTTGACGCTCGTGAGAAACTCGAAGCCCTGCGCAGACAGGATGCCACCCCCGAAGAGATCCGCCGCGAGACCCAGGCCCAGCGCGAGCGCACCCGGAACGTCCTGTCCACCCTGCTCTCCTCTGAACAGCGGGAGAAATACATCCGTTTCGCGGCCGCCCAGGAAGGCGTCTCCCCCCTCCGGGGAAAGGTCTACGTCCCCGGAGAAAAGGACAAACCGCAACCGATTGACCTGGTCTTGGGCATCAGCGACGGCACCTTCACCGAAGTGGTGAGCGGCGGCCTCAACACCGGTGATCAGGTCATCATCGGCGTGAACCTAACCCCCTCCAAAACTTCCGGACGTGCAGCGAAGCGTTTCGCCTTTTAGCTGAAATGACAAACGCCCTCCTCAAAACCGAGGATCTCACCAAAGACTACATGCTTAGCAGCGAGATGGTGCATGCCCTGCGCGGGGTGTCGGTTGAAATCATGTCCGGTGACTTCGTGGCGGTGACGGGACCCTCGGGCTCGGGCAAATCCACGTTCATGAACCTCCTGGGCTGCCTGGACTCGCCGACTTCCGGGCGTTACATCCTCGATGGGAGTGATGTCTCCCGCCTGACAGCGGACGACTTGGCCGAGGTCCGCAATCGGAAAATCGGCTTTGTGTTTCAGAACTTCAACCTTCTAGCGCGCACGCCGGCCATTGAAAACGTCGAACTTCCCTTGCGCTACAGCGGCATGCAACGATCGCAACGCCATGAGCGCGCCCGCGAGGTGTTGGCGGCCGTGGGGCTTCAGGACCGTGCCCATCACCATCCCTCGCAACTGTCCGGCGGGCAGCAGCAGCGCGTGGCCATCGCCCGCGCCCTGGCAAACCATCCGGTCCTGGTCCTTGCCGACGAACCCACGGGGGCTCTCGACACCCAGACCAGCGTGGACATCATGCACTTGCTGCAGCGGTTGAACCGCGACGGGATCACCATCATCCTGGTGACCCACGAGTCGGACATCGCCAAATTCGCCCGGCGCATCCTGCGGTTCCGCGACGGACGCATCATCGACGCCACGCCGCTGCCGGATCCCACACAGCCGGAGGCGGTAGAAATTTCGCACCATCCGAAAGACGAAGTCCCATGATGCTGTTCGAACCCGTACGCGACGCCTTCCGCGCCCTGCGCGTGAACATCATGCGCAGTGTTTTGACGACCCTCGGCATCATCATCGGCGTCGGCGCGGTCATCGTGATGGTGGCCGTCGGGGCCGGCGCCCAGGCCCAGGTGGCCGAGATCATCAACAGCATGGGGGCTGACTTGCTGTACGTTTTTCCAGGGTCCACCACCTCCAGGGTCCGGCTGGGCGCGGGCTCCCTGCCGACCCTGAACGAGGAGGACGCCGAGGCCATCCAGAAGGAAATTCTCGAGGTCCAGGTCGCGGCGCCCTACATTCGCGGCTGGGCACAGATCATCTCCGGCAACCAGAACTGGTCCACCGCCGTCATCGGGGTGACCCCGGAATATTTCGAAGCGCGTGAATGGAGCCTCGATAACGGGAAAAGCATCGCCGCGGAGGAGTTCCGGGGCAATTCCAAGGTGGTGCTCGTCGGCAACACCGTTGCCCAGAACCTCTTTCCCGGCCAGGACCCTTCCGGCTCGGTCATCCGCATCAAACGAGTCCCCTTCACGGTCGCCGGCGTGCTGCAGGCCAAGGGGTACTCCATGGGGGGGTGGGACCAGGACGACCTGGTCATCATTCCGATGGCCCCCGCCCGGAAAAAGGTATTGGGCGAACGGGCGCTGAGCGGCCGACTGGTCAACGGGATCGCCGTGAAGGTCCTATCACCGGAGTTCGTCTCGAGCGCCGAGAAAGAGATTCGCGAACTGCTGCGCCAGAGACACCGCCTGCGCCCCAGCCAGGAAAACGATTTCTGGATCCGCAACCAGGTCGAGGCGTTGGAGTCCCGGGCTGAATCCTCGCGCACCATGTCGCTGCTTCTGGCGGCGGTGGCATCGGTGTCGCTCATGGTCGGCGGCATCGGCATCATGAACATCATGATCGTCTCAGTCACCGAGCGCACCCGCGAAATCGGTCTTCGCATGGCCGTAGGGGCCCGCAGACACGACATCCTGATGCAGTTTCTGACGGAGGCGGTGGCGCTCTCCATGATCGGGGGCCTCATCGGAATCCTGCTCGGCGTCGCGGGGTCGATGGCCTTCACCGCCTTCGGGGATTGGCCGGCCATCATCCAGCCGAGCGCCATCGCGATCGCCTTCACGGTGTCGGCTGCGGTGGGGATTTTCTTCGGATTTTACCCTGCGCGCAAAGCTTCGCGGCTGGATCCGATTGAAGCATTGAGGAGAGAATAGCGAAGAATAGCTTCACGTGAAGGGTTAAACGCTGTACACTCAAACCGTCTATCCATGAATATCATCTTCCTGTCCATCGTCCTGATCGCTTTTTTCACCGCGGGCTGGCGCCAGTTTTACATCGCCCCGGCGACCGGCCAACTCTCGCCCATGGAGGCGCTCTCCAAGGCCATGGTGGACTCCGCCGCCGGTTCGGTGGAGCTGGCCCTCGGCCTGGTCGGCGTGATGACGCTCTTTCTGGGACTCATGAAGGTTGCCGAGAAGGGCGGCCTGCTGACGGTGATCGCCCGCCTGATCCCGCCCCTGATGGCGCGGCTGTTTCCAGAGGTCCCGCCCGAGCATCCGGCCATGGGCGCCATGATCCTGAACCTTTCGGCCAACGTCCTCGGGCTCGGGAATGCCGCCACCCCTTTCGGCATCCGGGCCATGCAGGAGCTGAACCGGCTGAACCCGGCGCCGGGGACCGCGACCGACGCCATGGCACTCTTCCTGGCGATCAACACCTCGAGCGTGACCGTTCTACCCACCGGCGTCATCGCCTTGCGGGCTGCGGCCGGCTCCGCCGACCCCGCCGGGATCCTTCCCACCACGCTCTTCGCCACGGCCTGCTCCACCGCCACGGCCATCATCGCCGTCAAGCTCCTCCGCCGGCTCGCCCGGAAACCACTCCCCGGCCCGGCCGATGCGTCGCCGCCGGCCGACGAGAGGCCGGCCGAACCGCCCGAGGTTCTGCCGGATACGGCCCAGGGCGCCTACCCGATGTGGGCGAGCGTTCTGGCGCTGGCCGGCATCCTGACCCTGATTCCCGTGACCGTGGCCTACGGCCGCTCCATCTCGCCCTGGATCCTGCCCGGACTCATGGCGGGATTTCTCATTTTT
>Ga0315278_10002409_pt1 | contig 16653 bp, 34 predicted proteins | sample YL17G06_0_MG_FD_203880 | JGI IMG/M metagenome (GOLD analysis project Ga0315278, IMG submission 203880) | Sediment microbial communities from Yellowstone Lake, YNP, Wyoming, USA - YL17G06_0 | ecosystem: Environmental > Aquatic > Freshwater > Lake > Sediment | place: USA: Wyoming | collected... | reverse complement strand
TGGAAGCCCAAAAGTATGTATTTACTAAACTTATAACTGACAAAGATTCTGTAATGAAAGATTGGGTATTAACTTTCAATCAAATTGAAACTGATCTTCAGACGATAAAAGAAAAAGAGAAGCTGATCACAATAAAATCCTCAGATGTGGAGATTACAAAGGGAAAGAGAGAACAAATCCTTAGTGACATTAAAGATATTAACTCACTTTTAGATCAAAACAAAAAGAAAATTGCCGTACTAAATGAAAAATTGAAAAAATCTGGATTAGAAATTACAGGATTCAAAACTAGAATAACCGACCTTGAATCTTTAATGAAAGAAAGAGAAGCCGATATTTTAGCGTTAAAGACAGTTATTAATGAGAAAGATGTTAAAATTAATCAACTTAATACGAATGTGGCTGATATGAAAGTTACAATTACATTGAAAAATGACACAATTGTTAATCAGACCAATAAATTAAATACAGGTCATATCACATCTGGAACATATAAAGATCTTAATGTAAAAGGTCTTATGTCAAAAGAAGGTGGATTTCTTGGAGTTGGAAAGAAAAAATGTTTAATTGAAAATTTCCCCGATAGTACATTTACAACTATTGATATTACTAAATTAAAAACCATCACAATTAACGCAAAAAGCGCTAAGCTTGTTACTGATCACCCTGTTGGCTCTTATAAGGTGGTATACGAAGGTAAGAATAAAGTTACTGGCATAGAAATAATAGATCCATCACAGTTCTGGAAAATTTCAAAATATGCGGTGGTAGAAATTACCAAATAGTAATTCAAATATTATTTTTAATAAGGGCATCATTCAAATTGATGCCCTTTTTTATTGAAAAAATTTGGAAATTCCGAATATTTTATATATCTTTGTGATATAATAAAATTAAAGAAAGAATATGGACAACGATTTCATCCGTGAAGCAATTAGGTCAGCTTATAAATCAGGGTATAACGATGGAGAAGCGGAATTTTATAATAGTGAATATGTTGGCCGTGACAGATCCAAAGAAAAGGAAATTGAAGGCGAAGACTCTGCAGTGGAGAGAATAGTGAAAACATATACAGAAAACACAATTCAAAGTAATGTCGATTCGTGGACTTGTCAGGACTGTGGTAATAATGTTTTTAATTGTAAATGTCAATGAAAGCAAGAGTAGTTCATAGTGATACTATTTCTGATATATTGAAATCAATTCCATTAAAAACAAGGTTATATGTATCAAATGAAATGTTGATACAGTCATATCTGGTTGAGATAGGGCATATTCCTGACGGATTTTGGTCAAATGGTAAAGAAAGAAAGTATGGTAGATCATTTCGTAGGTTTGCTAAAGAACTGACCAGAGTACAAATGAATGAAATTAAACAATGGGAAAAAGACGGGAGGCCAAGATGAAAAATTTAAATGACGAAAATCTTGAAGATTTTATTAGAAATAATAAAAATAAATTCAATGTTTATCGTCCAACAAAAGGACATAAGAATAAATTCCTTGCTAAGCTATCATTAAAATTAAGACAGGTATTCATCAATATCGCCCCATATCTCATTAAACTTTCAATAGCAATAGTTGTAATATGGGGAATTTCTATAGCATTATGGTATTTCTTTAAAGTACCAACATTATGGGAAATATTAAAACATAAATAACATGGTAATAGATACAGGAGAATCACGGCCAATAAAAGGATATACTCCAATCGATGAATTGGAAGATAAGAGTCCGCCAATAGGAATTGTTCCGAAATTTATCCACGATGAAAGACGGTTTAAAAATTTAAGAAAAACAATAAAGAGGCAAATAAAACACTATAATTACATCGATCCTAAATGGATTATTGAATATAACGAATTATTAGAAGCAATATCGGAGAAAGAACAATTGAATAATGTTAATCATCAATGTATACCAAGAAATTTTGAAGGATGAAAACAGAAGCATATTTTATGTCGCATTGTGATGATAACTCAGAGTGTGATCTCGGATGTTTCTGGTATACTTGCCCTGTATGTGGGAAAAGAATAGATGACTATGATGTGTGGTGGAAACGAGACGAAATAATGGATGGAACTCCAGAGAAATTTGAATGTGAAGAATGTAAAACTCAACTGATTGTTAAATGGGATTCTTATCAATATTATGTAGAAAATAACAATAAATAAAACTACTAAAAATATGGCTAGTAAAGAACAATATATAGTGGAAACAAGTAAAGTTAACTATATATTAACATATTGGATAAAAATAAAACTGAAACTATGGAGCAAATATAAACAGCAGAATTTACGCGCGCCCACAGAAACCGATATTCTAATGGTAAAACTATATAATGAGTATGAAGAAAGAAAAAGGATTAAAAAAATTAAATTTTTTCTACTATTCGAAGATAATTTTGTTACTACAAAAATCGAAGAAACTGACTTAAAATTAAAATGATATGAAATGGATAAAAATTGACAAAGACAATCTACCGGAGGGAGAAGTTCTCGCTGGTAATTTTGAGCCGAATACACACGGATATAAAGAAAAACTGGTTGGATATCTTTATACTAACGGTAAAGGAAATGTAACTTGTGTTGTTTCTGACATAATATTAAATTATTGTACTCATTATATTAATATAAATGACTATGATCCAGAAAGATAATTCAAATGATTATAAAAATAAAAAAGGAAAATATCAAGATCATGATTTTAAATTATCAGCACTACTACATCAGAATGATAGAGATTTTATTGTTGTGTAAAGGAAATAAAAATAATTGAGTACGATAAGATGGGGTTTGTTATGGTTCGGTCTGGTATGGTACGTTGGGGTGTGGTATGGCAGAGTAAGTTAAGGTTTTTTATTTAATAAAGGATAAAAATATTTGGTTTCGGTACGTTTTGGTAGGATGGGGTTTATTCTGATAGGGTGAGATGTTGTATGGTAAGGTGAAGTTAGTTAAGTCATGTTAAGGTTTATTTTTAAGAAAAGATAAAAAATATTATATAGTTGAGATACGGTCTGATGAAAAGGATTTAAAAATATTAATATGATCAGGCGGGTTGCGGTGTGGTCGGTTGATGTACAGTAACTTGAAGTGAGGTACAATAAGGTCTATTGAGTCAAGGTTTATTTTTAAGAAAGGACGATAAAAAACTAAAAGTTGAGATACGGTAGCGTGGGATGAATTCAGTTTAGATACGGCCCGTTCGGGTGAGATAAGTCAAGGTTTTTATATTTTAAACATATTTATATGGATAACATCATTTCATGGCAAATATTTCTTTATGTTTAATCATAGTCGATGATAAAATTCTTATGTGTAAAAGAGAGAAGAAATCTAGTGATAAATTCTCTGAGATGTATGGCCTTCCTGGCGGTCATGTTAAAAAAGATGAGAGTAACGCTCAAGGGGCCACGCGAGAAGTCAAGGAAGAAGTCAATTTGACCATTCACAACCCAAAATTCATTAAGACATATGACTTTGATGATAACCAAATACACTTATTTACTAAACAACTCAAATCCATTGATGGCATCAAGCTCAATCATGAGCATACCGATTATAAACTAGTATCTCCAAAAGATCTTAAAGACCCCGAAATCATCCCCACAACAAAAGACATGTATAAAGACTGTATGGATAAACCTTTAAATGAGGAAATACAGAGAATCAAACAACTCATCAATGAAGATGATTTAAATGATTATTATCATTCTGAACCCGGAGCAAGACCTGAAAATGATGAGTATGAACTTGGTGAGGGAAAATTAATTCATCATAAATGGAATAAAACCGATGATCAAAGAAAGCTTAAACACTATAAATGTGAAAGATGTAAAGCCGAGAAATGGCGGGATCCAGGATTCGGTAAACTAATATATCAAGACCGTTTCGGTAAAACGCATTATAGAGCACCCGAATGCACAGCTCCAAACACAAGACTATAAAATAATTTATATTTTATTTGTTAATTTAAAATATTTGATGTATCTTTGTATTATGAAAGTGATATCAATAGAATTAATTTTTGATAGGATCTTAAAAAAACAAGATACTTGTACTGCATTTGACATCAACAAAGCCGTAGATGAATATTGTAAGAAACATCCCGATACATATATTGAAAGAGATAGAGATACTATTAACTGGCTTATGGAGAATAGCAAAGACAAATATTATGACGATTATGTGAATAATATTTTTCGAAAACAAGAAATAGTCATTTGTCCTTGTTGTGGAACTAAATTCAGGAAGTTTCCTGACATTAAACAATTTAATAAAGTTAAAAAATATGTTAGAAAAAGTAAAAGCTCAACAAGATGATAGTGGTCACTGGTTTGTGATCCCAAATGATATCGAAGATGACTTCTATAATGATCTCCATGATACCGATTTTGTTGATTCCGGAGGCTTTGATGAAAAGTACGGAAAATATATGACTGGCGGAGCATTAAACCTAATACAATTATACGCAGAATTATGATAACATTTTTATCAATTTTAGGCATTCTTATCTTCTTAGCAGGAGCATACTTCATGGGAAACTTTTTCCTTGATACTTTTGATAATGATCTTAGAGAAAGAATTATGGCATCGTTATATGGAGTACTATGTTGGGTTGGAGTTGGTGTAGTGGCGGCTATTTGTTATGTTATTGTCTTAGGAGTACAAGATATATTCAAATAATATGAAAAAAATTATTCTATTTACAGCAATGTTGATTTTGATGTGTTCATGTGCACGCCCTGTTCTCGAAAGTAAAGAATATAAAGTGATTGACACTCTTAAAATTCGTTACAGTAATTTCGGAAGAATAGATGGAGCAGATGTAATCATTAAATATGATAGTACCTATCATTACGGATTTATTGATAGATTTGGGAACTTAACGGAAATGAGCCCAAGAAATCTAAAAGTTGAAAGAATAAAATAGAAAATGACGCAACTAATTAAATTTATATTCGGATGGACTATATGGATAATTGTATTCATATTGTCTATTCTTTTCAATCTGGTAACTTGGAATTGGAAAGAAACATTGACATTGGATATGGAGGTCGTAATAACTCAGATCTGTGGTAAATCAACATGGGAGATAATGATATGGTAATAGAAGAGATGTCATTGGCTGACTTAGATGTAGCAAAAACAATTTTATCTTTGTGATAATAAGTTGATGAATATCTAAGAATAAAAGGGAAACTAGTAGAAACATATTTTAATTGGAATAAAGATCCTATCGAACTTTATGATGAATAGAAGGATTTAAAAAAATATAACACTACCATTCTTAGACGGTTTATTTTTTATTTACTTATTGAAGATTCCTTACCTTCTTTATTCATTATCTCAAGTATTCTATTCTTGAGACCATTTCCTTCTTCCTCATTCTTAAAAACTTTAAGAAGAGTTTCTTTGAATCCACTTTCGTCGGCCATTTGAAAGACCTCATTTTTTGGACTCTTAGTTTTCATTACCTTCTCATAGAGTTTATCAAGTCTTGAATCCATATCTCTATATGTATTCTCAATTTTATGACTATAATCTAATCCTTGATTTTCATGATCAGTTCTTAGCTTTGCAAATTCCTGATTTACCCAAGCAATAAAACCTTGGGTTTCATTTTTCAATTTCATTACCTTAACTATAGTATAAACACTAACAACCGCCATCGCGATTACCAGCACCAAACTCATACCTAAAATAAATGATGTTAATTGTATTTCCATATTAATTTTTCTCCTATATGCCAAAGAACGATAGTGTTAGTATAAATATACATATAATATTTGGAAATCTCAACTATTAAACTATTTATATGAAAACCTTTTAATGACCAATTTAGTTTATCTTTTTGAAGCTATTCTTAACGAAAATCCTAATCAAGCTATTAAGTTTCTGAAAGATAAAAACTTGGATCCCGCAACAAACCCCAAAGGTAAGGAGATATTCGATGTAATTAATAACATCACACGAGGCGATGGATATACTGCATTGCTAACTAGATTTCATATTAATGAACGCAAGCCAATTAATGAATTGGAGAAACTTCATCAATACCTTAGACTGAATAAAGTACAACTCAATAACCTACCCAAGCCCGTTGTTAATTATGAAACATATAGACAACTTCGTAATGATATCGATGGACTCGAAGATCAAAAAGTATTAAGAAGATTATATAATCAATTATCCCCAGCATTGAAAGAACAGGCAAATGAACTTTCTGTAAGAGAGAGACAGGCATTAAAAGAACTTGCCAAAAAATTTGAGATCCTTAAGCCAGAACAACAAAGACATTTTATGAAAAAAGTGTTCGGGTATAAGAACATTAAAGATTTTATAAAAAATATTTCTCAATATATCATCGAAGTAGAAAACCAACAAGATTACGAATCAACTAAACAGAAAATAACAGAGACGCCAGGAGCTAATATAATGTATGATAATCCTGAAAAAGACATTCTTATAGCGCATATTGATTCTTATGAGGCATCGCAAAAGTTAGGATGTACTTCTGCATGGTGCATCACTAGAGATACAGCAAGATTCAGAGAGTATAAAAGAGGTGGTAATTCCTATTTCTTTATATGGGATTATAACTATCCTGTTCAAGATCCGAACTTCTTTATTGCAACTGCCTTCAATGAAAAAACCCCTGAGAACTCAAGAACTCATGAACATCTCAATGACAAACAGGTTAATCTTGGTAATATTCTTTCATCAAAAGACCTGAGCTTCGATATATTTGAAAAATATTTGGGTACATATAATCAAAATAGATTAGCTAATGCTGGACAACAATCAGGATTTATTACCGCATTAAAAGAAAAAGATATAGACAAAATTACTGAACTAATTGAAAATAGTGAGGCGATTTCTCAACTTCGTGAATCCGATAATGATTCTGTTAGTGTTGATAGATATGGTGAAAGAGTTTATCTTGACTTGACATCAACTAAAATGAAAGAAATGTTGGAACTAGGAGAAGAATTCGACTATATTAATAATCTTGCCTATAATGATTATTATGGCGGTAATGATTATGATAGTGATGAGACTGACTATATGCATAATTACTTATCTGCAGACAATAGAGATTTAATAATTGATCTTGCTAAAATAATTGGTGTTCCTAAAAAAGAGTATAAAGAGCTTTTCGATAAAGAAGGAGCATTAGGAAACTTCCTTAAAGAATATCATTTTGATAAAATTATTGATACATATCTTTCTGAATTTAGTGATGCTCAAAGTGACGCGGAACAAGCTGCTGCAAAGGATTTAATTAATCAATTGCCTTTTGATATTGACGAGGGCTACTTTAGGATCGACACGATGTTAAAACATTATGTTGATAATGAATTAACTGCTGACACCTTTGATGAATTAATTGATCAAATTAAGGAAAAATTACCAGACTTTGATTATGACACTATTAGTAATGCTCGTTGGGAGGATGTAGATTATGATGAACTAAATCGACAAGTTAAAAAAGAGATAGAGGAAATCATTGATAAAATTGAAACCGATGAGAATAATGAATATTATATGAGAGCTAGACTCTTAGGAGATAGTAAGGAAATATTAACAAAATTAAATTTCAATATACCTGGTAATAAGACCTATCTCGCCCGTCGGACCCTTAATAATATTGTTATGACTGTTACCGATGTCGAAAGTGTTGAAGGAGATGATGATACTTTAAAAATAATGGCTAATCTAACTATTAGTTATCCAAGTAAAGTAAAAGGCGAACATATAAATAGAAAACTTCGAGTACCAATAGAATCTATTAAAAATTATATTGATCAATACGAACTTCCACTTGCTGAGCAAAAAATTATAAAAAATATTCTTAATTATCTAAATTTACTAAAGTAATACAAAAGTCAATCCGCATAACAAAAGTCAATCCGCATAAACAAAAAGTTATTAACAACTGGTATTACGCAAGTCAATCCGCACAAATCGTCATACATAAAAAGACCCCAGATGTTCTGAGGGCCTTACGTGCCAGGGTTTCGGATTGGGGGATAAAAAGACCCCCGCCGAAGCGGAGGTCATACGCGAGACTGTCTCTTCTCACGGAGAATCAGGGAACACCGTTATCGGGTTACACGTTCCCTAGCCAGTAGCTGGTAGTCCCGGTATTTGAGGGCCTTGACCTTGTCCGAAGTATTCCAAGACATTGTATTACCGTCTATCCTCACCCTGACTCTAAATGAATGTCCATCATAATAGATGTTTTTCTCAATGGGATAATAAGACGGTGCCAGGGATTTCCTGAGAGCTTTCCTTGTAGGAAACAATCGTTTAATTGCCCTCTGATTTGGGTCTTTTGGAACCTCTTTTAATACCTTTGGCGCGGTATTACGCTTGATAGTTTTTGTCATGACAATTTAACTTTTAAGTTTACAATACAAATATACAATATTATTCTTAGATTTCCAAATAATTCTCAACATTTATTTTCTATGTGGATTGGGTTATCCTTCGTAAGCCGTTGAATTTCTCTTTCAAGTACATCTACAGCAGTCCCAATTCCGTGATTATATCCTTCGGATCTTTCTCTATTAAATCCTAGTACCTGATCCAACGGTAAATAGTTTTCCTCAATGAGATGAATAAGGTTTCTAAGTTTAATTACGGGATCAACATTCTCAGGGGTAACAGTAAGATCGCTCCAGTGGGTTATTTTATCTATCACACGGTCATCATCGTTATTGACATAGTAATCCTTCTCTCCGTCGCTTACACGAGCCCAGATCTTATCTATAACCTTATTTCCAACCCTTATTGATATGGGTTTATAGTAAGTGGGTTTATCGTCCTGAATGGACGTCCAGATTTGTGCGGATTGAGTTGTCTCTCCTGGTCCCTCAGATGTCGTTTTCTGCGGATTGAGTTCTGGCTCTTTGAGGAGTTCGTCGAAATTCGGCTTCTGAGTTTTATTCTGTCCGAGCACGGCCATTCCGATTCTCAAATACAATGGTAATTTTTTCATAATTTCTTTTTTAAGTATTCATTAATCCATTCATATTTGTTTGGTGTTTCATTTTCATGTCCGCCATGATATTCTGAATATTCTCCCATTTGAAAATCACGTCCTGCTTCAAATGCGTCCGATAAAGCCTTTCTCAGATTCTCTCGTGAGTCCTGATCTGCCTTAGTGTATTTTAAAAGCATTTCATAACAATTTTTATAAAGTTGAAGTATTTCTTCTTTTGGAAATTTTAACAATTCTTCATCAGTTAAATCACACCTTTGATAGAAAAGAAATAAATTAAGACTTTCAGGTGTTTCATTAGCTAAAACATTATCTATCCTTTTTTCAAGTTCTTTCAAATTTGGTTTATTGGTTGTTTTCGGCAAGTCCTGATCTGGAATAGGTTGTAAGTACCAATCAATATGCTCTGTCCACCAGTAAAAATTATCTTTGTTAAAGATTACTTCTCTAAATGATGTTAAAGGATCAACTGGCATACACCAATAATTATCTTCTTCTTTCGGTAGGTCATCTTCACTATGGATGTAGACCTTTTTGTATAGTTCTTCTTTCATCTTCTTAGTTATTTAATTATAGTTCTGCCACAAACAAGACAAGTTCCATAGGGTTGACTTATATATTCCCCCATAACAAATTCATGTTTACATTCCTCATTTGAAGATTCTTCATCCTGTGCTTTAAGTAATTTAAGTTCGGATTCAAGTTTACTACATTTAGTAACCCATTCAGTATAAAGAAATCTTTGAGGGTCAAGATGATAATTCTTATATAACTCATACAATTTTTCGAGTTTCTCTATTATTTGTTGTTCTCTTGTCATATTGTTTTATTTTAAATTCCGTATTTAGTACAAACAAAATCCAATTGTCCTTGAAAATCAGGTATTACATAATCTTCCGTTGTTTGTAAGTTATGAAACTCTGCTTTGATAGTTTCGTAAAAGTCCTCATCAGTAACGCCTTCGTCACAGAAGTCCAACATATTCAATTTTCCCACGATTTCCTGACATCTTAAATGAGATTTCCATGTATAGAAATAATCGGCTTTAATAGACTGATATTCATATTCCGTTTCTTTTGGAATAACAGACCCACAAAAGTTACATTTATGATCTTTTCGGGCTTTTTTAGTTTTGTAAGAAAGTACATTCATATCTTTTAAAGTTGTTCATTATGTTTGTAAGCAAGAAATCTTAATTCCTCTGCTTTATTCCAAAATTCTTGATAAGTATATTTGCCTGGATTTAACAGGTTTTCTACTTTCATACCTTCAATCTCAGCCTGAACTGCAAGGACTAAGGCTAATCTTTTAACATTGTAATACTCATCCATATCATTTCTTTATTGGAACAATTTTATCAAAAGCGTCTATAATCGTTCTAAATGGTTTTTCGGCCCCAAGTAGCCATAAAACAATCAGGGAAGGAGTTATCAATCCTATTGTCCATATTGTTATACAAAGTGCGATAGCATACGGTAATCTTTTCATATTATTTATTTATTAAATTTAATTTGGTTTCCTAAAAAGTTTATAACGTACCATTGGATATGTGGGTCTTGGTAATGATCCCCATCCAAATGTTGAATATATTCTTTTAAATTTACTCTCTGAGACTTCATTATTTGGATAAAACGCAAATTTGGGAGTTACTCTTGTAACCACTTTTCTACTTACTCCAAAGGCGGAATCCTTTTGAATAATATCTCCAACTTGTATTTCGTATCCATCTTCCGCTAAAACATATTCTTCTTTCATATCGTTTTTTTATTAAACATCCCAGTCACCTAATCCCGCATTTAAAGCGGTTTCAATAGACGCATCGGGGTTTTCTTTAAGAAAAATCATCGCCGTTGCGATTACTTCAACCTCCATGTCATACTTCCCAGCCACATTTAAAGCCGTAGAAACATTAGCCATTGTTTCTAATAGACTCTCATTTGTCGTTCCTTTGATATTACTTGCCATAACTATTCTTCTTTAAGTGCGTTATCAATTGCTTCGTTTGCGATGGGTAGGTTGAATTCGGAGTCGTCTGCCAGACATCGAGCTCTCAGATCACACAGAGCATTTAAAAGGTCATCTGCAACCTTTTTAGACACATACAGACCACTTTGGTCATTGGGTTTATTTACTTTATACTGATTGGTCACTATACCATCCCATTTCAGTTTTAAAGGGGTTCTACAGTTATTCATCTTTTATTTTTATATTTTTGTAATACTTCTTCCGTTAGAATCTCCCTACATATATCAGCCGATTTCTTTAAAGATTCCTTTCTGGCGGCGTCGTAGGCGGCGTAGGCGGCGGCGTAGGCGTCGTCGTAGGCGGCGTAGGCGGCGGCGTAGGCGTCGTCGTAGGCGGCGTAGACGGCGTAGGCGGCGGCGTAGGCGGCGTAGGCGGCGTAGGCGGCGTCGTAGGCGGCGTAGGCGGCGTAGGCGGCGTCGTAGGCGGCGTAGGCGGCGTCGTAGGCGGCGTAGACGGCGTAGGCGGCGGCGTAGGCGGCGTAGGCGGCGTAGGCGGCGTCGTAGGCGGCGTCGGCATATTCATTCAATTCTTCCCTCGTCAGTTCTCCCCTAGCATACCTGAAACACGCATCAATTGCATCCAAAGACCTTTGGTCTTTCATCAGGTGTCGAACCTGATTCGCACATGTGGCTTTAGCCAACGTGAGCATCCTGTCATCAACATCCAATCTCTTTGCCAGCCAGAGCATCCAATCACCGCGTTCGCAATTCATCCAAGCGTCAACCGCCGATTTTCTGGTTTTTACATATTCAATTGCCTCTTTACAAGCACTTAATTTTTCTAACTTAGTCGTTTTCATAATTTTAAATATTTTAATTGTTTAATAGTATCATCGGTTGAGGTATGATGAATAGCAATACCTCCAGCATCTTTCCATGCCTTAACATTGTCGGGTAAATCATCGATTAATATGGAGTTAGGGGTGGCGAATTCCTTTTTATTTTTTGCTGTACGCAGAATCAAATGAGCACCAGGAATTTCTCTCTTAACCCAATCAAATTTTCCAACTTTAGATTCGTCTTGTCTTGATGGCGCTGATAATATAATAGGATCATACTTTTTAATATAATCCCACATCTTTTTACCATCTGGCATCCATTTAAGGTTTATCCAAAAATTATATCCCGCTTTATTTATCGGCTCCCAAAACTTATCATCATTGTGAAACGTTCTACCAAGATCAATTCCTGTTAAATCCATATATCCTCGACGGAAATCAACAATGACGCCATCAAGATCGCAGAAGATTATAAATCTCTGTTCCATAGTTATTTAATATTATTTTCATCATCATTATTATTGAATGGTTTTTCAAACGCTGGGTACAATTTTCGCCAGATTGCCTGAGAATAATTTTTTTTATCATACATACTAAAATATATGCCTCTCATATCTTTGGGTTGTTCCATAATTTTTAACGCAACATCTTTGCGTGTCATATGCTCAGTTGGCCCAATATCAATAAGATATCTCAATTGAAATTCACGTTCGGTAAACATATATCCTTCTTTAAATGCTTTAACTTGCTCTCTCACCCATCCATCAAATTCATCTGGAACATTTTCCAATAATTCATTCAATGGTTTATTGTCTTTAACATATTCCCAAATATCTCTACTGGAAATCTGAGTGATAATTCTGTGCAAGCGACAGTACCCATCCCCCTTTATCTTCATTCTAAACCCTGATTTGAATTTGATTACAAATCCTTCAGCGTCATTAGATATCATCGTCTTAATGTCCTTAAAATCGTTTATACCATCATATCTCTTCACCAGTTTAAAACCAAGAGCTTCAAATCCCTGATTATAGATAGATTCTTCGATTCCTGTTTCAATATTAATACGAGCCAACATAATTAAATCTTCAAAATCGTATTTAAGAACAATTCTACCTTCCTTAAAAATGATTTCAAAAAGATATGTATAATCAGTTGATAATTTCTTATAATCGTATTTCTGTAGTAATTCCCATGCTCTTTTGGCATATATAGACATAAATGAACCGCGCGATGTGATAATCCACTCATTATCATAGTAGAATAAATTACCATACTGACCATCCATTTTCTCGGTCATTTCGAATGGCTCATTAGGAATGTCCTCTGGATTCAATTCCTCATAATTGAAGAATTTTTTCAAACACTGACTTACTATTTTACCTTTATCATCTACAACTAATCCCCTGCAGGACATAGTTATAGAATCCCAATGTTTATCCCACGCACACTTCCTGGAATAGTTCCAAATAGTCAAATTTTTGCTTAGGTAAGATTGCTTAATTAACCAACCTTCGTTATAATATCTCTCAAGAATTTCATTCATTCTTAATGTTTATGATACAAAGATAAAAATAAAAATTGGATTTACCAAATTTTACGCTTTATAAAGTGAAACTTTTTTCTTATATTGTAATATTTATATATAATGAATTATGGGACGAAAATTAAAAAAAGAAGAAGATCGAAAAATAAAATTCGGTATTAGCCTTGATAGAAAGATATTCAATCGCATGGTTAATGATAAAATAATGAAATCAAGATTAATTGAAAAGCTATTAAAAAGATATTATGAAAACCAAGATATGTCCTAAATGCGGATTAGAAAAAAATCTTGACCAATTTGGAAAAAGAAAAGACCGTCCAATTGGTTGCACCCCTAAATGCCGTAAATGTAGAAATATACTAAATAAAGAATATTATAAAAAGAACAGTCGTAAACTACTTGATGACGGGAAAAAGTATAAGATTGAAAATCGCGAAAAACTTAAAGAACAAACTAAAAAATGGCGGAAAAACAATCCTGAATATCAATCAAATTATTCTAATAATAATAAAGAAAAAATAAACGCAAGAAAAAGAAAATACGATAAAAAGAAAAGAATGACTGATCCTCTTTATAAATTAAGAAAAAATACTAGAACTAGATTAAACGAATTTTTAAAAACAAAAAATATTAGAAAAACCTCTAAAACATTTGAAATTGTTGGATGTGCGCCTATCGAACTAAAATATCATATTGAGAGACAATTTACCGATAATATGTCATGGGAAAATTATGGATTTTATGGATGGCATATTGACCATAAAATACCTCTTGATGCTGGAAAAACAGAAGAAGAAATTTATAAGTTATGCCATTTTACTAATCTTCAACCATTATGGGGCGACATAAACATAAAAAAGGGTAAAAAAATTATCTATCCTTATTCTGAATGTCATCTAAATGATGATCATCGTATAACCCAGAACTAATTGGAATTTTTAATAATGGAATAATACATTCTTCATATAAATTATACGGTAAAAATTTCATATTTCCATCCAAACCAATATCCATGATGCGCCCCTTACCAATTTTTCTATTATTAGGAAGATGGGTGTGTCCGTGAAGCATTATTGATCCATTTTTTAATTCTTCCCATGTTAGAAGTGGATAATGGTCAATTACTATTAATGTCTTATTTATATAAAATTCAATGCGAGTATTAACACTTAGAAAAAGAGAACGAATATCATTCTTATTTTTCTTTATCCAATGATCATGATTTCCTAATACAAGGTGAATATTTTTACAAATAAGCCTTTCATGAAATTTGTATATGTTTTCAATTCCAGAAAAGCTAAAATCCCCAGCATGTATTAATGTATCATCTTGCCCTACACAAGAATTGATGTTATTAACTATTGCATCATTCATCTTTTCTATTGTATTAAAATCACGAGTGCTTTCTATTGGAATTTCTCCACTTGGAGTTCTCCAATCAGTTACACCCCTACAAATATTTTTATGGCTGTAGTGCGTCTACGTGTCCGAGGTAATCCACACATTTCGTGTGGGTACCTCGGACAAATTTGTTGTTATAATTTTCATATTATCAAAAATCTGTCGATGTCGATGCTGAAACATTTAATCCATCTACTGTTCTATCAAATAATTTTGGATCATACGCAAACGACCCAAAGAGTTTATTATTACGAAAATATTCTTCATTGTTTACTAATCCATTGGGCTGCTCCCAATTAAGAGCCATTTCAATGAATTCTTCATTTTCAATTAATTTTCCGTATTCATCAATGACTCTACCACTTCTAATAAATGATAAAAGCTCTTCTTTATCTGAATAGTATTTATTTTTATGAAAATCCCAAGTGAATTTCCATCCTGGAGATCGTAATCCCAAATGAATCTTCATTTCTTTAAGAAATTCACTCCATGGTGATATTGTATTATAACAATCCACAAATGGAATATCATTAGGAATGTCGTTTGGAACAATATAACAAAACTCTCTTTCGATATTCGCTGGAGTTAATTCCATATCATTGATACGTTTGATGAGAAGCTCTTTGCGAGCATTTATTTCGCCTTTTATCGGTATTCTGTGGTAATTTGTGCTCATGTCTTTATGATTTTTAATAATTTATGATACAAAGATAGAAACAATTTTTGTCATTTCCAAATATTTCACAAAAAAACTCCATCGATTTCTCGATGGAGCTTACATATTAGAATTACTCAATGGAAAAATCTTTATAATTTTAACTTTTTACCTAGTTGTTCAACTTCTTCACAATCGGGATGGGTAACTCTACCCTCACACCAATTTTGTGCAAGCCTGTATAATAATCTAGCATCCTCTATTCCCATAGATGTTTCTTGATCTCTTTCTCTCTTATATTTTTCAACTGCGTCGTCATAAGTCTGTTCATTTATAACATTTATAACGTCTTTCAATTGATCTTCTGTTATTATAATTTTCTTTATCATATCTTTATGCGTTTTCTGCCACGGCTTCTTCGGCTAATTGAATTATTCTTTGTTGTACATCATCTGGGTCAATAATTTCCAATATCCCATTTCCGAGTCTTTCCACTAATGCAGGTAAAAATCCTGTTTTTTTACTGCTTCTTGTTTTACCCTCATTAACAAAGAATTCCGGATTTTTATCGAGGCTAAAATTTTCTATTTCTATACCTTTAGGCAATGGCTTTATTAAACTAACCGTTATAGGAGTAAATAGGTTACCTCTATTTTCGCCTGCACCTGATGTTAAATTTCTAGCATTCAATATTGCTTTAAACGTTGCTTTGAGTACATAATCATTTCCTTCGATATTTCCACCAATATGAAGTACACTCTCAACGTTTAATTCTTTTAACCCTTCCTGAATATTTTTTGAATTAAGTTGATATACCATAGTTTTTCCGCCTGCTTTTTTAAAGAAATTAGGATCGTGGACTCTTTGTTTTCCTTCCCAATTACCGCCTTTTGTGTATATATAATTAGCGTGTCTTCTTGGTACATGCGATGAAATTTCTCTTGTTCTGTTTATATCAAATGCCTGTTCATCATCCATTGCTCCTTGAGCTAGATCAGCACGAAGATTCATTACTGAATTTATAGCTTCATTGACATTTAATAAATCTCTAGCAGCATAAAAATCAGCATCTATTTCTGGCGTTGTTCCACCGAATTTTTTTAATTGTACTACATTTGTTGTATGTTCGGTTCGTTTGGTTGACGCCCATGTTTCAGGTATTAAACAAATATCTAGACGATCCAATATCTCGTGTTTACTAAATACATCATTTATTAATGGAAAAATTCCATATCTTTTA
>Ga0315278_10002406_pt1 | contig 16661 bp, 11 predicted proteins | sample YL17G06_0_MG_FD_203880 | JGI IMG/M metagenome (GOLD analysis project Ga0315278, IMG submission 203880) | Sediment microbial communities from Yellowstone Lake, YNP, Wyoming, USA - YL17G06_0 | ecosystem: Environmental > Aquatic > Freshwater > Lake > Sediment | place: USA: Wyoming | collected... | reverse complement strand
TGCTCGACCTGACCCTCGACCAACTCTCCGCGCACCTCACGGCGCTCGGCTTCCCGAGCTATCGTGCCCAGCAGATTTGGCGCGCTGCGTTCGTCGACCTCCTCCCCGGCTACGACGCGATGTCCACGCTTCCCCGCGACCTCCGGACCCGCCTGGAAGAGGCCCTACCCTTCACGCCGTGCGAGGTGGGTCAAGAGCAGGTCTCTCCGGACGGTGCGACGAGTAAGACCGTCCTTCGACTCGCGGATGGAGAGACGGTCGAGGTCGTGTCGATGGAGTACGCCGGACGCGCGACGGCGTGCGTTTCGTCCCAAATTGGGTGCGCCATCGGCTGCCCATTCTGCGCCACGGGACAGGCCGGTTTCGTCCGCAACCTCTCTTCTGGCGAGATCGTGGCTCAGGCCCTCCATGTCGCTCGGACACTGCAGTCACGCGGACGACGGCTCTCGAACGTCGTCTACATGGGAATGGGCGAGCCCTTGGCCAATGTCGACGCGGTCCTCGGATCGATCCGGCTCCTCAACGACCCGCGCGGCTTCGGCCTCGGGGCACGCGCGTTCACTGTGTCGACCGCCGGGGTGGTGCCGGGCATGGATCGACTCGCCAACCAGCCCTTGCAGATCAACCTTGCCGTCTCCCTCCACACGGGCGACGACCCTCTGCGCAGCGTCCTTGTCCCGCTCAACCGAAAGTACCCGCTTGAGGTTCTCATCGCTGCCTGCCAGCGGTACCTGGCGAGGACCCACCGACGCATCTCGTTCGAGATCGCGCTCGTCGCCGGCCTCAACGACCGTCCGCACCACGCCCGCGCCGTCGCAGCGCGGTTGAGCGGCCTGCTATGCCACGTGAACCTCATCCCCGTGAACCCGATCCCGGAGCGTCTCGACTGGCAGCGCAGTTCGGCGACGGCCGTGGATGCCTATGCCCAGGTGCTCATCGCGGCCGGCATTCCGACCACCGTGCGAGACAGCCGCGGGGCGGAGATCGCGGCGGGATGTGGGCAGCTCCGGGCACGCTCGCGGCAGGCGCCTACCCCCTGAGCAGGGTCCGGTAGTAGTCGAGCGCCCGCTTGCCCCATCGATCGGCGAGGTGATCCATTCCCTCTTTCACGAGTTGGCGGGCCCGCTCGCGACTGATTCCCATGATCCGCCCGACATCGGAGAGGTTGTTGGGACATCCGTCCTCGATCCCGTGATGCAATCGAATGGCCTGCGCCTGTCGCACCGGGAGGTTGCTCAGAAGACCGTCCAGTTCCTCACGGAACAGGAGTCGAAGGGCCTCGTGTTCTGGAGAGAGTCCCCCCTCGTCCGACAGCCGCTCCTCAAGCAGTTCGTCTTCGTCACCTCCAACCGGCCGATCGAGCGACGTCATCTCGTTGACCTGCTTCTCAACTTGGAGAAGCCGGTCGGCGGATAGACCGGTCGCTTCCATCACTGCGGCCTCGTCCACCGGCTCCTCGTCGCCAAGCGAACGGATCTCCGCCATGCGTCGCACCGCGCGGAACAGGTAGTCGGGGATGCGAATCATCCGCGTGTACGTTCCGATGGCCGCGAGGATCCCGCGCCGCACCCACCACGCGGCATACGTGCTGAGCCGGTAGCCGCGATCCGGGTCGAATCGGTCCACGGCCTCGATCAGGCCCATGTTGCCTTCTTGAATGATGTCGGCGATGGGCATGCCGATGTCCGCGTACTCCCCAGCGATGCTCGTGACCAGCCGAAGATTCGAAACGATCAGGCGCTCGCGCGCGCCCGCCACGCCTTGGGCCATCTGCCGCGCCAACGCTTGCTCCTGCTCCCGAGATAGGACGGGGAAACGAGCGATGTCGCGATAGTAGATCTGGAGGGTCGACGGAGACCGATCCTCCTTCGCCGGCGTGGGCTCGAGGTCCTCCTGCTCGTCGTTCATGGCCATCGGGACCACTTTACGACACGCCACTTCGCGAATCCATCGCATCGTCGTGGCAGTCAGGGAACTCGCTTGACGCAACGTCAAGGACGTCGAGTTCGCGCACTTGCGCCACCATTCCCAGCCGACCCGCGAGGCTCGGCTCCGTCCGCCCCTCGTCTCCGGACACGAGTTCCTTCACGTACAGCCCCCCGTCCGTCCGGAACTCGATCTCGGCCTCCCGCACGCCGCGGGCCGCTCCGGACGCCGCGTGCACGCGCCGCGTGCGGACGAGATCCGCCCTTCGGTGAGCGACCCGCCGGGGCGTCCGCTGCGCGATGTCCCCGACAAGCGATCGAAGCGCCCTCTCGAGGGTCTCCGCCGACACGTCGTCGGCGAACTCCACGACCGCGCGGTAGGTCTTCGTTGCCAGCGTCTCCTTGACCCGAGCGACGGCTCCCCGGGATGACCACGAGATCCTGCCCAACGCGACCTTCCCCGCTGCCGCCGCGTTGGCCGCTTCGCGCAACGCATCGAGATCGATCGACCGCGTCCGAGGCTCGCACAGTTCGAGCACAAAAGGCCGCCCCGTGCCAAGCATTCGCGCGTCGATGTCCTCTCGCCCCGCACCGTGAAGCACCGCGCCGGACGCCCGCGCAGCCTCCACAAACGGTCCGGCCATGACTTCCTCGACCGACTCCGGGTACTGCTTTCCGGTTCCGCCGCACGTTGCACAGCCTCGCCCACGGCAGCGCTTGCATGGCCAGTGTGTTTGGGGAATTCCTCGCACGAGCTTCTGATAGCGCCCGTAGAGAAAGACGGACGCGATGTAGAGGGAGATCGATCCGTCAACGAGGTCGATCGTGAACTTCACGTCAGGATCGTTGAAGTCCACCGTCCCTCGATCCGCGAGAGACTCGAACGCCTTGCCCACCGACCGGTTCCACGCGTGCTTCTGAGGCTCCGCGTGTTCGAGGCCGAACCGCTCCGTGAAGAACGCCTCTGCCTCTTGCCAACGCAGCGTGGGCCTCACCGCAAAGAGATAGGTGGAAAACTCGACGCCACCCACTTTCTCAAGCGCTCGCTCCGCCCAACTGCCCACGTCCGCGAACACGTCGTGGCACACCCAACAGCGCCCCTCACCGCCCTTGACGCCGTCGAGCCCAAGCACGGTGCGTACTGCGCGGCCGCGCTCCTCGTTTGACCAGCCGCGGCCGAGGCGCCCGAAAGCTCCGCCAAGACAGGAATCGCAGAGCGGCCCAGACGCCAAGATCTCGCGCGCCGAGGACACTACACCCGACAAGACGTCGACCGTCACACCGAACCTCGGAAGCTTCGATACAGAACCATGGCCTGATCATCGCGGATGAAGCCGAGGGCTGCCAAGTCGCCGGCGATTTCGCTCGTCGCAGCGGGCGCGCCGTCCCAGGTCTCCACCCGAATCGAGGGACGCTGTCCGGCTCGACGAACGAGGCGAACCAAAAGGGACAACGCCTCCCGCCGCTCCCCGACCGAGAGGTCGGCGAGGGGGACGAGCCTCCGCGCCCTCGCTTCGACCGCGACGAGAGGCTGGCCGCCGCGGACGACGACGTAGTTGCCGGGGCCGCGCCGCGGGACGCGCGCGATCGGCATAACATCTCCAAGCAGGTTCGCCGGATCCATGACGTGCAGGAGCTGCAGGCGACCCTCCTCGTGCCCCGCTTGCAGAACGTGGTGCCATCCGGCGACCGCGAACTGCGGCCCGGAAAGGTTGGACACGTATACGCCACGCTCGACATCGCCGCGCCACTCCATTCGCTGGAGCGCCGCGTACGCCTCGCTCCAGCGCAACTCGATCGACTCGCGGTCGACGAGCTCGCGACAGAGAAAGCCGTACCTGGAGAGCAGCACGCGCAAGATCCTGCACACATCATCGTCTCGATTGCCCGCGCGCGCCGCCGCGACTACGGACCATCTGCCGAGCCCCGGAGTCGGCCGCCCCCTGCCGGGTCCGGCGCGCTGCGCGGCAACGAGCGAGTCGTTCGTCACCCATCCCCGCCAGGTCAATTCCCACAGCGCCGCATCGACCGCCGCCGGCGGCGAGTCGAGCGCACCGGCGATCTGGTGGAGGAACGACGCCCCCCTTTCCGAAAGGGACTGAACAACGCGCGCAGCCAGGCCTTCGAGTTCGCCCTCGCGGCCTGGCAGGACGATGTCGGCCACGTCCGGCGGCGCGAACCCGAGGACGCGCGTGGCGCCGAGCCGCCAGCCGCGCCACTCGACGAACCCGCCGCGCACGAGCGGTTCGATACGGATGCGCTCAGCGTTCCCGAGCCGCGCCTCGAGCAACTCCGGCCACACGGCCGCCGGGGCGAGCCACCCGGCCAACTGGTCCAGCACGCTGCGCAGGCCCTCACTGCCCACGAGCGGCTGCACCACATGCTGTCGACGCAGAACCGCGCCAGCCAAGGCGGTCGGGGAGACCGGCTCTACCTCACGGCGGCGCGCCGAGAGCGTCATCCGCCGTAGGCCGAGGAGAACGTCCCGATCCACGAACGCGCCACGCCGCCCGGGAAGATCCACCTGAATGACGTGCTTCTCCGCGTGCAATGCGTCCATTGCGACGCCCGCGCCCGGGTACCGCGCGACAATCTGAGCCTCCGTTCGGCCCGCGTGCGCCGACACGTAGCGCACGAGGAGCCTCGGCAAGCTGGCGCCGGCGTCCTCGTAGGTCGTCACGTCGTCGGCTGCCACCAGGCGCTCTTCACCGAGGAGCGGGGTGGAGATCCGGCGGACTCGGCTGTCCCGCACCAACTCATCGAGCGTCGCGATCGCCTCGGGCTCGCACCGGGCGCGAACCTCAGCCTCGGTCAGGTCCCCGATACGCTGCAGGAGCTCGACGATCTCCACGCCGTTGCGCGCACGGTGGAAGGCCGATAGCCCCTGCAGACGCTCTTCCATCGTCCGCACAGCGTCTTCTCCCACGAGGTCCCCGGCGTCCGGACGCTGGAGGAACTCATCGAGGAGATCGCCGTCGACAGGAGTCCCCTTGGCGACGGGCTGGTCGGCCTCGCACATGTACTTGCCCACGAAGTCCAAGAGGAGCGCTCCGGTGAACGGGGACGGAGAGCGCCCACGGCGCACGGCGAACCTCGCCTCGCCGACCGCGGCGCGGCGCACGAATCGCTCGAGCAGAGCAATGGGAAGGACGTCATCGAGGATCTCTCGGTGAGTTTCCGCCACGATCGGGAACCGCGGGTGCTCGCTCGCGTAGGCGAGAAGGTCGTGCGACCGCAATCGCTGCAGCCACAAGGGAACCCGCTTCCCCGGTTGCGATCGCGGGAGAAGTAAGGCTCGTCCAGCGTTGCGGCGAAACCGCAGGGCGAAGTACGGCGAGTCGCGCAGCTCTTCAGCCAGGCGACCGCGGATCTCGCCGTCCCCAAGTCGCTCGATCGCCCCGACGATGGCCGCGATCGGGACCGCCCCCGAGCGAAGGAGGATCCCATCGTTCGACACGATGCCCTCCGGCGGCTCGTGCCCGGCTCGTCGCAGTTCGGCCCGCACGGCCAGCCAGAGCGCCATGTGAAACGATCGCCCGAACGTCGAGACAACGCCTACCCGTAGGTCTCCCACCTCGTTGGGAAAGACATCGACGAGGACCGTGCGATCGTCGGGCAAGACACCGACCGCCGCCTGCTCTCCCACATAGTCGGACAGATTGCGCGCTGCGTCCGCGTCGAGCGCGCATTCGCTCGTCAACCATCCCACGAGGTCGCCGGCCGCATGCCGGCGCGCACACTCCGCCACGAAGGCTCCCCACCGCTCGCCGAACTCCGCATCGTGTCCGAGTCCTTCGCCCTTCCAGAACGGAAGCTGCGCCTCGTCCGACGCGGACGCGGCGACCACGACCCGATCGTGCCGCACCTCGAGGATCTTCCAGCGGCCGGTGCCGAGGACGAAGGTGTCCCCGACGCGCCGTTCGAACACGAACTCCTCATCCAGTTCGCCAAGCCTCGTCTTCCCATCCCCGAGCACCATCGCGTACTGCCCCGTGTCGGGAATCGTCCCGCCGGAGACGATGGCCGCGTGCAGGGCTCCCGGTAGCGCGGAGAGGCGACCTGTGCCCCGCTCCCACACCATGCGGGCCCGCAGACGCGGAAACGACGGGGTCTGGTAGCCGCCGGAAACCATCTCCAGCACCTCGTCGAAGCTTGACCGCGGCAGCCGGTGGAACGGATCGGCCTGGCGCACGCGGGCATACAGCGCGTCCGCATCCCAGTCCTCGACCGCCACCATCGTCACGATCTGCTGGGCAAGAACGTCGAGCGGGTTCTCGGGAACATGCACCTCGGAGATCTCTCCCCGCAGCATGGCCCGCGCCATCCCCGCCATGCGAAGGAGATCGCCTCGAGTCTTCGGGACCATTCGCCCCACACTCGTCCGGTGAAATACGTGGCCGGCGCGCCCGACCCGCTGAAGTCCGCTCGCGACCGACATCGGGCTCTCCACCTGGCAGACCAGGTCGATGGCCCCCATATCGATGCCGAGTTCAAGCGACGCCGTCGCCACGAGGGCGGGAAGCCGCCCGGCTTTGAGTTCCCCCTCGATTTCCCGACGATACTCCTTCGACACACTGCCGTGGTGGGCGCGCACCATGCGCTGCCCCGCCAACCGGTTCATCTCCGCCGCGATCCGCTCCACGGCCCGCCGATTGTTGGCGAAAATGAGCGTCGACGTGTGCGCCGCCGCCAGCTGCAAGAGACGCTCGTAGATCGCAGGCCAGACGGACGGCGCCTGCCCATCCAAGCGAGGCAAGAGCCGCATGTCCGGAACGGGAGAGATGACGGCCAGGTCAAGGTCTTTGCGCATCCCACAGTCGACGATCGATACCGGCCGCGGCTCCCCTCTCGCATCATGGCCACCGAGGAAACGCGCCACGCGCTCGAGCGGTCGCTGCGTGGCGGAGAGCCCTATGCGGACGATGGGCCGTCCGGCGACGTGCTCCAGGCGTTCCAACAAGATCGCGAGGAAGCTGCCGCGTTTCTCGCCGCACAGCGTGTGGATCTCGTCGACGATCACGTAGCGAACCTGCCGCAGCATCTCCCGAGAGCGCTTCGCGGTGAGCAGCAAGTGGAGAGACTCGGGGGTCGTGATCAAGAGGTCCGGTGGGCGGCGCAACATGCGCTGCCGCTCCGCCGGCGACGTGTCGCCGGTCCTCACCCCCACCCGGAGATCGGCGACCGGCACGCCCATCTCTCGTGCGCAGGCGCGGATTCCTTCGAGCGGACCCTCGAGGTTCCGCTCGATGTCGGCTGCCAAGGCGCGCAGCGGCGAGACGTAGACCGCGTGGACGCCACGGACCGCCGTCTGCTCCTCCGCGCGTCTCGTCACGAGTTCGTTGATCGTGTAGAGGAACGCCGCGAGCGTCTTCCCCGACCCCGTCGGAGCGAGGATGAGCACGTTCTCGCCACGCGCAATGCACGGCCACCCCAACCTGAGGCGGCGTCGCGCTCCCGAAGCTCTCTTGGAACCAACGCGCAACGGGCGGGGAGAAGAGATCGAGCACGGAAGGCATGGCCCCTACATTCTCCGAATTGCCTCTCGAAGGTCAACCGGGGCGATTGCTTGCTTTCGCGTAACTCTTATTGTATAGTGCACCTATCCGACCCAGGAAGGAGAAGCTCCTGCGGTCGCCCACTCCGGGTGAGTGGAAGGTACGGGAGTCGAAGCATCAGCGCCCTCCTTGCGCAGGACGGGGCCACAGGATGAGGCTGTGGCCCCGTCTGGCCTTGCGGAGTGCCCTTCTCAGGCGCGCTCGCCGCTCGCGCCCTTCTTCGGTACCCTCCTCACTTCATGATGCGCCTGCAGAACGCCGTCCTCAGCGTGATCGACGTGGCCCAGTTCGAAGAGCCGAACGCGGGCTGCACCTACCTCCTGCGCGCAGCGAAGACGGCTCTCATCGAAACAGGAACGGCCGCCGGCGCCCCTCGTCTTCTTGAGGCTCTGCGCGGACTTCGCATCGACTACGTCTTCATCACGCACATCCATCTCGACCACGCGGGCGGCGCGGGACACCTCGCCCTCGCGCACCCGGAGACCCTCTTCGTCGTGCATCCGCGTGGGCTTCCCCACCTCGTGGATCCGACGCGCCTCGTCGCCGGCGTGCGGGCCGCATGCCCGGCGCTCGCCCCGCGCTACGGGGAACCCCTCCCGGTCGACGGCGACCGCGTCGTTGCCTGCGCGGACGGCGAGTCCTTCCCGCTCGGCCCCGACATCGACCTCGTCGCCATCGAAACGCCGGGGCACGCTCCTCATCACGTCTGCTTCTTCGAGCCGACCAACGGGATCCTCTTCGCCGGCGACGCCGTCGGCCACCACGGCGCGCCCGTGGATCTGCCGCTCACGGTGCCGCCACGGTTCGACCCCGCGGCCTCTCGTGCCTCTCTCGTCCGGCTTCTCGCGCTCCACCCGCAGACGCTGGCGTTCACTCACTTCGGTCTTGCCGACGACGCGCGCGCGCTCCTCACGGCCTACCCACGCCACGTCGACGAATGGTTGGCTCGTGTGGACGCTGTGCGAACGTGCGTGGGTCCAGAGGCGGTCGCTGACGCGATCCTCGCCGAGTCGCGCTACGCCCTCCTCTCCCCGGTCGGTCGCGAGGTCGTGCGCCTCTGCGTCCGCGGAGCCCTCCTCACGCTCGATGCGCAGGCCCCATGAATGCTGAAGTCGTACCCTCGGCAACGGCACGACAGAAAGGCGGCTCGGTTTGACGAAAAACCTACGTCGGCTCCATTGACGCGCGCCGGTCCTCGCCGAGCACCGTGACAAGCTCGCACGACGCCGCCCAGCGTGACAGGGCGCGCTGACCGTACTTCAGCGTGATTCGCGCGATGTCGAGATTCGTGGCAATCGCCGACGGCCGCATCGTGCGGTACCGCCAGTCTACGATGCGCTCGAGTTCGGCGAGCACGAAGTCGGTGACTCGCTCGGCGCCGAAATCGTCGAGGACGAGGAGGCCGCACTCCCGGCAGCGGCGGGAGACTTCCTGGTAGCCGCGCGTGATCTCCGAGCGCAGCTCGCTCGCCAGGTCAAGCAACGGCCAGTACTCGATGTGGGTGCTCCGCTCGATCTCGTCGGGAGACAGCGTCGGCTCGCCAGCGCCAACATCCTCGTTCGGCTCCGTGGCCGCGGCCCGCAACAATTCAGAGATCGGCGGCACGCGCACGCTCCCGGAGACGTCCTCGCGTCGATCGATCGGCGGGCGGGAGGTCCTTCGGTCGTATTCCTTCATGAGGGCAACGAGGAGATGCGTCTTCCCGAGGCCATTCTTGCCCATGATGAGGACGCCGGCCCCCCCTTTCTCGGCGAGCCGGCGACACGCCTCGTAGGCCTCACGGTTCTCGTTCGATACCTCGAAGTTGTCGAACGTGCACCCCTCGAAACGTGCACCCAACGGCGCGCCCTGGATCACGTCTTACCCCCTTTGAGCCGTTTCTCGTAGATCGCCGGATCGTGCCCCGCAGCAGCCTGCTGCGCCAGCGACCCAGCGCCCGGGGGACGTCCGCGCGCATCCCAGTCCCGCGCCATGGCCAGGTTGCGCTCGAAGTTCTTCGTGTTGAACGGTGTCACGCTGTCGAAGTACTTCCGAGACGAGTCCTTCCCGCCGTCCACGGCGGCCAGGTACTCCAGGACGAGGACGAGGTCGGACTCTCCGTACCCTTCGCGCAGGCGGCCCTTGATGTGCTCGACGTTCTTCGCGTGCCGCGCCGAGAGGGGCGTGTACTTCGCCCAGACCCAGCTCGCCTGGCGTAACTCGTTCAGGCGCACGAGGACTCGCTCTGCGGCGACGGCGTCCGCCTCGCTCTGCGGATTCGCGCCATCCCGGTCCGCTCGGTGCGTCGCCGGCCCATTCTTAGACTGGGAGCCAAGGAGAGGCAGTCGACTCACTTCGCGCAGCGTGCCCGTCCCGAGAAGCGCATCCCCGTCGGCTGTCCCCGTCCGCGTGTAGTAGCCAGCGCTCTCGAGCTGCTTCAAGGCCTGGGCAACGTCGGCCGTCCGCTCGCCGAACGACGCAGCAAGGCGCTCCACATCCGACGGCTCCTCATCGGAGCGCGACAGGAAGTACGCAAGAAGCCCCTTCGATCGAAAGGACAGGCGAGGATCGTCAAGGAACGCTCTGTCGAGAGCGACCCGCCGATTCTCCTCTCTCTCCACTCGAATCATCCGCTCACCGCCCGATTCTGCGAACCGTCTTGGTGGGCCTCCACCGTGCACCCGCCACAGAGTACCGACCGCATTCCGACCCGCGCAAGGGGGTGCGAGTCCCGCTGCGCGCCGAACGGGGTCGAAGTCCTCGCGAGGCCTCTCCGTCAGCCCAGCCGCGCACGCCTACGCAACGTGGATCTCGACGATGTCGCCGTCCGCAAGGCGATAGTCGGACGGCACCTGCTGACCGTCGAAGCGCCCGGATCCCCAGATGCGGACGTACTTCAATCGCTCCGCGAATTCGCCGTGCACGATCCGCACGGCGTCGAGCGCCGTGCTCCCCGCGGGGAGCGTATACGGCTCCTTGAGGTCGGGTTTCTTGCTCGGCAGCTTCGTGTAGATGCGAATCACCTTGAGCGCGTCGAACGTCATCCGCGCGAAGCTATTGAGACCCTCACCGGACAGAGTGGACACGGCGACGCCGGGGAACGGGAGCCCGGCCAGCACCGTCCCGGCGTCTCGAACGAGGTCGGCCTTGGTGAGAACGATGCGGGCCGGGACCTGAATGACGTGGTCGGCGCCTTCCTCGCTCGACAAACGGTCCACGACAAGCTCGATTCGCCGCTCCTCGATCCAGAGGAGAATCTCCTCCAGGCGCCCCTCAAGAAGATCGAGCTCGTCGAGCCCGAGGACGATGAGCGCCACGTCGGCGGCACGAATGAGGCTATACACCCACGGCTCGGTGTACTCGGCGGACAGGGGGGGCAAGTCGACGAGCTGCATGGGCACGTCCTCGAACCGCATCATTCCGGGCACCGGCACCAGGGTCGAGAACGGGTAGTCGGCCACCTCCGGCCGGGCGTTGGTCAACGCCGCGACAAGACTCGACTTGCCGCTGTTCGGCGCGCCGACGAGCACGGCCTGGCCCGCGCCCTCCTTCGCGACATGGTCATATCCGGTTCCTCCGCCTCGCCCCTTCTTGGCTCGCAGGCTGACGTCGCGCAGTTTGCCAATCTGCTTGCGGATGTCGCCCACCATCTTGGTCGTCCCCTTGTGCTTCGGGATCGTGGCAAGCATGTCCTCGAGCGCGGCCAGCTTCTCCTCGGGCGTCGTCGCCTTGTGGGAGCGCTCGCGCGCCTTGATGAACTGGGGGGTCAGGTTGGCCGGCATCCGTCGTCTCCTCGGACGTTAGAGTAAGCGCCGCCCTGGCGGCGTTCAACGGTCCAGGGCTACTCGTTGTGCGGGATCTTGATCGTGCTGTTCCCGATGAACTCCCGCACCACGGCGTCGCCGGGAATGACCTTGTGGTCGTTGACGACATCGAGCGGCAGTCCCTCGACCGACTCGAGCAGCTTCGATACGCGCCGGTGCCGGATCTGCGCGTCCAAGAGCGAGGGATAGCCCTTCAGATCCTGGGCCGTCGGCCAGGCGCCTCCCTCACCGACAAAGAACGGCTTCAGCGCAGGCAGGTCGAACGGCGTGCCGCCGTTGATGATGCAGTCGGCAAGGCCCTTGAGCGGGATGATCGAGAAGAGTTCGCCGGCACGCACGTAGTGCCAGTGAAGGAGCGTCGCCAACGGCGGGTGATTCCGGTGCTTGGCGTCGCGTAGCATGCGCCGCAACAGGCGCACGTCCTCGAATCGCGCGAGTCGGCGGTCGGTGCGGTCGCCGTGATAGAGCGGCATCATCGGCGTGGGTTCGTAGAGCGGGTTCATCGCCTCGATGTAGACACGGAAGACGGTCGACGGGTCAATTCCTTCCGTGGTGGGCGGATAGAACCCGTGCAGACAATCCAGGAGCAGGATCTGGTCCTTCTCCCGCTGGACGCGCTTGGTTCCGACGCGCCTCCCCTCTTTGAAAGAATAGATGGGCTTATCGATGGGCTCCCCCGCGAGAAGCGCACGAAGCTGCTCATTCATGAGCTGGATGTCGAGCGCCTCCGGCGTCTCGAAGTTGCGATCGTCGATCCAGTCCGTCGGATGCTCGATGAGCGACCAGAAGTAGTCGTCCAGATTGAGCATAAGGAAGCGGAGTCCCGCCTTCTCCAGACGGGCCGTGAGCTTCATCGTAGTCGTCGTCTTTCCGGACGACGAGGGGCCGCTGACCCAGATCATCCGGATCTTGTCCCCGGCCTCGACCCGATCGATGAAGCGTCTCGCCGCCTCGTCCAACGCCTTCTCGTAGACGTCGAGCGATTCTTCCACCAGTCGGCCGATGCGCCCGGTGCGGACGATCTCGTTCAGGCCCTCCACCGTGTCGCAGTCCCGTTCGCGATTCCAGGCAATGAGCCGCTCCAGATCCTCCGCCGGGTAGCCGTTCCGCACGAACTGCTCCTCCGTGATCGCCCCTTCGCGAACCCAGTGATGGCCCCATCGAAAACAGGTGTACGTGTCGGCCACCTTGGTGAATCCGTTGCTTTGGAGGACGTGGACCACCACGTCTTGGATCTCCTCGACGGTCGGTGGGAAGTTGGACACGTGGTGACGCTCGTCGGCGTTCAGACACACCACCACGAGATCCGAGAGGAAGTGAGCGATGCCCTCGTCTGTCTCTCCCGCGGCGAAGATGCGATCGTTGATGCCCGGCAGGTAGTCCTGTTCGAACCCCCCAACCGAGGAGGCCGCACGCAGGATGACGCGGACGATGCGGTCCTGGTCGAAGGCCACCAGCGCGTGATTCCGCCTGCGAATCTTGCCGATCTGGTTCACAACAGCCATAGCGGACCCATTATAGCGGAACCGGCGACGGGACCGAACAACGCGGACCCCGTCCCTCCCCAACGACATCGGCACCTTGTGTGGAGGTTGTCGACGATTGCCGGAGTCCCGCGTCCAGCCGTGCGAGAAAAGGAGAACCGGGCCAGCCGCCAGCTCGCCCGGTTCGTCTGCGCCGTCTACTCGCGCGTCCCGATCTGCTCGGGCACGCGGAGCGGCACTCCCGCCTGCCGCAGAGCATCGAAGATTTCAAGCGCCTGCCACTGCCGGCAGCCATCGAGAATAATGGCCCTCGGGTTACTCATCAGCCACTCATCGTGCAGCACCTCAAGATCCCTCAAGTACGCCAGAGGAATGGCGTTCTCCTCGTTCCGGCCGCGTAGGTCGATCCGCTCGTGGCACACCTCGGCCGGCGTGCGTAGGTAGACGATCTTGTCCGGTTCTGCGCACCAATTCTTCTGGAGCCAGTCCCACAGCTTGCAGTACAGCTGCCACTCCGTCTTCGTCATCAGCCCGGACTGGTAGCAGTTCTTGGCGAAGACGTACCGATCGCAGTAGATCGAACGCTCCAACACCACATTCGTGTGGTCGGTCATCGCCAGGACTTCCGTCCACGTCTTCGCTCGCGTCGTAAACGCCGCCAACTGGAACGTGAATGCCCAGCGGTGCGCGTCGCGATAGAAAAGCTCGAGGAGGTTCTCCTCAAAGTCCTTCTGCCACGCACCCACAGGCTCCTCGATGAACCCAAAGAGCCCTGACTCCGCCAGCCTTCGTCCCACCGTGCTCTTCCCCGCCGCGATGTTTCCCTCGAAGAGAATCATGGTTTGCTGGTCCCTCACACGCCCCCCCCTTGCGCGTCCCCTTTTCCACACCCGAATGACCCAACCATCGGCTGTTCCCGTTCACAGCGGCAGTTGGATCCCCTCGCGTAACCCACCGGTGCGCCCATCATACTCCCCGTGGCTTCTCCGCCGAACTCCCGCCAACTCCCATCAACTAGAGGCGAACGGACCCACCTTCGCTGCTTGCCGTGACGTCCCTGCGCACCCGAAGACAGACGTCCGTGCGAACGACGTCCATCCCAGACAGGGGACGCGTCGGCCAATCCGCAAGCGGGACCCGAGTCCAACATGTCAATCGCCGCGGGACCGTCTACAATCCGCCCTCCATGCGAACCGAAAGCAGAGAAGGGATCATGCGCACCGACGACACCTCCGTGGCCTTTGAGGCCTCCTTGTTCGACGTCCTGCGGACGGGACTGCGGATCACGCGCGGCAATCCGCGCCTTGCGACCCGCGCCATTCGCCTCCTCTTGCGCCAGAAATCGGCCGCTGCCCGGCGCGAACGCGCCGAGGCCCGAGGCGTCCACGTCCCGCCGTTCGTCATCTACAGCGTGACCGGCCAGTGCAACCTTCAGTGCGCGGGCTGCTACGCGAATCTGCTCCATCGACACGATCGCCCTGAGATGTCGCAGGCGCGGACGGCCGAACTCCTCGCGGAGGCGAAGGACCTCGGCGTGTCAGTCGTGCTCCTCGCCGGCGGCGAGCCCTTTCTCCGCCCCGATCTCCTCGACCAGATCGCGCAGCGGCCGGAGATCCTGTTCCTCTTGTTCACGAATGGCTCGCTCCTCGACGAGGCGCGCATCGTGCGCCTGCGCCGTCTGCCGCACGTCGTTCCCGTGCTCAGCCTCGAGGGGGGAGAGGCCGAGACCGACGAGCGCCGCGGCGGAGGCACGTACGAGCACGTCACGGCGGCCATGGAACGTCTGCACAACGGCGGGACGTTCTTCGGAACGTCGGCAACCCTGACGCGCCTCAACTTCGACCACGCGACCGACGAAGCCCACCTGCGAAGCCTGATCGGCCGCGGGTGTCGCCTGTTCTACTTCATCAATTACGTACCCGTCGAGCCCGGGACGGACGATCTCCAGCTCGATGCCAAACAGGTTGCCGAGCTCGAGCGCCGACTTGCACGCTACCGCCGAACCCTCGGCGCCTTGTTCATCGCGTTTCCGCACGACGAAATGGCGCTTGGCGGCTGCCTCGCGGCCGGGAGAGGATTCGTTCACATCAACGCCTACGGCGACGTCGAGCCGTGCCCGTTTTCTCCCTACTCCGACTCCAGCTTGACCGTGATGTCACTCGAGCAGGCCCTCGCATCGCGCCTCTTCCGTGCAATCCGCGACAGCGACGCACTCGACGAGGCCGACGGTCGTTGCGCGCTGTGGAAGAAACGCGAGTGGGTCAAGGGACTCGTCGGGAAGACCGGCCCGTAGTCCTCGGTCCGTGGTCCATAGTCCGCAGTCGACAGCTCGTGGAGTTGGCTGGTTGCGAGGCCCACGCGACACCCAAGTCTTGAAGTGCGGAAGCCTCGACCTGACAAGCACTCCGAGATCCGCGAGCGTGGCTCCATGAGTGCGTCGAGCATTAGAGAGTCAGCGCTTTGGGATGTGCTCCCGAATCGTGGAATTGTCCCGAGCCAACCAACCCAACGAACTCCACGAACGGGTCAGGAACTGCGGACCCCGGACCCCACATTCAACGAACCAGCCGTCCAGACCACGGACCGCTCACCAAAAGAGATGCCTGTGCGTGGTCCCATCGAAGAGAGGAAAGAGGCGCTTCGCGAGTAGCCGACTCAGGCCAAGGGATCCCCTAACACCCGCAGAGGTCAGCTTACCGTTGCTCCCTTCCGGGCCTCACGGGGTTCACCGACATGCGCCGCAGAGGGCTCAGCCGTCAACGTCGCTTGCTCGTGGACAGACCCTCCTGCCACTCCCCTCCGGGAACCCTTCGGCTCCACTAAGCGGGTTGTGGATGTAGGGGACCGCTAGCCCCCCACCTAGCACAGGCTGGCGGAGGGGGCGGGATTTGAACCCGCGGTACCCACGAGGAGTACACTGGTTCTCCAAACCAGCGGCTTCGGCCGCTCACCCACCCCTCCGAAAACTCGTTCGGACGGGATTCTACCTGGTGCGACCTAGCGCAAGCAAGGACAAGGTTTCCGTGCGAGCGATCGGGAGATCGGAACGCCTCCTACTGCAAGTTCGTATCCGGCGGGCCGCGCGGCCACGGTGTGGGAGAATCTCCGCGAGCAGATCTACCTCCGCGGCGATCACTTCATCGAGCGGTATGTGCTAGGGGGCAGCGTGGAGTTGAGTGAGATCCCACGAGCACAACGGCTGGTAGGTCGACCAGCACTCGAGACGGTCGGCAATGACGCGGAGGGCTAGAGCCCCTGCCTTCGCAATGGCTTGTGGGCGACTCTCCCCGTAGACCATCACGCCCGGCAGATCCGGCACCTCGGCAATCCACCGGCCGTCCTCTTCCTGCTCAATCTCGATCCGCATCCTGCCGACCTCCAACCCGCACGGTAGCAGAACGAGAGCAGGCCGAGCAAGACCGAACCACGCCCTCCCCGGCCACTGCCGCCTCTCTTCCAACTGCCGTTGTACCCGTCGACCTGCTCGTCGCCGCTCCGATCGTGTCGCGATTCGGCGTTCGCCCGCTCATCCTCTCCGGCGGCGTCCGCCTCGTGCTGACCTGCCTCTATGCGCTCGTCCCGCACATCCGGAATCTGGGATCCTCACTGCGGAAGGAGAAGGTGTCCCGAGCGGCCGACAATGCGACGGAGTAGCCACTGGAACCGCCTGGGCACACCGGCGTAACGAACGCGGGTCCGCAGGCCACGGTCGTGGAGAACGTTAGGCGATATCAACACGTGAAGTCAAGATCTGACCCCCAGCGGCACTACTGAGCGGCCTCGCCTGCAAGCTGGAATGTTCGCTTGACGTCCTGAAACCAGCTGAACGGGATCGCCTTGTCGTGCTGGAGTCTCCCCACAACGATGCCGGGAGCGATCCCGATCGTGCCTGCA
>Ga0315278_10002405_pt1 | contig 16664 bp, 15 predicted proteins | sample YL17G06_0_MG_FD_203880 | JGI IMG/M metagenome (GOLD analysis project Ga0315278, IMG submission 203880) | Sediment microbial communities from Yellowstone Lake, YNP, Wyoming, USA - YL17G06_0 | ecosystem: Environmental > Aquatic > Freshwater > Lake > Sediment | place: USA: Wyoming | collected... | reverse complement strand
CCGGCGATTGTGCGTGTGCTGCGCGGCGATTTCTTCTGCCTTCCCTTCGGCGGGAACACCACGCCCTACCGCGGGAAGAATCATCCCGTCCATGGCGACACGGCAAATCTGCGCTGGCAATTGGCAGGTTGCGACACGCGGAAGGGCATGGCAACCCTGCGGTTGCACATGGATCTCAAGACATTCAGAGGCACGGTTGACAAATGCATCACGCTTGTGCCCGGCCACACGGTGGTGTACCAGGAGCACGTCGTGACCGGAGTGGATGCGCCGACCAGCCTGGGCCATCATGCAACGCTTCAGTTTCCCGACTCGCCTGGAGCGGGCCGGTTCTCGACTTCTCGGCTCGTTCATGCGCAGGTGTTTGTCGAGCCGACCGAGAAGCCCGAGGAAGGCGGCTATTCGGTGCTGAAGCCCGGCGCGATCATCAGGGACTTCACGCGTGTGCCGACAATCACCGGTGGTATGGCTGATGTGAGCAGGTTCCCGGCCCGGCGCGGATATGTGGACATTGCCATCTTCTGCGCTGACCGGACGCTGCCGGTTGCATGGTCGGCTGTGGCGGTGCCGGAGGAAGGGTATGCCTGGTTCAGCCTGCGCGATCCGCGGGTGCTGGTCTCGACCCTGTGCTGGATGTCGAACAACGGCCGGCATTACCCGCCCTGGAACAGCAGGCACAAGAATGTGATGGGCATTGAGGACATCACCGGCTTCTTCCACTGTGGCGCGGCCGAATCGGCCCGGCCCAACGTGCTGACCAGGCGCGGCGTGCCGACACGCCTGAAACCAACCGCCAAACACCCGCTGCATGTCAGGTACATCATGGGTGTTGTCGCGATCCCGAAGACATTCGACCGCGTGAAGGACATCACTATCGAGCGAGGCCGCATCACGCTCGTCGGTGCAGGCGGCAGGAAGGTGAGCACGCCGGTGGCAACGGGCTTCCTGCGCACTGGCTCACTCAATCCCGCGTTTGCATGAAGTAGGGTCAATGGTCGGAAAGTAACAAGTGACAGGAAACGGTACAGGCCGCCGAGGCGGAGCGCGGCAGATGCCGTGCCTACAAAACCGTTGGCAGCCAACGGTTTTTATCCAAGCGGCGCAAACGCAACCGAACCGGAGCGCCAAGCGCCAGATTTGACATGGCGGAGAAGGAAGGTATAATGTTTGCCGGCGGATTCGTATGCCGGATGGCCTGCCCGCGTGCTCAGGCAAGCCTGCGCACCGTTGATTGTGCTGAAACCGCACCTTTACAGCGCATTGAAAGAGTTTGGTCAGATCCCCGACGGTTGGGCAACAAGCAACAAACTCGCTCGCCCTCACGGCCGTCCAAATCCTTTGTAAAGATGATCCTAACTTAAGTGCGGAATCCAGACCTTATGAGCGTGATGAATCGGCTCCGCGAGCGGTGGACGCGTCTATCGGCGGTGCCGAGTAACTGAAACCGCAGAGATGAACAATGAACAAACCATTCCAGCGCAAAGGTGCTGACAGCAACACTCAAGTCGGCCGCGATTTCGAGGCCAAGGCGCAGTTCTTCTTCGCAGGAAAACAACTCCAACTGACAAGGCATATTCCCATAGACATCGGTATCAACGGGAAGAAACCGCACAATTTCGATCTCGGTAACCGCAATGGCAAAGTCCTTGTCGAGTGCAAGGCTCACACATGGACAGAAAGTGGAAACGTCCCAAGCGCGAAAATGACAACATGGAATCAAGCCATGTTTTTCTTTCATGTAGCACCATGCGGCTTTCGCAAGATTCTCTTTGTTCGGAGAGACTTCAACCGGAAAAGAAATGAAAGCCTAGGGCAGTATTACATCCGGGCAAATTCGCACCTGATCCCAAAGGATGTCGAAGTGTGGGAGTTTGACGAGACCAAAACAACGGCAACACAAATTAAATGAGATAGCGAACAATGCGTCGCACGGAGAAGCGGTTGTTGACATCGATGAAGACTCATGCCGGTAGATTTCGCGATTCATATTGGTACCAACATACACAAGGAGGCGTCCAATGATAACAGCCGACACATTTGACCGGACTGGGAATGCAGAGTTTCCGTTTCCCAAACAGGTTGTGTTCCGTGCGTTGTGTGCCGCGGTTGAGGAACTGAAAGGAATGAAGATCGAGATCCGCGACAATCTTGCGTCTCGGTTAGATGTTAAGACTGGGATGAGCCTGTTCTCTTGGGGGGAGTGTGTGTCTATCTCAGTCACCGCGAGCGGTGCGAATGCTGCGGTGGTATCAGTTCAGTCTGCTGCAAAGACGATAATGGGATCAATCACGACCCACAGCAAGAATCGCAAGAACATAAAGGATATCATCAATAACACCTCAAAGGTCCTCGCACAATATGGTCCTCAGTGGCAGGAGGAGATGGGGCTGAAACCAAGCCCCTCCGCATCGACTTCCTCCGAGCAGTCACCCCATCAAGTTGCCGACGAACTCGTGAAGCTCGCTGACCTCCGCGACCGGGGGATCTTGAGCCCGGAAGAGTTCACCGCGCAGAAAGCACGGTTACTACGCGGCTAGTCTGGGCGCAGGACGACGGATTGCCGCCAGACCGGGCCCATAGCCCGTTCCGGCAGATGCCTGCGGTCGGCCCGCCTTGTGCCTCAGCGACAACGAGCGTGGCCTTTTTCCCGGTCGTGTGTCGAGGATGGAGGAGGCATGTTCCCTCAGCTCGCACCGCGTACTTATCGGTGAAGTGTCTGGCATAGAATAATGAATTTACGATTATGACATGGCTGGGCAGAGTTTGATGGACAGCTCAGTTCGTTCGCACTACATTCATTGGGAGATTCAGGACGCGGAAGCCCTTTGCCAATCCGTATCAGCCGTTCCGCTATCCAGAACTCCTGACATAGCGGGCATCGAGAATGTCCGCTTTTTCGACCGGACTGCACCTGGAAGTGCGATGGTTGCTGGAGACGACAGTTTGGCGGGCGAAAAAGCGGACAGGTTTGGGTTCGCACTCAGTTCGCGCAAAAACACGCCGCAATGCCCATGAACACAGGGGAGTTATAATGCTATGTCAGGAGTTCTGCTATCTGACTTTCTGCGCTGAAGCTGCTACACTGTTCCCAGAGGTCATGAGTGGTCTTCTGCCAGCCGATTGTGAGAGCGATTTTCTTTTTCGCGATGGCTGCGCTGCTTGTTTCCATCATCCTCGTCGCCTGCACTGTAGGAAGAAGGCAAGAAAAGGCGGCGGCACCCGTTTCCGGGCAACTGCCGCGCATTTGACTTTCGCCCCGCCTTGTGCTACAATATTCCACAGGATGAACACAGTATATCATAGCATTGCGGTTCCACAAACGGTGTTAGTGGATTTCTGCCACAGATACCGGATCTGCCGCCTTTCATTCTTCGGCTCGGTATTGCGCGACGACTTCGGGCCCGACAGCGATGTTGACGTGCTGGTGGAGTTCGAGTCTGGCCATGTTCCCGGTTTGCTGCGCATGGCACAGATCGAGGGTGAGCTGTCGGAGTTGTTGGGGCGCAAAGCGGATGTCCGGACTGCGGCGGAACTGAGCCGCCATTTCCGAGACGACGTGCTCAAAGAAGCGCAGGTGCAGTATGCCGCGGCGTGACGACTGGACACTGGTGAAAGACATGGACATGCCACCCCTGGTCGAGCGGATAAAGGCGATTCAACCCAGCCGTTGAAGATCCTTCCAAGCAGGAATCAGAATTAGTGGTGCGCGTCAATATCCATTTGCATCAGCAATGCGTGATTGATGATGCGGCAGATTTCGTCCATGTATTCCTTCACGGCCTTCTCACTGCCCGGGAGCGTGAACACGAGGGTTGAGTTGATCAGTCCGGCAACTCCGCGGCTGAGGAGGGCGGAAGGGATCGAGGCGCCGTATTTCACCCTGATATATTCCATGATGCCGGGAATCGGCTTGGTCAGCATCGGCCCGACAACGTCCGGAGTGATGTCCCTGGGGCCGATGCCGGTGCCGCCCGTGGTGAAGATCGCGTCGGCGCCTTCCGCCACCGCTTGACGAAGAATCGTTTGGAGCTTGCCCGCATCGTCGGGAATGAGATGGACGGTTGTTGCAGTCGCCCAGCGGCTGTCGCGGAAGTGCTGCTCGATGCGCGCGCGGATGGCAGGGCCGCTGCGATCCTCGTATGCGCCGCTGCTGGCCCGGTCGCTGAGGGTGACAATGCACATCTGCAATGGGCGTGGTTCGTGGAGAATCGCGTCGCCGGGGCGGATCTCGCCACCCTGCATGACGCGGGTAAAAATGCCGTCCGTGGGCATGACACACGTGCCCACTTCGCGGAAGATGGCGCAGCCGTCACCGTGGCATGCCTTGCCGATCTGCGTCACCTCGAGGTCCACCGGCCCGATGCGCAGGCGGTCGCGCAGGCCGATGGTGGCCAGATCCAATCCTTCGGTTGTCAGGTTCTCCGCGAATGCGCCTGGGTGGTACGTCTTGCCTGCTTGTGTTGAGAACCGGTCAATGCTCTCTTTGGCCAGCAGGCTTACCTGCCGGTGCCCGCTGCCGGCATGGGCGTCGCCGACAATGCCGATGGCATCAACTGTCGCGCGGGGCACGGGCAGCTTGATGGTTCCTTTCTCACTGGAAGTATTTACCGAGATGATCTGGCTCATAAGGAAGCTCCTTGATCGCTTATGCTTTGTTCTTTGCACTTGTTCCGCGCGTCTTCTGCAAGATGTTGCCACGAAGGCACGAAGGAGGCAGCCGACAGAATCTGCTCATTGGGAAGACACAAGGACGTCGAGTCCGCCGACCCTCCCGGGGAATCCGCAGAATCGCGACGCGCCCCCACACCAACCGCCCCTTGAGTGCCGATGGATTCTGGGAACCGCTGTGTTGTCCGAGAGGTAGCCACGGCTATGCCGTCGCATGTGGTTCGACGGCTATGCCGTCGCGATTGGCCTGACACGGCGGAGCCGTGCCAACTTGCCACGGGATACCCGTGGCTACATCCTGGTTCGCCACGTGTTTGACATTTAATCTTTTGCACTCTTTTACTCTTTGTCAAACCTGTGTGGTTCTGGTTTCGCCAGGTTGGGAGGCTGGTGTCTTACTCTTTTCGACAAGACGGATTCCCGTGATTTCCATTGTTTTGTCCACTGCCTTGCACATGTCGTAGATGGTCAAGAGCGCCACGCTGACCGCGGTGAGCGCCTCCATCTCGACACCAGTCTGCCCGGTGCATCTGACCTCGGCCGTCACGCGCGCGCCCTCGGCCTCAAGAACTGTTTCGACATGCACCTTGCTGAGCGTCAACGTGTGGCACAGCGGGATGAGGGATGCGGTGTGCTTGGCGGCCTGCACGCCGGCGAGATCGGCCGTGGTCAGCACGTTGCCCTTGCCCATCTTGTTTGCCCGGATGAGCTGGATGGTGTGTGGTTGGAGCCGGATCCTGCCTGCGGCGCGCGCAATCCGATGACTGAGCGGCTTGCCACCGACATCAACCATGCGGGGCCGACCCTGTTTGTCCATGTGTGAAAGCGGCATGTTCATCCTCCGATGAAATGGAACTGATTGCTGCTGGTCTGGCCAGCCTCGGGCTTTGCTTCCACCGCGGCAAGAAGCGCCGCGCGCGGCCCGAGGCGCCGGACATCGAAGCAGAGGTCGCTGAAAAGACACGGATAAACCAGCCCCGTGCTCGACACACGCAGCCGGTTGCAGATCGCGCACTGGCCGCCTTGGCCGCCGATCACGTGCCAGAATTCGCCTTTGCCGGTGTCCATCTTGCGGATGAACCTGACCTCGAGTCCAAGCCGCGCGGCATAGTCGGCGACTGAGCGGGCGTCCGGTTCGTCCTGCGACGCGGTGACGACGCAGTTGAGCTTCACGCTCCTGAAGCCGGCGGCGAGAGCCGCAGTGATGCCTGCCAGCGTGTCCTCCACATTGCCGCACCGGGTGATGGCTCGAAACCGGTCAGGGTCCAAGGTGTCAATGCTGATATTGAGGCGATGAAGGCCTGCCGCGCGCAGTGCCACGGCGAACCGGGGAAGAAGCACAGCGTTGGTGGTCATGGCGAAATCGGCAATACCCGGGATGGCTGCGAGCACGCGGACGAGCTCGGCAATTCCACGGCGGACCAGCGGCTCCCCGCCCGTGAGGCGGACTTTGTCCACACCAAGCCCGACTGCGGTCCGCGTCAGTTCCTCGATCTCCTCGAACGAGAGCACATCCTCATGGCGCACGCGCCGCACGCCTTCGGCGGGCATGCAGTAGGTACACCGCAGGTTGCACCGGTCCGTGACCGACAGGCGCAGATAGCTGATGCGTCGGTTAAAGCGGTCGAACATGGACGGTGGTTCCAGCAGGCAGCGTTGCCTGGCCAGCGGGGATGGTGAGCAGTGCCTGCGCGCGCGCCATGGCGTTGATGTGGGCCGAGCCATGATACTCGACCGAGTCAACAACGCCGGGCTTGACGAACATGACGGGCATGGTGATTTGCCGGGCCGAGGCCTTGCAGCGGACATCGCGCGCAAGGACGGCCTGCACGAGGAGCGGTGAGAAGGAGTGCCCCATGAGCTTGTAGAGAAACGGCTTGAGCAGCATCTCGAAGACCACAAAGGTGGAGACCGGATTGCCGGGGAGGCCGCAGCAGTATACCGCCCCGCGCCGGCCAAAGAGCGTGGGCCGGCCAGGCTGCATCGCCACGCTTTGGAAGAGGAACTCGAATCCAGCCGCTCGGAGAACGCCGGGCACCATGTCAAACACTCCCACGGACACTCCGCCGGAGAAAAGGAGGAGGTTGCTGTCCCGCATCGCCGTGTTCACCGCTGCGGTGATGTCCTCGCTGGTGTCGGCAACAATGCCGCCGTAGTGTGGCTCCACACCCATCCGTTCAAGTTGGGCGCACAATTGGAAACCGTTGCTGTTGCGGATCTGCGCGCATGCCGGCGTGACGTGCGGCTCGACAAGCTCGTTGCCGGTGGCCAGCACGGCGACGCGCGGCCGACGTGCCACGCGCGGCGTTGCACAGCCGACCGAGGCCAGCACGGCGATATGGGCTGGGGTGATGATCTCCCCCACCTTCAGGACGCAATCGCCACGGCGGATATCCTCCGCGTGCCGGCAAATATTGTCTGCGGTGTGCGGGTCGGTGATCCGGATCCGGCCGTCTGGAAGTGCTTCAGTATGCTCGACCATGACCACGCAGTCGGCGCCTGCGGGCACAGGAGCGCCGGTCATGATGCGGGCGCACTGGAGAGGGCCGACCGGGAGCGCGGGCATCTTCCCTGCGGGAATCTCCTCCGTTACGGTGAGCACTGAGGCAAGATCCGCCCGGCGGCAGGCATAGCCGTCCATGGCGGACTTGTCGAACGGAGGCATATCCATGTCGGCCACGACATCCTGCGCCAGCACGCGGCCCAGCGCGCGCGAAAGCTCGACAGATTCGCCGGGCAGCACAGCCGCGCCCATCATGCGCTCATATGCTTCCTGAAAAGGGATCGTGCTCATCGGGGACGCCTTTTTAGTCACTTTTCGCTTCCGCCTTTAAGGTAACGCGCAAACACCTCGTCAAAGTCGGACACATACTGCTCGTCCTGCTTCACCCGGTATTTCTCACATTCCTCGTGTGCCTTGGCCGCGGCCATTTCGTGCGAGATCTTCCCGGCATGAGTAAGGCTCTGTTGCTCGTTGAAATCAAGAAAGCGTTTCACTTGCTTGAGCCAGTCCTGCATCGTCATCACTTGGTGGTTCACTGCGCGCAACTCTGCAAAGTCAATCAACATCCCCACCAGTCGGTTCAACCTCGAGACTTCCTCCTGGTTAAGATAGTTCTTTGCGACCATCACATCGCTCTTGAGCACCTTGCCCCTGGGCGCATTCTTCCATGTCGTGAGGCGCATGAAGGGTTTCTTGCTGTCCGCGCGCTGATACACAATCTCCGCCGCCGTCTGCCCCGTCGTGGCGAAATGAAGTTGATTTTGGACGATCTGGTAGAACAACTGCGTCTCCTCGCTGGTGCTCCGGTAGTCGCTGCTGCACTGCTCAAACACATCGGCGATCTTCTGGTAGGCCCGCCGTTCGCTCGCGCGAATCTCCCTGATGCGCTCCAGCAACTCATCGAAGTAGTCCTTGCCGAATACCCGCCCCCGCTTCAGCATCTCGTCGTTCAGCACGAAGCCTTTGATGATGAACTCCCGCAACGTGTTCGCCGCCCAAATCCTGAAATGCGTCGTCTTGGCTGAATTCACGCGGTAGCCGACCGCGATAACTGCGTCCAAGTTGTAGAACTCAACCGCTCGCGCAACCTCACGCCCGCCCTCGGGTTGAACTGTTTCCATTTTGGAAATAGTTGCCTTCCGCGTCAATTCGCCGCTTGCGAAGATGTTCTTCAGGTGCTTGTTGACAGCCGGAATCTTCACCACGAATAGATCCGCCATCGCCTTCTGCGTCAGCCAGAAGTTCTCGCGCGCGAACGTCACGTTCGCGGCAACCTTCCCACCTGCGCCTGGTTTTGTTTTTCTTTCGCCATGTCTGTTTTGCGCCTTTTGCGCCTTTTTGCGGCTAATAATCTTGTTCTGCTTTGTGTCTTAGTGCGGTTAACCCAATTCCATCTGTCCGAGCTTCGGCTGCGCCGTGGGCAGGTTCGGCAGCACTCATTTCGCTTTCTCCACCACGGCTGGGTCGGTTTTCCTTTCTGTCTGCGCAATCAACTGCATGGTATGCCTGCTGGTTAACGTATTGACAAATTATACCAGAATCAGCCACCAACGGCAAGCGGCAAGCAAAATTCTCTGAAAACCGTGGCGGATGGGGTCGGGTCTTTGAATATGTACTTTGCAGATGTGCAATTGTTGTTCCAACTGCCGCCACGCATCACGCGGTTCGAGCCCTTCGGACGCATCCCTTATCGCATGCAGCCGCAGACCACGTGTGTCCGCGAACTGCACAAAAGCCAATAGCGCGGTCATCCTCCGCGCAGCATCGCGTTCGCACATCGAGCCGTCGCGCAGCTCCCTCTCGTAGTGTGCGAACTTGCCGAGAAACCTCCACTTGCTCTGCGGTGTCAGCTTGCGCATCCGTGGATACACACGGACGCCGAGGAATGGAAGGCCGAGCACACTGCGGTTCAACAAGATTCCTTCCTTGAGATCGAGCCGCAACTGCTCTCCTGCAAAATTGCGCACGGCATCTCTCGCCCGCTTAAGCCCTTTCCTGTCACCCCCCCACAGCACCATGTCGTCCATGTAGCGCGCATACCCGACAATGGGGATGTCCTCTTTGACATGGTGATCGAGTAAACCAAGATAGACGTTGGCGAAGTGCTGCGACGCAAGATTGCCAATGGGCAGCCCCCGGCCAGGCATCGTGTGGTACGAGTCCACAAGCCTGCCAAACATCCGCAGCAGCGCACGGTCCTTGAACCGCCGTTCCAGCCCCGCCATCAGCACGCCATGGTCAATCGAGTCGTAATACTTGCGGATGTCCAACTTGAGAAACCAGGGGAACCGACACGAGAACTCCTGCGCACGCAGCACTGCCGCGTGCATTCCCTTGCCCTTCCGGCACGCATAGCAGTCGTGGATCAGATACTGCTCGAACACGGGCTCGCATACGTTCATCAAAGCGTGGTGGCATACCCGGCGTCTCCGCCGGCTTCTGCTGCGCTTCGACCGCAGCGTTGGTCGCAGCAGCGCCGGTGCCGCTTGGTTGTCTGCTGCACGCCGTGACAAACACCAGGGCGACTACTGCAACCGCTGCGCTGGTTATCCTGCGTGCGATCATTGCTGCGAGTCCTGCTGCTGGCTTCATGGTCATGGCTGCTCTCCGGTGCTGGTTGTCATCAGTGTACATCCGTGTGAATCCGCGGCTAAATTCTCCCCTGGCTCATCGCCGCACCACATGGGCTGCGGTGGCCTTGAACGCCGCGACGACTTCGCTGCCCGGCTTCAGGCGTAGTCGCGCCACGGACTGCTTGGTCACCGTGGCAGCAAGCGTGAATCCGCAGTCGAGCGTGACGGTGCACTCCAGCCGCTGCTCCTCGATGCACGTCACGATGCCGCGGAGATGGTTGCGCGCGCTCGATGCGGCTACCCCGTCGCCCGCGCGGGGAACATCCAGCGTCACTGCCTCGGGCCTGATGCAGACCATCACATGGTCGCCCACGTCGTGGGGCGCCACGGCCTCGATGCGCCGGTCTCCCACCGCAATTTCCACAAGACCGCCGTCTGCATGGACAATCACCCCGTCAAGCACCGTGTCCGCACCGACAAACGAGGCAACCATGGGCGACGCGGGCTTGTTGAACACATCCGCGGGCGGGGCGCATTGGGCAATCGTGCCCTCCATCATCACCGCCAGGTCGTCGCCGAACGCCAGGGCCTCGTCGTGGTTCTGCGTCACGAACAGCACGGAGGTGCCTGACTGCCTGAGCATCGGGCCCAGCACACCAATCAGCCCTTCCTTGTACTGCGCATCGAGGTGGGCAAACGGTTCGTCAAGCAGGAGGAGCGCCGGACGGCTCACCAGCGCGCGCGCAAGGGCCACGCGGCTCCGCTGCCCCTGCGACAGCGTGCGCACATCGCGGTCCTTCATTGTCTCCATGCCCACCAGGGCGAGCATGTCGTCCACGATGCGCATGTCCCGGATGCCCCGCAGCACCAGGGGCAGCCGGGCATTGTTGAATGCCGTGTCGCTGAGCAGCGGCGGCTGGGAAAGCATGTACGACATCTCCCGCCGCAGCGCAAGCGTGTCGCACGAGCCGCGCGTGATGTCGCGATCCAGAATCCGCACTGTCCCCGCCGCGGGCCGCTCAAACAGGGCGATGATGTTCAGCAGGGTCGTCTTGCCCGCGCCATTGGGCCCGATGATGCCGAGAATCCTCCCCACGCCCACCGACAGCCGCTCGATGTCAAGGTGGAACGCCCCGCCCGCAAACGCGAAGGAAAGCCCTTCTATGCTGACCTTATCCACGGGTTGTCCTCTGTTGGATGAAGGTCAGTGCCAGATTCACCATGAAACTCATGGCCAAGAGGATCATGCCGAGTGCGATGGCGGTTTCAAACCGCCCCATGTTCGTCTCGAGCACCATGGCGGTGGTGAGCACGCGGGTCTGGCCTTTGATATTGCCGCCGACCATCATGACGGCACCGACCTCGGAAATCACGCTGCCGAAGCCGGCAATGACGGCGGCGAGAACCGACAGCCGGATCTCCTTCAGCACGACGCACAATGCCTGCACGCTGCTCGCGCCCAGGGCAAGCACCTGGAGGAACAGCCTGCGTTCCGCGCTCTGCACCGCCGCAAGCGTCAGGCCCGTCACCACAGGCGTGGCGATGATGACCTGCGCGCAGATCATTCCCTTCACCGTGTACAGCCAGTGGAGAAATCCCAGAGGGCCGTTGCGGAACAGCAGCAGGCTGACAACCAGGCCCACCACCACCGGCGGCAGGCCCATCCCCGTGTTCACCAGCGCAATCACCAGCCGCTTGCCCCGGAACTGCTTCAACGCTATCAGCGAGCCAAGCGGCACGCCCACCACCACCGCCGCCGCAGTTGCCACGACCGACACGTACAGCGATACCCAGACAATCCGCCACACGCCGCCGTCAGTGGCGAGCAGGCGCGCGCCTTCCCTGATGCTTTCCCCTATGAATCCCATGGCACACACGGGAACGATACTGGGATACTGATAGGAGCGTGGGCATCTTGCCCGCAACGCTTTGACCGAAAAAAATGCGGGCGGGACGCCCACGCTCCCGTGGGAAAGGACGCCCTTGCTTCCGTGGGTTTCGGCGTGTGCTGGTTTCCAAAGTGCCTGCGGCGCGAAACGCCCAAACTCCAGCCGACAGCTATGCCGTCGTGGTCAACCTGACACGGCGCAGCTGTGCCCTCTTGCCACGGGCTACCCGTGGCTATTTCGCAATCAACATTGGACATTGAACATTCACTTCTTCTTCCCCCGGAGCCTCATAGTCATGGTAGAACAACTGCGCGCCGTGTTTTTCCTTGCCGAACTCCTCGACAATCTTCTTCGTGCGTGCCGAGAGCAGGAAGTCCTGCAACGCCCTGGCGCCGATGGCATTCACTTTCGGGAACTTCACCGGGTTGACAAGGATGAGGCTGTACACGTTGCGCAGGGCGGGATCGCCCTCTGATACTATGCCGAGCTGAATCATCTTCCGCAACGAAAGCTGCGTCGAGCGGTCGGCAAGGCAGTACGCCTGCTTCTCGTTCGCAACGTGGACAGTCTGCGCCATGCCCTGGCCCACCTCGATGTACCACGGCGCGGCCGGGGTGATCCCCGTCTGCTTCCAAATCTTCAACTCTTTCTTATGTGTGCCCGACTGGTCGCCGCGCGACACGAACGGACTCTTTGCCTCGGCGATCTTCCTGAACGCATTGGTGATCGCGCTAGTGCCGCGCACGCGCGCCGGGTCGCCCGTCGGCCCCAGCAGCACAAAAACGTTGTGCATGAAGGAGACCCGGTTCGTCCCGTATCCCTCGGCGACAAATTGCAGTTCGTCATCCGGGCTGTGCACCCAGAGGATGTCGGCACTGCCCTTCCTGCCCAGCTCGATTGCCTGGCCCGTGCCCACCGCTATCGGCTTCACCGTGTAGCCGCTCTCCTTGGTGAACAGGTCGAGCAGCACGTCCAGCAGGCCCGTGTCCTGCACGCTCGTTGTCGTCGCGAGAATCAGTTCCCGGTTCTCCGCCGCACGGCATGCCATGCAGGCGATGGTCGCCGCAACAGCAACGGCGGCGATGCCGATGCCGCGCCAAGGGACTTGCACACGATGGTTCATGGTGTTCTCCTGAACGTTAACGTCAGCGCGCAGGTCATGCGCCGCTTGTGTACTTCACAATATGCACTTTCTCGTGGGTGATCAGGCCGCCGCACTGCGCCTGCTCGAACAGATCGTGCAGCACTTCGAGGAACGCGGTGGTCTTGGCCTCGTCGTCCACGAGTTCGCAGATCAGCGGGAGATCGCTCGACAGATCGAGCACCTTTGCGCTCCGAATGCGGCTGGAGCGGCCATAGCCAAGCATGCCCCGCCAGACCGTGGCGCCCGCCATGCCGCGCATGCGTGCTTCGCGCACAATGGCCTCGTGGAGCGGCGTGTGGCCCACCTTGTCCGCCTCGCCGAAGAAGATGCGCAGCAGCCATGCTAATCAACGTGTTCATAGTATTCGTTCATCAACGCTATAGATGTTCATGCGGGTTCCCCGGGCAAATCCGATGACGGTAATGCCCATGTCCCGGGCGAGCTTGACTGCCTGGTCGGTCGGCGCGCTTTTCGATGCGACGATGGCTATGCCGCACCGGCGCGCCTTGAAAATCACCTCGGACGATGTCCGGCCGCTGGAGACCAGCACTTTGTCATCGAATGTCCCGCCGTGTGCCAGCACTGCACCGACTGCCTTGTCAATCGCATTGTGCCTGCCGATGTCCTCGCGGAACACCACGAGCGCTTCCTCCGTGGCAAGCGCCGCCCCATGCACGCCGCCCGTGGCGGCGAACCCTTCCGACCGCTGGAGGAACTCGCGCATCAACGTGCTGATCGCGGCGGCCTTCATCCTCAGCCCGGACACCAGCGGCGTACGATACATGATGTCAAGCGGGTTGTAGAACAGGGCGCCGCGGCCGCAGCCGGAGGTGTACAGCCGCTTGAACGCAAGGTCGCCCGCATCGCTGCCGGTGATGCCGACATCGCACGACCATCTCTGCTGGTCCAGCGTGATGGTGGTGACCTGGGCAGCATCCTTCACTATGCCCGACGAGAACAGGAACCCGCGCACAAAGTCTTCGAGGTCTCCCGGCGAGCACTGGAGCGTCACCAGTTCCCTGCCACCCACGTTCAGTGTCAGCGGCACCTCGCGTGCCACAACATCATCGGCTTGCTCACGCGTGCCGTCCTTGATCCGCGTGATGGCAACCGATTCGAGCCCAAAAGCGTTCGCGTGCTCCATGTCCGCCATGCCGCCATTGTAGCATTATTGGCGGATATGTTCAAGGCCATCACCCGACCACGCAGCCATTCCGGCGCCTGCGCGCCCGTTCGACATCATCGTGGGTGTTCACATTCGTGAATGCCTCGTGGCAGCCCTCCATGTCGTCCACGTCCCAGTAGCACACGGGAATTGTCGCGAGAAACCGGTTGACGGAAAAAGTGGTGCCCTGCCGGACAAACTGGTGAATGCGGTCCTTCACGCATGCCCGGTAGATTGCATGAAGCGGCTCGGCCATGCCGCGCAGGCGCGGCACGAGCGCGTCCTCGCGCAATGCAGCGAACCGCCCGGTCATTTGCCGGATAAGCCCCGCGTGCAGATTCGGCATGTCGCAGCCGATGAGGAACACGGCGTCGTGCGTTGTGTGCGACAATGCCGCGTGAATGCCGCCCAGCGGGCCGCAGCCGGTGATCGTGTCAGTCAGAACGATGGCATCGTGCGCCAGCCCACCGTATTCGTGCGGCGTGTTCGTCACGATCATCACTTCATCGAACAAGTGCCTGAGCAGCGCAGCCGCCTCGACGATCATCGGCCCTCTGTTGACGGCAACGAACGCCTTGTTCCGCCCGCCCATGCGGGAACTGCGGCCGCCGGCCAGTATCGCGGCCGCGATGGAACCGGCACCGGGTGCGCATGTCACGCTATATGTGGCAATGTCACGCACAACGCGGCTCACGTCCGCAGGATCTTCTCTATCCTGACTGCACAGACCTTAAGCTCGGGAATCTTGGCGACGGGATCTATGACATTGCTGGTCAGCACATTTGCTGCCGCCTCGGCAAAGTGGAAAGGAATGAAGACGCTGCCTTTGGCAACCACATCCGTCTGACGCACGGGTATCTCAATGGTCCCCCGGCGGGAGCTGACGCGGACAGATTCGCCGTGGGCGACACCGAGGGCCATGCAGTCTTCCCGGCACATCTCCATATACGCATCCTTGACAAAGCGCGGGAGCGCCACGGTGCGCCGAGTCATCGAGCAGGTGTGATAGTGGAAGAGAATGCGCCCGGTGTTGAGCACGAAGGGATAGTCACTGCAAGGCTGTTCCTTGGCGGGAATATGGTCGACGACCGAAAACAGGCCTCTGCCCCGCGTGAACTTCCCGTCCCTGTGGAGGAACTTCGTGCCCGGATGCGTGGGATCCGGGCAGGGCCACTGCAGGCGTTCCCCCGCCGCGATGCGCTCAGGCGTGATGCCTCCGTATTGCGGCACAAGCGTGTTGATTTCACGCATGATGGCGTCGGTGTCCGCGTAGTTCCAATGGTGGCCAAGTGCCTGGGCCAGGCTCTGCACTATCTGCCAGTCGTCGCGCGCTTCGCCGGGTGGTGGCACGATCTTGGCCAACGGCAGCACGCGGCGCTCGGTGTTGGTGTACGTTCCCGTCTTCTCGGCAAAGGAAGTGGCCGGCAGCACGACATCGGCCAGTTCTGCCGTCTCGGTCAGGAAGATGTCCTGCACCACGAGAAAGTCGAGATGCTCGAGCGATTCCTTGACATGGTTGAGGTCGGGATCGGAGATCATGGGGTTCTCGCCCATGATGTACACGGCCTTCAGCCTGCCCTCGTGCGCGGCGTCCATCACTTCCGTGACGGTATAGCCCTCCTTGGCCGGCAGGTTCTGCTGCGCCCATGCCTTCTCGAATTTCGCGCGGATGCCGGCATCATCCACCTTCTGATAGCCCGGGAAGACATTGGGCAGCGCGCCCATGTCGCATGCGCCCTGCACGTTGTTCTGGCCGCGCAGCGGGTTGACCCCGGTGCTCTCCCGCCCAATCTGGCCGGCGACCATCGAGAGGTTTGAGATTGCCTTGACGTTGTCCGTGCCGTGGGCGTGCTGGGTGATGCCCATTGAGTAGACAATCGTCGCAGTCTTCGCCGTGGCAAACAGTCGGGCGGCCTCGACCAGCTTGTCGGCCGGGATGCCCGTGAGGCCTTCGACCGTCTTGGCATCATACTTCTTCATCACTTCGCGCATGGCGTCGAAGTTCTCGGTGTGGTTCGCGATGAACTCCCTGTTTTCCCAGCCGTGGGCGATGATGGCCTGCACCAAGCCGTTGATCCAGGCGATGTCTGTGCCGCCGCGCTGGCGCAGCCAGAGGGTGGCATGGCGGCACAGGTCAATCTCGCGCGGATCAACGACAATCAGCTTCGCCTTGTTAAACAAGACCGCGCGCTTGATGAATGTGGCGATGACCGGATGCGTCTCCGTCGTGTTCGATCCCGTGACCAGGATCACTTCAGCGCGCTCGAGCTCCTCGATCGAGTTGGTCATCGCGCCGGATCCCAGGGTGATGGCCAGGCCCGCCACGGTCGATGCGTGGCACAGGCGGGCGCAATGGTCCACATGCGGGCTGCCGATGACGGTGCGAATGAATTTCTGGAAGACGAAGTTCTCCTCGTTGGTGCAGCGCGCGGAGGACAGGCCGGCGATGGCCTCCGGCCCGTGCTGCCCCCTGATCTCGCCCAGGCGGCGGGCGATGTAGCCGATGGCCTCCGGCCACCCGGCCTCAACCAGCGTCCCCTCCTTGCGGATCAGCGGCTTCTTCAACCGGTCGGGCCGCGTGATGAAGTCAAGGCCAAAACGCCCCTTGACACAGGTGCGGCCCATGTTCGGCGCGGCCTCGGCGCCGGCAACCTGGACAATGGTTTGTCTTCCAACATCGTCGGTGGAGAATGTGCGGCACGTGTGGACATCCAACTGGCAG
>Ga0315278_10002402_pt1 | contig 16668 bp, 13 predicted proteins | sample YL17G06_0_MG_FD_203880 | JGI IMG/M metagenome (GOLD analysis project Ga0315278, IMG submission 203880) | Sediment microbial communities from Yellowstone Lake, YNP, Wyoming, USA - YL17G06_0 | ecosystem: Environmental > Aquatic > Freshwater > Lake > Sediment | place: USA: Wyoming | collected... | reverse complement strand
CGTCGATGAGGTAGGCGAAGCTGTAGACGAGCGCCTGGACGATCGGCTCCCCGGTGTTGTAGGCGATGTTGATCTGCTGGCCCAGCCAGCCGATCGGCCAGGGCAGGTAGCTCGCGGCCCAGGCGGCGAGTTCGAAGCCGTATTGCACGAAGGGCTCGACGGCGTTGAAGGTGTTGATGATCGCCTCGCCAGCCGACCCGGTGGCCGACGCGACGGGCCCCGCGTTCACCGCAGCGGTGGCGACGCCCGGCTGGATCGGCGGGGCGATTGCGGCACCCAACTCAATCGAGGCCAACTCAATCGAGGCCAGTTCGATCGACGTCATCTCGACCGATGCCAGTCTGAGCGCGCCGGATCTCGGTGCAGACACGGGAGCCACGACGACGACGCTCAGGGTTGCGGCGGCAAGGCCCGCGGCCAGGAAAGAGCGCACGGACACTGTCATTGAGGACTTCTCCCTGTTCATCACGTTTGCTGTCGGGCTTCGTCTTTAGTGTACGTTTCCCGCCGTCTGGCGTTACATGGCCGAGATAGCGCCCGCCCCGGATCGCCCACCTGCGATGGCACTCCCGTAGCTGGCACTCCCGTAGCTAGCACTCCCGTAGCTGGCACTACTGTGAGGGCCATGTCTGTCGCCAGTGATGCATGCCGGTCTCGATGACCGACTCGGCAGCGTTGCGGCGGGTGCTGCGACGGGCCCGCGACGGAGTGGCACTCAACGTTGACGAGGCCGCCATCGCGATGACTGCCCGCGGCGATGACCTCGCGGACCTCTGTGCGAGCGCGGCGCGGGTCCGCGATGCCGGGCTTGAGAACGCCGGCCATCGGGATTCGTTGGGCCGGTTGTCCGTCTCCTATTCGCGCAAGGTGTTCATTCCACTCACCCACCTCTGCCGCGACACCTGCCACTACTGCACCTTCGTCACGGTGCCGGGCAAGCTGCGGGCCGGCGGCCGGGGCATGTACCTCGAGCCCGATGAGGTCGTCGCACTGGCCGGCCGTGGCGCCGAACTCGGCTGCAAGGAAGCGCTGTTCACCCTCGGCGACCGGCCTGAGGCACGGTGGCCGCAGGCCCGGGAGTGGCTCGACGAACGCGGCTACGACTCGACGCTGTCTTATCTGCGGGCGATGGCTATTCGGGTGCTGGAGGAGACCGGTCTGCTGCCGCACCTCAATCCGGGAGTGATGAGTTGGACTGAGCTTTCCCGGCTCAAGCCGGTGGCTCCGTCGATGGGCATGATGCTGGAAACCACGTCGCGTCGGCTCTTCGAGGTCAAGGGCGAGGCCCACTACGGAAGCCCGGACAAGGACCCCGCCGTCCGGCTGCGCACGCTGACCGATGCCGGCCGACTGTCCATCCCGTTCACCACCGGGCTCTTGGTGGGCATCGGGGAGACCCTCGCCGAGCGCGCCGACACCCTGCATGCGATCCGGCGGGTGCACAAGGAGTTTGGGCACATCCAGGAAGTCATCGTGCAGAACTTCCGGGCGAAGGACGCCACCGCGATGGCGGGCGCGCCGGATGCCGGGTTCGACGACTTCCTGGCAACCGTCGCGGTGGCCCGACTGGTGCTCGGTCCCGACATGCGGGTCCAGGCCCCGCCCAACCTGGTGTCGCGCCATGAGTGCGTGGCTCTGCTGGGGGCGGGTGTCGACGACTGGGGTGGGGTGTCCCCGCTGACACCGGATCACGTCAACCCGGAACGGCCCTGGCCCGCCCTCGATGAACTGGCGGCGGTCACTGCGGAGGCCGGCTTCGAATTGGTGCAACGCCTCACCGCCCAGCCGAAGTACGTGCAAGCCGGGGCGGCCTGGATCGACCCGCGGGTGGCTGCCCACGTCGCCGCCCTTGCCGACCCCGTTACCGGCCTGGCCCGTGATATCAACCCGACCGGACTTCCCTGGCAGGAGCCTGACGAGGCCACCGAATCGCTGGGCCGGGTCGATCTGCACAGCACCATCGACACGGAGGGCCGGCGGACGGAGGCCCGCAGCGACCTTGGCAACGCCTTCGGTGACTGGGAATCCATCCGGGACCGGGTTGGAGAGCTCGCAGCCAGGGTGCCCGAGCGCGTCGACTCTGATGTCGCCGCAGCGCTGCGCTCAGCCGAGCGTGACCCGGCCGGATGTAGCGACACTCAGTATTTCGCGCTGGCAACTGCGGACGGTCCGGCGCTGGATGCTGTTGCGGCACTGGCAGATTCGCTTCGCTCAGATGCCGTCGGCGATGACGTCACCTTCGTGATCAACCGGAATATCAACTTCACCAACATTTGCTATACCGGCTGTCGGTTCTGCGCGTTCGCGCAACGCAAGGGCGACGCAGATGCGTTCTCGTTGAGCACCAGCGAGGTGGCCGATCGCGCCTGGGAGGCCCATGTGGCCGGTGCCACCGAGGTCTGCATGCAGGGCGGCATCGACCCCGAACTACCCGTCACCGGCTACGCGGATCTGGTGCGGGCAGTGAAGGCGAGGGTGCCGTCGATGCACGTGCATGCGTTCTCGCCCATGGAGATCGCCAGCGGCGCGACCAAGAGCGGAATGGGCATCCGCGAGTGGCTGATCAGTCTGCGGGAGGCGGGACTGGACACCATCCCCGGCACCGCTGCGGAGATCCTCGACGACGAGGTGCGCTGGGTGCTCACCAAAGGCAAGCTGCCCACATCGCTGTGGGTTGATATCGTCAGCACTGCGCACGAAATCGGACTGAGGTCGAGTTCGACGATGATGTACGGCCACGTCGACACACCCTCGCACTGGGTCGCCCACATCAATGTGCTGCGCGCGATCCAGGACCGCACCGGCGGCTTCACCGAGTTCGTCCCATTGCCGTTCGTGCACCAGTCCTCACCGCTGTACCTGGCAGGTGCCGCCCGCCCGGGTCCCACCCATCGCGACAACCGCGCGGTGCACGCGCTGGCGCGCATCATGCTGCACGGCCGGATCCCCCACATCCAGACCAGCTGGGTGAAACTCGGCGCACAGCGCAGCCAGGTGATGCTGACCGGCGGTGCCAACGATCTCGGCGGCACCCTGATGGAGGAGACCATCTCCCGGATGGCGGGTTCGCAGCACGGCTCAGCTAAGAGTGCCGCCGAGCTGGTGGCCATCGCCGAGGGCATCGGGCGGCCGGCGCGCCAGCGCACCACCACCTACGGCAAGCGTGCGGCGTGAGGTTGTGATGGACGCAACCCTTAGAATCGGGGAGACGAACACGATTTAGGGCACACTGATTGAGCTATCCGGACGCGCGCACCGGATACTTGGCCTTCAGTTGGCCCACCCACCCACAGGCGACGAAGAGCACATCGAGGAGAACCGTCGTGACGTACACGATCGCTGAACCATGCGTCGACATCAAAGACAAGGCATGTATCGAGGAGTGCCCGGTCGACTGCATCTACGAGGGCGAACGCATGCTCTACATCCACCCCGACGAATGTGTGGACTGCGGCGCGTGCGAACCGGTATGCCCGGTGGAGTCGATTTACTACGAAGACGATGTGCCCGAGCAGTGGTCGCAGTACACCCAGATCAACGCCGACTTCTTCGCCGAATTGGGCTCACCGGGCGGCGCCTCGAAGGTGGGTCTCACCGCGAATGATCCGCAGGTGGTCAAGGACCTCCCGCCTAAGGCCGAGGACGACTGACGGCTCGGACCCCGCCGCGGGTGCGTCGCCCGGTTTCGGCGTCGCTGCCGGTGTTCCCCTGGGACACCTTGGCTGAGGCGGCCGCTACCGCGCGTGCCCATCCCGACGGCATCGTCGATCTGTCGGTCGGGACGCCAGTCGACCCCGTCGCGCCGGTAATCCAGGCCGCCCTGGCCGGGGCGGCCAGCTCGCCCGGATACCCCCTCACGGCGGGAACCGGCGAACTTCGCGCGGCGGCGGTGGCCGCACTGGGCCGCCGATACGCCATCACCGTGACGGAGCACGCCGTGCTGCCGGTGATCGGAACCAAGGAACTCATCGCCTGGCTGCCGTCACTGATCGGCCTGGGCGCCGACGACCTGGTCGTCGTGCCCGAACTGGCCTACCCCACCTATGAGGTCGGAGCCCGGTTGGCCGGCGCACAGGTGGTGGCTGCGGATTCGCTGACTCAGGTGGGCCCGCGTTCTCCGGCGCTGATGTACCTCAATTCACCGAGTAACCCCACCGGCAGGGTGCTGGGCGCCGACCATCTGCGCAAGGTCGTCGAGTGGGCTCGTGAGCGGGGCGCTCTGGTGGTCTCCGACGAGTGTTACCTGGGCCTGGGTTGGGAGGAACACCCCGTGTCGGTGTTGCACCCGGCGGTCAGTGGGGGTGACCACCGCGGACTGCTCGCGGTCCATTCGCTGTCCAAATCCTCCTCGATGGCCGGTTACCGGGCCGGATTCGTCGCCGGTGACGCGGGCGCCGTCGCCGAATTGCTCGCCGTTCGCAAGCACGCCGGCATGATGGTGCCGACCCCGGTGCAGGCCGGAATGGTGGCCGCACTCGAGGACGACGCGCACCAGGTCGAGCAGCGGGGCCGTTACGCGCGCCGGCGTGAGGTGCTGCTGGGTGCGGTGCGGTCGGCCGGTTTCACCGTGGAGCACTCCGAGGCCGGGCTGTACCTGTGGGCGACGCGCGGTGAACCGTGCCGGGACACGGTGGCCTGGCTGGCCGTGCGCGGCATCCTGGTGGCACCGGGCGACTTCTACGGGACGAGCGGGGGGCGACATGTCCGGATAGCGCTGACGGCAACCGACGAACGCATCGCCGCAGCGGCGGCGCGGTTAACGGCCTAGTTCATGTCCCAGGGTTCGCCGTAGGTGGTGACGCTGTCACCGGATTGGGAGATCAGGCGGGCGAAGGGGCGTAGGAGCACCCCGCCGGCCGCGCCGGTGACGGTGCCGTGGGCGTTGGCCACCGCCACCGAACCCTCCGGTCCCTCGACGTCGACGGAGAACGTCGCGACCTCCTGGATGCCGGGGCCGTTACCGAGGTCGGAGCTGATCGAGGCACCGGGGAACAGGTTCGGGGTGATCACCTGTCCTAGCGGGTTGAAGCCCAGCGGGGAGATATTGACGTCGTCAAGCAGAATGTTGGGGGTGGTGTAGGAGAAGTTCAGTCCCACGCCCAGCGACCACGGGAAGCCCACCTGGTAGCCCAACTCCAAGGTGCCGGCGAACTCCTCGGCACCCGGGCCGGCCACGTTGTACATCGCCCGGCCGGAGTGGAACCACTCCCGGGTCAACCGGTTGCGGTCAAGCGGGAACACCCCGTTGAGCACGGTGTCCCACTGCTGGATCGTCATGGTGCGGCCCTTGCCGTCCACCAGACTCATCTGATCGTCCATCCCCGCCTGCGCGGTCCCAGCCCCGACGAACAAGGCCGACGACGCCGCGACGAGCGCGACCAGAACACGACTGAATGACTTCATGGTCTCCCTTACCGCTTCGGTGCTCCGATGCGCCGCGCACCCCTACCACCCCATCGATGCCAGCGCCCATAGTATTACCGTTCCGCGTCGAAATATCTCGCCAACCCCCGATATGCAGGTCTGTCGCGTCCTTCAGGCGGGAAGAGCGGCCACCGGCATGACCACGGTGCCGCGGCAGGCACCCTCGGCGATATCGGTGTGCCAGGTGCCGCGCAGCGACCCGTTGGGTTGGGGTTGGTAGTAGGTCCACGAGGTTGCTCTGGCCCACTGTTTCTGATTGCCGTCACCAAGGAGGCAGTCCCATAGCCACTCGTAACTTGAGGTCCATTCCGAGCCGTTCCAGGTGTAGCGGGTGGGCTGCGGGATCGTCGGGTTTCCGGGCCGGGGGCCATCGATGACCGTCGCCACGCATCGGTTACCCGCGCACTGGCTGACCAGCGTGAAGACGGCACCGAAGTCGCCTTCGGTCTGTCGGCTGGCCGGGCTGGTACCCGCCTTCTGCGACGCGTAGGTGATCAACTGGTAGCGACCGTTCCAGGGTTGGGGTGCGGCGGCGGCCGTCGCCGGAGTGAGCACAGCTGCGGCCAGGCTGGCTGAGACCAGGATCGGGAGGCCGCGACGGAGCCGAGCGAAGCGCGTCACGTTGCTGGGGTCAGCGCCGGGATCGCCGCCGGGGCCAGCGCGGAGACTAGGGTCTGAGCAGGCCACATGACGTCGAGCCTAACCTTTCCCAGACCCCACCCGTCGCATCTGCAACACGACTCGCCGGACCCGCGGTAGCCTCGCGAGGTGCTGCTGGCCTCGTTGAACCCCGCCGCGGAGGCCGCCGGAGCCGACCTCGCGGACGCGGTGCGGATCGGGGGGGTCACGCTGTCGCGCAGCGATCTGATCGGCGCGGCGACCTCGGTGGCTGAGCGGGTCGGGGGAGCGCAGCGGATCGCCGTCCTGGCGACGCCCACCGCGGCGACAGTGCTGGCGGTGACCGGGTGTCTGATCGCGGGCGTGCCGTTCGTCCCGGTGCCCGCTGATGTCGGCGTCGCCGAACAAACCCACATCGTGACCGATTCCGGCGCCCAGGGGTGGCTGGGCGATCTCCCCGATGAACCGTGCGGACTGCCGCATATTCCGGTGCGGCGCCACGCCCGCTCCTGGCATCGCTACCGCGAACCCGATCCGGGGGACACCGCGATGGTGATCTACACCTCGGGAACGACCGGGCCACCCAAGGGGGCGGTGATCAGCCGCGGGGCCGTCGCGGCGGACCTCGACGCGTTGGCGGCTGCCTGGCAGTGGACGCCGGAGGACACCCTGGTGCACGGCCTCCCGTTGTTCCACGTGCACGGGTTGGTACTGGGGCTACTGGGGTCGCTGAGGGTGGGAAATCGGTTCGTGCATACCGGTAAGCCCACACCGCAGGCGTATGCGGCGGCTGGCGGAACCCTGTACTTCGGTGTTCCCACCGTGTGGAGCCGGGTCCTCGCCGATCCCGAATCGGCGCGCGCGTTGGCTTCGGCGCGACTGCTGGTGTCGGGCAGCGCGGCACTGCCGGTGTCGGTGTTTAGGCAGTTGGCCGAACTTACCGGCCATGCGCCGGTGGAGCGTTACGGCTGCACCGAGACCCTGATCACGGTCAGCACCCGGGCCGACGGTGAACGCCGTTCCGGTTCGGTGGGCCTCCCACTGCCGGGCATGCAGACCCGACTGGTCGGTGACGACGGGTCGACGGTTGCGCACGACGGCGAAACCATCGGGCACCTTCAGGTGCGCACGCCGACGTTGTTTGAGGGTTATCTCAACGCTGCGGATGCCACCGCGGCCGCTTTCTCACCTGACGGTTGGTATCGCACCGGCGACGTCGCGGTGATCGACTCTGAGGGCATGCACCGTATCGTCGGCCGCGAATCGGTGGACCTGATCAAGTCGGGTGGATATCGGATCGGCGCCGGCGAGATCGAGACAGCGATTCTTGGCCATCCCGGCGTGATCGAGGTTGCCGTCGTCGGGCTTCCTGATGCGGATCTTGGGCAGCGCATTGTTGCCTTCGTCGTGGGTGAGGCTGCGGCAGAGGAGCTAATTTCCTTTGTAGCACAGCAGCTTTCGGTGCATAAACGGCCCCGCGAGGTACGGATTGTCGACGCGCTTCCGCGCAATGCGATGGGCAAGGTGCTCAAGAAGGAGCTGATGTAGGGGGGAAATGCGCTAGTTGGCGTGCAGCGCCTCGTTGAGCATGACACCCCTACCATCGCGGGAAACCACTTCGACTGCCCCGGTGACCGAGTTCCGCCGGAACAGCAGATTGTCCGCGCCGGATAGTTCGCGGGCCTTCACCGTCGCAGCGTCGGACTGGGTTGTTCCGTCTGCCAGCGTGACCTTGGTGCCGGCGGTCACGTACAACCCGGCCTCGACGATGCAGTCGTCGCCCAGCGAGATTCCCAAACCGGAGTTAGCTCCGAGCAGGCACCGTCTGCCGACCGAGACCACCTCGGTGCCGCCGCCAGACAACGTGCCCATGATCGACGCGCCGCCACCGACGTCGGACCCGTCGCCGATGACCACGCCCGCGGAGATGCGGCCCTCCACCATCGAGGCGCCGAGCGTTCCGGCGTTGAAGTTCACGAAACCCTCGTGCATCACGGTGGTGCCTTCTGCCAGATGGGCTCCGAGTCGAACCCGGTCGGCGTCGGCGATCCGCACCCCGGTGGGCACCACGTAGTCGACCATCCGCGGGAACTTGTCCACGCCGTAGACCGTCACCGGGCCGCGTCGGCGCAATCGCAGACGCACCGACTCGAAGCCTTCGATGCGACAGGGTCCGTAATTGGTCCAGACCACGTTCGTCAGGGCGCCGAAGACGCCGTCGAGGTTGCACCCGTGCGGTTCGATCAGACGATGCGAGAGCAGGTGCAGGCGCAGGTAGGTGTCGAGGGTGTCGATCGGCGGGAGGGCCAGGTCGGCGACGACGGTGCGGATCGCGACGACCTGCACGCCGCGGTCGGCGTCGGGGCCGCACAGGTCGGCCAATTCGTCGGGCGCATCGTCGGCGCTCAGCCGGGTGGTCCCGGACGGGCTGTAGGCGCCCAGTTCGGGATTGGGGAACCACGCGTCGAGCACGGAGCCATCGTCGGCGATGGTGGCGAGTCCGAAACCCGCGGCGGAAGTCACGGGGACACGGTACTTCCGGTGCGAGCAGACGCAAAGTGCCGCGACACGCCGCGGGCGGGGGAGCTTTTGCGTCTGCTCGCCAGTGACGGGCGACCCGCTAGCCTGGTCAGTTGTGCTTGACCTTCGCGCCGATCCGGCCGATCTGACCGCCGCTCTCGTCGACATCGCCAGCGTGTCCCGGGACGAGGGACCCCTCGCCGATGAAGTCGAACGCGCATTGCGTGAGCAGACCGACTACGCCGTCGTCCGCAACGGCAACGCGGTCCTGGCCCGCACGGATCTCGGCCGGCCGACCCGGGTGCTGCTGGCCGGCCACCTCGACACCGTGCCGATCGCCGACAACGTCCCGGCCCGCCGCGTGGGCGACGACATCTATGGCTGCGGCACCAGCGACATGAAGTCCGGTGACGCCGTGTTCCTGCACCTGGCGGCAACCATCGGCGAGCCCGCGCACGACGTCACGGTCATCTTCTACGACTGTGAGGAGATTGAAGCATCGGCTAACGGTCTGGGTCGCATCGAGCGCGAACTTCCCGAATGGCTTCGCGCCGACCTCGCGATCCTGGGCGAACCGACCGACGGCGATATCGAGGCGGGCTGCCAGGGCACCCTGCGCGCACTGATCTCCGCAGCCGGAGTTCGGGCCCACTCTGCTCGTCCATGGCTGGGGGACAACGCAATTCACAAGCTCGCTCCGGTGCTCGACCGGCTGGCCGGTTACCAGAGCCGGTCTGTCGATATCGACGGCTGCACCTACCGGGAGGGACTATCCGCGGTGGGGATCAACGCCGGAATAGCCGGAAACGTCATCCCCGATGACGCCTCGGTGACCGTCAATTTCCGGTTCGCCCCGGACCGTTCGCCGGCGGCGGCGCTGGACCATCTGCGCGAGGTGTTCGCCGACCTTGACGTGGACCTTCAGCAGACCGATGCCGCTGCGGGTGCGCTGCCGGGGTTGGATCATCCAGGGGCCGCGGCACTGGTCGCCGCGGCCGGCGGACTGGTGCGCGCGAAGTACGGCTGGACCGATGTCGCGCGGTTCGCCGCGCTGGGAATCCAGGCGGTCAACTACGGTCCCGGCGACCCGAATGTGGCTCACCGCCGCGACGAGCGGGTCTCGGTCGCCCGGATCTCCTCGGTGGCCGCCACCCTGAGGCGCTACCTGAGCACACCGTGGTGATCGGTACCTAGCGGGGGTGATCGGTACCTAGCGGGGGTGATCGGTACCTAGCGGGCTCCCGCCACCGCCCGGGCGTGCTCCAACGCCATTCGGGTGAACTCGCAATCGGCTGAAGCGGCGATCTTTGTCAGCGCGTCGGCGGCCCGCGCATCGCCGAGGCGGGCCGCGTCGTGCCAGGCGCGCACTGCGATCGCATACTGGCCGGTGCGCTCGGCCATCCGGGCGGCATCGCGGGCGGCGGCGATCGCACCGTAGTGGTCGCCGACGGTGGCCAGCCGCCAGGCTCGGGCCACGGCCAGCTCGGGCGCGAACAACGCCGACTTGGTTCCATGCCGGGATTCGGCGCGGCTGAGCGCCTTGGCCGACTCGGAGATCTCGCCCTGCTGGGCCAGCGCGGTGGCCAGGTAGGTCAGCGACAGCGGGCCCCATGAGTATCCGGTGCGCTCCAGCACGGCCGAGGCGGGCGCGAGCAGTACGGCCGCGTCGGCCGGCTCGCCGCGGGCGATCAGTACCTCGGCCAGCAGCAGCTCCCCGATCGACCGGCCGGGCTGCGCCAGTTCGGCGACATCGGTGAAGCCGGCGGCGGTGTCGTATGCGGCCTGGGTCCGGCCGGCCATCAACAATGTGGTGGTCTCGGCAAGCCCCACGGTGAAGCGCAGCAGCCCGGGATATTCGGTGCCGAGCGCCCGGTCCACCAACCGGCCGACATCGGCGAACCGTCCCATCCGGGCAGAACTCAGCGCGGCGGCGCTTGCGGCCCACGCGACCGCCATGTCCGGCGCGTCCGGTGTCGCGAGTACTTCGGTGGCGATGTCGAGAGCGCGCGTCAGGTTTCCGGCGTTCATCGCGAACGTCGCCGACAGTGCGTCGAGCGTGAGCCGCGCCGACGCCCCGGTGACCCGGCGGCGGATGGTCGCCAGGAACGCGGTCGCCCGTTCCGGCTCCGAGAGCATCCAGAACTGGTTGGCGGCCCGGGGCAACGCCCAGGCCAGGACCTGATCCTCGGACAGGGTGTCCGGATCCACCCCGGCCAGGACATGGTCTGCTTCCCGGCCGCGGCCCTGCCAGGCCAGCGCGTAGCTCAGGGCCAGGCGGCCGTCGAAGCGCTCCTCGCGTTCCAGTGCCGTGGCGGCCAGTCGTTCGCTCAGGCCCAGATCGCCCAGGCGCAGCGCCTCCTGTGCGGCGACGACGACGTCGTCGACCGGTTCCGGGGTGTCGCTGGCCATCGAGAGCACCGAGCGCCCGAGTCGGTCTCCGAGGTGTCGGTGCGGGTGGGTCGCGAGCCGGGCGGCCACTTCCGACCGCAACCGGCGCAGGTGCGGTGCTGCCGCGCCCGCGGCGATGTGGTCCGCGAAGAGCGGATGTCCGCAGTACACCTCACTGCCGAACCGCTGCACGGCCCCGGTCGCTTCGGCGGTGTCGACGGCGTCGACGGTGTCGGTGGTGTCGACGGCGTCGACGGTGTCGGTGGTGTCGACGGCGTCGACGGTGCTCAGGGCGACGAGATCGGCACGCGCCAGGGGCTCTCGCACGCTGAGGTAGCCGAGCACCTCCCGGGCCGCGACGGGTAGACCCGCCAGGTAACGGTCGATGAGTTCCGGCAGCGAGCGCTCTGGGTCGCCGGTGATCACCATGAGCCGAAGGTGCAGAGGATTGCCGGCGCTGCGGCGGTAAAACTCAACGGCATCAGCCCCGGAGTCCGTGGCCGCGATGACCTCGGCGGTCTCCGCGCCGTTCAGCGGTGGGACGTCGACCCGCCGCAGGAGGCCGTCCTCCCACAGCGCCGCCACCGCGGTGGGGATCGGTGGCGTGGACCGCGCCGTGACGATGATCCGACCCCGGCGCGGTTGCGCCGACTTCAGGTGTTGTGCGAGTTGATACACCAACGTGGCGGAAAGTGGGTCGAGCAGGTGGGCGTCGTCAATGATGATGAGGGCGTCATCTGCCTGGGTCAGAAGAGAATTCTGGGTCAGAAGCGAATCCAGTGCCGCGTGGATGAGTACGGCGGGTTTCCCGACCTCGGTGATAGTGACCAGGGAGCCGAAAGCTCCGAACGGGATCTGAGACTGGGTTGCGGTGCCGATCACCCGCACCGGACTGCGCTGTCCCAACCGTTCAGCGATCTGCGCGGCCAGCGTCGTTTTGCCGACGCCATCGACACCGAGCAGGGCGATCCCGCCGGTATCGCGTTCGGCGAGCAACTCGGCGATCTCGTCCACAAGCTGTCGGCGCAGCGCCGTCGCCCACGGGATCGACATAGCCGGACTTTATGGCCGCAGACCCACTCTGCACACCAATAGTGGCAAACCAGTAGCCGTAAAACGCGCCACAGTTCGCTGGCGAGGGGGCGCTGGTCTAGGTTTTGCGGTGTGCCACCGCCGGGTTTCGACACCGAGTGGTCGGTCTGCGTCTACTGCTCCGCCGGACCGCGGCACCCGGAGTTGCTGGACTTGGCGGGCCGGGTCGGCGCGGCGATCGCTCGTCGTGGCTGGACCCTGGTGTCCGGGGGCGGGAACGTCTCGGCGATGGGTGCGGTTGCGGCCGGGGCGCGCGAAGCCGGCGGGCGCACCGTCGGTGTGATCCCGAAAGCCCTGCTGCATCGCGAATTGGCCGACACCGAGGCCGACGAGTTGGTCGTCACCGAGACCATGCGGCAGCGCAAGCAGGTGATGGAGGATCGCAGCGACGCCTTTCTGACACTGCCCGGTGGGATCGGCACCTGCGAGGAGCTCTTCGAAACCTGGACGGCCGGGTACCTCGGGATGCATGACAAACCCGTGGTGCTGCTCGATCCTGCGGGTCATTACGACGGGCTGCGCAGCTGGCTCGACTCCTTGACGCGAACCGGCTTCGTCACGCGCGCCGCACTCGACCGGCTCGTGGTCGTTGGTGAGGTCGATGCGGCCCTGGACCTGTGCGCCGGGGAGGCCCGCGGAAAGGAACTCGATCATGGGCGCTGACAAGGCCTCGCGCGCGGTGGGCCTGCTCGACCTACTCACCCGGTTGCCGGCGGTCCTGCTCGACGCGCCGGTGATCCTGCGCGGCGCCCGGACCGGACTGTTGGCCCAACCGGACTCGAGAGCGTCGATCGGCAAGGTCTTCGCCGAGCGTGCCGCCCGGTACGGGGACAAGACTTTCCTGCGCTACGGCGACGAGAAGATCAGTTACTCCGAGGCCAACGAGACCGCCAATCGCTACGCGGCGGTGCTTGCCGAGCGCGGTGTGGGCCGCGGCGATGTCGTCGGCATCATGGAGCGCAATTCCCCTGATGTCGTGTTGACGATGCTCGCCGCGGTCAAATGTGGCGCGGTGGCCGGCATGCTGAATCATCATCAGCGCGAGGAGGTGCTGGCCCACAGCATCGGACTGCTCGGCGCCAGCGTCGTCGTCGCCGAAGCCGATCTGATTGATCCGATTAGATCCAGTGGCGCCGCGCTATCCGGCGTCGAGGTGATCTCGGCCGAAGACTTTGCGGCCGCCGCCGTGGGCAAGTCGACGGCGAACCCCGCCTCTGCCTTGCAGGTGCAGGCCAAGGATCCGGCGTTCTACATCTTCACCTCCGGCACCACCGGCCATCCGAAGGCCAGCGTGATGACCCACCTGCGGTGGCTGCGCGCACTGGCGGCCTTTGGCGGACTGGGGCTGCGACTGCGCGGCAGTGACACGCTCTACTGCCCGCTGCCGATGTACCACAACAACGCGCTGACCGTTGCGCTGTCCTCGGTGATCGACGCGGGCGCCACGCTCGCGCTGGGCAGGGGGTTCTCGGCGTCGCGGTTCTTCGACGAGGTGCGCCAGATGGACGCCACCGCATTCGTCTACATCGGCGAGGTGTGCCGCTATCTGCTCAACCAACCGCCCCGGGCCGACGACCGCGCACACAAGATCCGGGTGATCGTCGGCAACGGGCTTCGGCCGGAGATCTGGCAGGAGTTCACCCATCGGTTCGGTATCGGCCGGGTAGCGGAGTTCTACGCCGCCAGCGAGGGAAACACCGGCTTTATCAACGTCTTCAACGTCCCGGGATCGACCGGGGTCAATCCGATGCGGCTGGCCTACGTCGAGTACGACCCTGAGACGGGCGATCCGGCGCGCGGTTCCGACGGGCGGGTGCGCCGGGTTCCGCCCGGGCGGCCGGGTCTGCTGCTGAGCCCGGTGAACCGGTTCTCGCCGTTCGACGGCTACACCGACAAGGCCGCCAGCGAGCGCAAGTTGGTGCGCAACGCTTTCAAGGACGGCGACGTCTGGTTCAACACCGGCGACCTGATGAGCCCCCAGGGACTCGGACATGCGGCATTCACCGACCGGCTCGGCGACACCTTCCGCTGGAAGGGTGAGAACGTGGCCACCACCGAGGTCGAGGCGGCCCTGGTCGCCGATCGCGCCGTCGAGGAGTGCACGGTGTTCGGCGTGGAGGTGCCCGACACCGGCGGACGGGCCGGGATGGCGGCGATCAAACTGCGCGACGGCGCGAGCGTCGACGGCCACCGCCTGGCCGAAACCCTCTACTCAACCCTGCCGATTTACGCGGTGCCGTTGTTCCTCCGAATCGTCGCGTCGCTTGAAACCACATCGACGTTCAAAAGCCGCAAGGTCGAGTTACGCAACCAGGCCTACGGCACCGACGTGTCCGATCCGCTGTACGTGCTGGCCGGCCGCGACGAGGGCTATCTGCCGTTCTACGAGTCCTACCCGGCCGACGTCGCCGCCGGCCGCCGCCCCAACTAGCCTTGGCCGGGTGAACTCGACGTTCTGCGGGCGACCGGTGGCCGGCGACCGCGCCCTCATCATGGCGATCGTTAACCGCACTCCCGACTCCTTCTACGACCGGGGCGCGACGTTCACCGACGAGGCCGCCATGGCCGCGGTACACCGGGTCGTCGCCGAGGGGGCCGACGTCATCGACATCGGCGGGGTCAAGGCCGGACCGGGGGTCCTCGTCGACGCGGCCGAGGAGATTGCTCGCGTGGTGCCCTTCATCGAGTGGGTCCGCGCGGAGTATCCCGACCAGTGCATCAGCGTGGACACTTGGCGCGCCTCGGTGGCCAAGCTGGCGTGCGCGGCCGGAGCCGACATCATCAACGACACCTGGGCCGGGCACGATCCGGCACTGCCCGAGGTCGCTGCGGAGTTCGGTGCCGGCATCGTCTGCTCGCATACCGGCGGCGCCGTGCCGCGCACCCGGCCGTTCCGCGTCCACTACGGAACAGCAGTAACCGGAGTACTCGACGATGTCATTGCCGAGGTCACCACTGCCGCCGAACATGCTGTGGCAGTAGGGGTTCCGCGTGATCGCGTGCTCGTCGATCCGACCCACGATTTCGGTAAGAACACCCATCACGGCCTGACGCTGCTGCGTCACGTCAGGGATCTCGTCGGGACCGGATGGCCGGTCCTGATGGCGCTGAGCAACAAGGACTTCATCGGTGAGACTCTCGGTGTGGAACTCACCGAACGGCTTGAGGGCACCCTGGCCGCGACCGCGTTGGCCGCCGCCGACGGAGCCCGGATGTTCCGGGTCCACGAGGTCGGGCCCACCCGCCGGGTGCTGGAGATGGTCGCCTCGATCGCCGGGGACCGGCCGCCGACGCGCACGGTTCGGGGGCTGGCATGAGCACCGGCGCCGACGATCCCGGTGCTACCTGGCTGGCCGGTCACAGCTGGCACCGTCCCACCTGGACGATGGCCGAACTCGTGGCGGCCAAGGCCGGCCGGACCATCTCGGTGGTGCTGCCCGCGCTCAACGAGGCCGAGACCGTCGCTGCGGTCCTCGACACGATCACGCCGATGTTGGGTACTGCGCCGATGGGCGGACTCGTCGACGAGTTGATCGTGCTGGACTCCGGCTCCACCGACGAGACCGAGGCCCGGGCGCGGGCCGCCGGGGCCCGGGTCGTCCACCGGGAGGAGGCGCTGCCCGAGATCCCCCCGCAGCCCGGAAAGGGCGAGGCGCTGTGGCGCTCGCTGGCGGCCACCACTGGCGACATCATCGTCTTCATCGACTCCGATTTGATCAACCCCGATCCGATGTTCGTGCCGCGTCTGGTGGGCCCGCTGCTCACCGAGAACGGCATCCACCTGGTCCGGGGTTTTTACCGGCGACCGCTGAAAGTCGGCGATGGCGAGGATGCCAACGGAGGGGGCCGGGTCACAGAACTGGTGGCCCGGCCGCTGCTGGCGGCGCTGCGACCCGAACTCGGCTACGTGCTGCAGCCGCTGGGCGGTGAATATGCCGGCACCCGGGAACTGCTGACCGCGGTGCCGTTCGCGCCCGGTTACGGCGTCGAGATCGGAATCCTGATCGACACCTACGACCGGTTCGGTCTGGACGCGATCGCACAGGTGAACCTGGGTGTACGCACGCACCGCAACCGGCCGCTGAGCGAGCTCGGCCCGATGAGTCGGCAGATCATCGCCACCCTGCTGACCCGCTGCGGTATCGACGACTCCGGTGTCGGGCTCACCCAGTTCCTGCCCGACGGCCCAGGACAGGGACCACAGGGGTACCGCACGAAAACCTCGACGGTGTCGCTGGCCGACCGGCCCCCGATGAACACCCTGCGCCCGACGCGCCGCGGAACCCGGTGAGGCAGGATCTCGGGGTGTGACGCTGATCCTGCTCTATCTGGTGGTCTTGATCCTGATCGCCGTCGTCCTGTTCGGTATTGCCGGGGTGGTCTTCGGACGCGGCGAGCAGTTGCCGCCGCTGCCCCGGGGCACGACCGCGACCGTGCTGCCGGCTTTCGAGGTCACCGGCGCCGACGTCGAGGCCGTTAAGTTCGCTCAGGTGCTTCGCGGCTACAAGACCAGCGAGGTGGACTGGGTGCTGGATCGCCTCGGTGCCGAGATCGACAATTTACGCAGCGAACGTGATGCAGCCCGACGTGATGCAGCCCGACGTGATGCAGCCCAACGTGATGCAG
>Ga0315278_10002399_pt1 | contig 16672 bp, 19 predicted proteins | sample YL17G06_0_MG_FD_203880 | JGI IMG/M metagenome (GOLD analysis project Ga0315278, IMG submission 203880) | Sediment microbial communities from Yellowstone Lake, YNP, Wyoming, USA - YL17G06_0 | ecosystem: Environmental > Aquatic > Freshwater > Lake > Sediment | place: USA: Wyoming | collected... | reverse complement strand
CAATGCTCATCAGGTTCGACATTCTCAGTGCGAAACGCAGACCACAGATCGACGAAACGCTAGCAGAGCTCATCCCGATTCTCAAACGACGAGGCAGACGAGAGGCAATTATGAGAGGTCTTGATTGTATTTCCAAAGGCAAAACACTCACAGACGTATCGAAACAAATTTCGGATATCGAAGGACTGTCTTCCGATTCTAGCAGTTTGTTTTTCTCATTCGGAACGCGGAACCTAGATCACGCGGCGCTCGAGTCTATTCGAGAACTAAAATATGCAATGCGATTGTCAACCGGGATTCGTGAACTCGATTGCTCGCTAGGTGGGGGGCTTCCGCTTAGAACAATGGGTGTTGTCATCGGCGGCGCTGGCGAGGGCAAGTCGATTTTTTTAGAGCATGTCGGAACATATGGAATTCGCAGAGGGCTGAACGTTGCGACCGCATCTCTCGAACTCGACTCGGCATTCGTCATGTCTCGATATTTTTCAAACCTATCAGGCGTGTTAGAGAGCAAAATTCAGGCATCAGATCCTGCGACACACTGTGAAGTTCTGCAAAAACTCGAAGCACAGAAGTTAAACGGTATGTTACACGTAGAGTATTTTGATCCTGGCTCAACGACGGTTCCGCAATTGCGAGAATGGGTCAAGCATTGTGAAGAGACGAGCGGAAGAAAGATTGATTTGGTGATCGTCGACTACGCCGATCTTTTACAGCCGGTATCTCGAATGCAGGTCAACGAATATAACGCGGCGGGTTTGGTTTATCAGGCGCTCTCAAATTGGGCGAAGGAAGACGACATTTGGATTTGGACGGCATCGCAAGCACAACGAAAACACAAACTAGGCAAATACGAATTGCGTACGATCGATGAAGCGGCAGACTCACAAAAGAAAGTACGAGTTGCGGATCTCGCAGTCACTCTTAATTGTAAAACGGATGAGTTCAGCGGCTTCAAGGAATGCACTTACAATATTGTGAAATTCAGAATGGGCCGAAGCGGTGTTTCGGTTGGGCCTATCCCAACAGAATTTGAGTATGGACGCATGTGTCCGAATGAATGGTGACCAACAAAAAAATACGCGGGGGCGTGAATGTTTTTTCAGAGGGAATATTCGCGGCGAGAGAGGGATGAGCTTGTTTTAGCGGCACTGAATACAGCAAGGGGAAGCGGCGAGTGGGTCAAGACCCATTGCCCGTTTTGTTCGACGGGCAGGAAGAGCCCATCGTTTGCAATCTCGAGAACTCACGGCGGGTTCAAATGCCATCGTTGCTCTATCAGCGGGATGCTCAAAGATTTTGAAGAAGATGCTGAGATTATCGAACAACCAAAAAGCGCTATGCAATTGCCCGATGAGTTTCTATCGCTCTCAGAGGAGCCTGGAAAGTCGGCATTCTCAACAAGTGCGGCGAGAGCTTATTTAGCCTGGCGAAATATTTCACCTAGTGTGATAAAGCAGGCTCATGTTGGGGCGTGCGTAGAGGGTCGATACAGAGGAAGAATCGTAGTTCCTGTTCTATCGGCTCGAGGCATTTTGCTTGGTTGGGTCAGTCGCGCATGGTCGAAGAAGGTTCAGAAAAAATATCTTTACCCCGTCGGTTCGTGGCGAGCATCGGCTCTATTCAATGAGGCTGCACTGCTCGTGGAAACAGATGTTCCGCTGTTCGTTGTCGAGGGAGTTTTCGATGCTTTGGCTCTTTGGCCTAACGCTGTGGCTGTGCTTGGCAAGCCAAGTGTCATTCAGGAAAACATGCTTGCGCTCTCGAATCGACCCCTTGTCAGCGTGCTCGACGGCGACGCATGGCGAGAGGGAGAAGCGCTTTCGCTGAGATTGAGATTGACAGGCGCAACGGTTGGGGCGATTCGATTGCCGCCCAAGATCGACCCGGATGAAGTTTACCGAGAAGATTTGATGATGGCGGGCATAGAGTCGTTGTCGATGATGGAGGCAGTAGCGTTTTGAGGTTTTAAATGGTTTCACATTACGTGCGGTCTCGAGAGAGACTAAAAAGAATGATCGATGTTTGGGAGCAGGTTTCTGTTTGGAACGAATTGAGCCCAATCGGTACCGAAATCTGGTTGATTGAAGATGACGGGTCGAAAACATCGACAAAGACAGCCAGCGAAGCATGGATTTTAGGGCACGACCAACCCGTCGTGCAGGTCTCGGGCAGAACGGGCGGGTTCGCTCTTGAGCGGATTCGGCGAAAGTAGGGGTCAATGACAGACGAAATCGTTGGTGTCGAGTTCGAGGACGTGTTGACTTTGCATGAGACCGAGAAGGCGGTGCTTTGCAATATCGCCGGCGAGGATCACTGGGTGCCCAAGAGTCAGATTCTGGCTGACTCTGAAGTACAAGGGCACGGCGACCAGGGAGTTTTAAGAGTGACAGAATGGTGGGCCATTAAAATCGGATTATACATAAAGGGAGATACACCAAAATGATCGTAACAGTGAAGATTCGAGATATTGAAATCAAGGTGAGCGGAATTAACACGAGCGATGAGGCATTGAAATTCATCGATACAGTGATGTCTCGCTATGGTAATTCACCGCCTGTTAAAGAAGAAGTGAAAGCGGTTGTGAAGGCCGCGCCGGTTCAGAAGCCCGTCGAGAAACCAAAGGTTGCGCCCGCTGCACCTGCGGTGAAAGTAGCCCCTAAAAAAGATGTTTGTAACTACGACCATGAAGACGAAGACGAAGAGCCCGATGACGATTTTGAAGAAAATGAAGAACCCGCGCCTAGAAAAATCGAAGAGCCCATCGAAGCGCCCGCCATCAGCACGAAACCGCAACCCGACATTACCGATTTCGACTTCGGCGCGAATGCGAAACCAAAGACGAATGGAGCAAAACGAAAACCAACAGTTGACGAGCTTTCGGCTTTCTCGTCAATCGGACACTTGATAAAACACCTCGTCGCGTTAGGCATCAATCGAGAGGATGACATCTATGATCTCTGCAAAGAATATCGAGAGCAGATCCCAATTCTGAATAGAACTCCCAGTATGAGTTTTGAAGAGACAGTTCGCACGAGAGCGATGGCGATTATGGCGGTAATTCCTGCGGGAACAAAATGAAAATCTTGAGGGTGTACGATACCTCGCCGGGAGAAATTCCCAAGTCTCCCGTCGAGGTAGTAGCCTTGCCATTTGCAACATTCGCCTTTCCGACAGAAGGGGGTTGCGAAAGATGCACGCTCGGCAAGGGAAACACCGCACCGATTAAGCGACCATTTTCTTACGACGAAAAGAAAGCGGGCAAGGCTTTACTGGTAGTGCTCAGTCAGACTATGAACGCGAACAACAAAACCATATCCTTTCTTTACTCGACGATAAGTAAGATTTGGAAAGGCCCTATTTATTTTGATTTCGCTGTGCGGTGTGCCTCGGTTTTGAATGATATCTCTCCGACGAATGTTGACGCGTGCAGAGTATATATGCAGACAAGCATCGCCGAGATTAAGCCGACTTTGATTTTGGCGATGGGCGCGAATGCAATTTATTCTCTGCTCGGTCGGTCGGTCGATACGATGAGCGTTCGGCGAGGCTTCGCTTTTTTGTCGACGAGAACGCCTGTCGTGTTGTTCTTCGACCCCTCGTTGATTTTTTCAAATCGGTTTATCTCACAGTTTTTTGAGAGTGACTTGCAATGGGCATTGACTCATCAATTCGAGTTGCCACCCTACGATGCGGAAGCGCGAGTCGTACAAACTGCTAGTGAATCGAAAGAAGCGGCGGACGATTTGAGGTCGGCTGTCTGGCTGTCGATAGATGCTGAATGGTCGGGCGTGCCGTATCGAAAATTGGAATTGCTAAGCATCGCGTGCGTTCCTCGAGGAAAAAGTTACGCGTACGTTTGGGATCGAGAGTCTCTAAAAAATTCCGAGATACGTGCAGAGTTGGCGAAATTGTTGGAAGACGATTGCGTGCGCAAGGTGGGCCAAAACATCAAGAGCGATGCGCACGCGTTGTGGTGCGGTTTGGGAATTCGTCTGCGAGGTATTGTTTATGATGCTCGCCTCATGCGAAAAATTCTGGACCCCGAGGCACAGGCACGATTGAAAACGATGGCCGAACTTGTGGGAATGGGAGGTCACAAAGAAGAAGCCGAGCAGTATTTGGATGATGCTGAAAAGAATATCAATGTTTGCCTCAAGGTGGCGCACGCGACTTTTCACGGCGAGACATGCAAGCTCACAAAACAAGCGACCCCGCGCTACGACAAAGCGATGTTGATTCTCGACAAGGCAGTCGCGGAGGATATCAGGTCAACGGATGACCCGAAGAGTTTTGCGTTCGCATTGATTCCACAGACTGTGTTGCTGCGATACAATGCGGCGGATGCAATCGCAACGGACCGTCTAGTCGACTTGTTCGAGACAGATATCGCCGACTCCGAGGAGAATTTTTATGTTTGGAATCGGCTTATTCGTCCGACAATTGAGCCAATCATAGAGTTAGAAAAATGGGGAATCGCTGTCAGTAAAGACGCCATCCTCTCTTACCAAGAGATGCTGATTCTCAAACTGACCGACGCGCATAGAAAATTGATTGCTCATACAGGGCCCGATTTCAATCCCGGTTCGTCGCATCACGTTTCAGAGTTGCTCTATAAAAAGATGAAATTGAAAGTGCCGTACACAACCAAAGGCGGCGCGGCTAGCACAGACCACGAGGCGCTTGAAGAGTTGCTCAAGGTTGCGTCGGACGGTAAGAAAGAAATCATCGAGAGTCTACTAGAGTGGCGTCACTGGGATAAACAGAGAAACACCTATGCTGCTGGCAAAACCGGCTGTGAAGGAATGCTCGCGCACGTTCGAGGTGATAATAGGATTCACACGACGCTTCACACAGACGGCGCAAGAACGGGGCGCACGAGCTCGGCGGACCCGAATCTTCAGAACATTCCGAGCGGCGAAAAAGAAACCTACGACCCGAGTTTGGCGAGCATGTCACGCAACGTTTTTGTGGCGTCGCCCGGTAATTTGATGATCTCGGCCGACTATTCGCAACTCGAATTGAGAGTGGCAGCGATGCTGTCAGGAGACCCCGAGATGCGAGCGATCTTCGACGAGGGCGTTGACTATCATCTTCGCACAGCGCAAATGCTCGCCGAGCTTGTTTGGGGAATCAAACCCGAGCAGGTCGAGAAGTCGCATCGCAAAGCGTGCAAGGCGGTCAACTTTGGATTGCTCTATGGGCAACACGATAAACAACTCGCAGAGAAAATTGGGTGCGACGCAAAAATGGCGGCGAGAATTCGGGCGGCGGTTCTCGGACGTTTCAAAGTTCTGGCGGGGTGGATTAAAAACTGTCTCTTGAACGCGCAGAAGTACGGCGGCGCGTACACGATGTGGGAGGGGAGAAAAGCTCGCTGGCGTCCGCTCTCAAAAATAGGAGACCAAGCGGATGATTGGGCGCGAGGGAGCGCCGAGCGTTCCTCGTGGAACACACCCGTACAGGGAACCGCGAGCGAGTTTTGTGTTCAGTCGCTCGTCAGATTGATCAATTGGGTTGAGGAAGAAAAACTGGCGCCCGATGTCAGAGTGATTCTGTCGGTGCATGACAGCATCATGCTCGACGTGCGAGAAGACCTCGTGCCGTCGACAATCGAAAAGGTGACGCAAGTGATGCAAGGCTGGGAGACCCCGTTCAATGTTCCGCTCGTGGTCGATGTTGAGGTCGGCGAGTCATGGGGAAGCCTGAAAAAAATAAATTAAAAATAGTTGGTAAAAAAAATCATCGATCGGACAAGTATATAGAAAAGGGGGTCACGTGAATCTCGAAGCGGATTACTTGAAGGAGTGTTTGGAGCTTTCGCCGGTTGCCATTCAGGCAGAGTTTTGTCGAATGGCGTCGGATGTTGCCTTTTGGAATGAGGAGTATCGAAAAGTTTATCGAGCGTATTGGATTAAGAAAGTCGAGTTTGAGTGGTTCGAGAAACGCTTGAGTCTCGAGACAAGAACAATGCTTGAGACAGCCGAGTCAAAAGGCCGGGTCACCGAGGCATTGATCGAGTCGACAATGAAGGGGCAGTCTCAAGATTGGATCAAACTGCGCCTTGAATTGGTCGAGGCAGACTGCGAGCGAGTCAAGCTCATTGGAATTCTCGAGAGCCTGAGAGACAAAAAGGACATGCTCGTTTCACTGGGGGCGCACCTTCGAGAAGAGATGGCGGGCGACCCGATGCTGAAAACGCATATGAGAAATCAGCACGATTCAGATGTCGAGCGAGGTTAAAATGTCTTCTCCTGATGAGATGCAGGATTCGCGCGATTTGATGACGTCGATAGTGATGCTGTTTAAATCCGCTGGCGATTTCGCCTATAGCATTCCGAAAGGCGCGGCGTCAGAACTTTACATCGGCAAAGACCAAGGCGACCCGAGAATAAAAGTCGGTACGCCGCAAGCGCAGGTTTTGTTATTTTCTGCTCTGAATTTTACGCTTCGCTATTTTGTGACCTTGGAGCACGACATGCCGGGCAGCACGCTCGAAGATTGCGTCAAAAAAATAGCGAGCGATATTTCAGTGGCGCTCAAAGATATAGAGATGTCGACCGCGGTTCGAGAAGAGAAGGTTGACCTGAAAGGAGATATGAAAAAGTGCATTGAACAGATACGTTCCGCAAAATTACACTGACCATAAACGATTCACGAATAGTAAATCTAATCTCGAGGGGAAAACACAATGCCGAACATCGTAAAATATGGAAGCTTTGATGCGACCGAGGCCGAAAAACAATTGAAGGAATTCGATTCTGGTTCAACCTTTTTTAAGATTCCAGAGGGGCGAACGGTGGTGCGAGTTCTTCCGCCTAAAGCGGGGAAAAAAACTCCGATCAAACTCGTGAACCAGCATCGCATTGTGGTGGGCGATAAAGTCATCGTTTTTCTGTGCCCCGGCGCGGCAATTTGTCCGGCATGCGCGCAATGGGAAGTGCTTCGGAAAAGCCGAAGCGACGAAGAGCGAGAGTTTGCAAAGGAGACTTTTGCACCTCGACAGAGCGCATATACAAATGCGATTGACCGAGGCGACCCCGAGAAGGGGCCACGAGTTTGGAATTTCGGGAAGAACATTTTCTCGAGCATGATATCGATTCGGAACGACCCCGAGAGCGGCGGCGATTTCACGGACCCCGTGGACGGTTTCGATCTGATTGTGAAACGCAAGGGCATGACTCGCAATGACACCAAGTACACAATTCTTCCCGCGCGCAATCGAACGCCGCTTGGCGACATGACGTGGATTGATACGCAGGTTGACCTCGACGAGTTCATCCTCACCAAAACGATTGATGAGATCGAAGACCTCGTTGCCGAGGTTGAGAGTGGAGGCTTCGAGGCAAAGGAATCTAAAGCGCCCATGCGTCGCACAGAAAAAGAAGCGCACGCGTTGAAGGCGAAACCTCGGTCGAGAAATATTCAAGAGGACATTGCCGATGCAGACTATGAAGAAGACATTCCGCTGTAGGCGCGAATAGAACTCTGAGATCGATAGCGCTTTCCCCCATATCGTTCTATCGAACTCTTTGTGATAGTCGTGCCGAACCGCTGGGAGATGCTCGCGCACCAGAGCCCGAGCCATAGACGGGGCAAGTCATCAAGTTGGGCCGATGCCTCCGTGTTGGTGCAATTCCAACCCCCAGCCAATTTTAGAAAAAGAGCGCTTGAGCTCGGATGGCCTGGGCGCTCTCCTCTTTTCTCATACAGAATGTGAAAAGAGGTTTATCTCGCAACGGAGAAAAAATGGCGAAGAAAAAGAAGATGGAAGACTTACAGAAAATGATCATCGCCGCAATTAGAAAACAGTTTGGCAGTGATAGCGCGGGCGTGTTGGGCGAGGGCGGTCAGAGCGATGTTGTCGAGGTTCTCTCGACAGGAATCGATGTGATTGATCAATACGTGCTCGGATGCAAAGGCTTGCCTGTCGGGCGCATCGTCGAGCTCTATAGCGAAGAGGCAGGTGGGAAAACGAGTTTCACTTGGAGTTGCATCAAGGGCGCTCTCGAACAGAACGCAATTGTTTTTTTATGCGAGACAGAGAACGCTTTGAATCTCGAACGCGCGAGTGTTTTCGGCGTTGATTTGAAACGTGTGATTCTGCTTGAGCCCGACCACATGGAAGACGCGATTGAAAAAATGGCGTTCACACTTGAGCAGCTACCGGGCAATGTGCCCACGCTCGGGGTTTGGGATAGCATTGCCTCATGCGCTACCAAAGCTGAGGTTTTGAAGGGACTACAGGGCAAAGCTATTTGGGACAGCAGAGCGAAAATATTGAGTCAGGCATGCAGAGTTTTATCGAAGCTCGCCATCGAGAAGAAGTGTAGTTTACTATTTGTTAATCAGACTCGGCAGAAAATCGGCGTTATGTTTGGCGACTCATCGACGACACCGGGCGGCAAAGCCGTGAAGTTTGCGGCATCGATTCGACTTCAGCTTTACCCAGGTAAGCACGTCGAGAATAAACATGAAGAGAAAATCGCAAAGTCTATCACTTTCTTGGCAACCAAGAATCGAATGGCGTCACCCTATCGAAAAGCGGTAGTACGTCTGAACTTCGCGACTGGTTGGGATAACGCTTGGTCGACACTCGAGAGAGCAAAGTTATTGGGGCTCGTGAAGCCGGCGGACGTTCGAGGATTGAGAGGCGAAGCGTTGAAGCCTTTTGCCGAAGAAGCAAAAATAAAACTCGACGCTTGCGGTTGGTGTCGTGCAGAGAGTGAACCGGCAATCGATACGGAAGAGTCTGAGAATGAAGAGACGAAGAACGAAGAGACGGAGGTTACAGAATGAAGATTGCTTTCTTCTCGGATGTGCATATCGCCAATCATAAAACCCTAAACGATATTCCCTTTTTCAAGGACGCCGGAGTCTCGGGAATCAACGTTCGCTGTGCGGTTGCCTGCGGTGTTTTAGAGCGTGCCTTGAAGGCCGCCGATGACGCGCGGTGCTCAGAGGTTTTTATCGAGGGGGATTTGTTCGATGGCGCACGCCCCGAGCCGCCTGTCCTTGCGCACGTCATGCGAATTCTAGAGTCATACAAAAACCTCACAATAAATATCTTACTCGGCAATCATGAGCAGGTTGTTCTCGATACAGGCAATCACGCTCTTGGTCCGTTGGCATTTGTGAAAAACGTTCGCATTGTCACCACGTGTTCTAGTACTCGGATGGCCGGCTGCGATGTGTGGCATATCCCCTTCAGATCTGCGGCTTCTTTCGAGGCATCTTTGGCGGGTCTATTCACTAGCGGTGCAGCTAAGGAAAAGTCGTTTAGAATTTTAGGCTGTCATTTAGGGATCTGGGATTCTGCTACGCCAGCATGGGGGCAGGCGGGAACCGATTCGATATCAATTGAGCGCCTCTTGACGCTCTGTAAAGAGTATCAAATTGACGCGGTGATGGCGGGGCATTGGCATCGGCACGTCGAGTGGCAACCGTTCAATGGAATTCACATTGTGCAATTGGGCTGTCTCTGCCCGACCGATTGGCGAGATGCGTTCGACGATGCGGTTGGGAAAGTGACAATCGTTGAAGGAATAAAAAACAAGCAGCTAAAAACAGAGACCATTGAGATAGCAGGTCCGAGATTTATTTCATGCGAGAAACCCGACGCCTCGGAATTGAAACGCTTTCGCGGGTTGAGTGAGGAAGGGAATTTTGTTTTCGCGCGCATGAGAAGCACAGACGAGGTCGGAATGCAGGCAGCATCAGAGTGGCTCGGCAAACAGAAAGAAGAGAAGGCGATTCTCGGCTATGAGGTGCTCCCCGATGATCAAACGAATAAAATTCAGGCTCGCACTGCTGCGACTTTGGCTCGTTGTGAAACTGGATTGGCGGAGTCTCTCGCGGCATTTGTGAAAAATATGCCGATAGAGGAGGGAGTGAATCGCGATAAGGTGCTCGCTCTCTCGAAAAAATATTTGAGGTTGTGAGGGTGAGATGCCTTTTCATTTTGTGAAATGTAACAAGTGCGGGCTCGTTGCTGTTTGCCTTCAGAATATCGTGGGAGAACGGCATCGAGTGGAAGCGTGTTTTGAGATAGACGAATCGCAAAAGCGATTAGTGCAATCGGAAAAAGTTGTATGGCTTCAACCTTGTGGTACCTGGTTAAGGATCGACAATGCAGATTCAAAAAGTAGTGCTCAAGAATTTCATGAAGCACAGAGAGAGTGAAGTCACACTGCCAGAGAAAGGAATCGTTCTCGTTACGGGTCCGAATGGCTCGGGCAAGTCAAGTCTCGTCGAGGCGGTGTCGGTTGGGCTTTGGGGGAAGACTCTCAGAGGCACAACGCCATGGACCCCTGAGGACGGCGAGGTCAAGGTATTTACCAATACTGTGGCCGCAATTCGTGGGAAGCTAGGCGCTAAGATAAACCTGCTTTGGTATGACACACGCAGTGAAAACGCCAAAGAGATTAACTTTGCATCGACAACTAAGGCACAAGAGGCACTCGAGTTAGAGGTAGGCTCTCATTGGGTTTGGCAAAGAACGCACGTCTTGAGCGCCACCGATATCGCGTGCTTCACGCAGTCGACCGACGCCGAGCGGAAGCGATTGCTTGAGGCATTCATTGGAATAGAAAAGTTTGACGCAGCTCTCGAGGAGTGTCGAGGGGATTTGAGAAACACAGAGGTCTCAATTCATAAAGCCGAGAACGGTCTCGTGATGGGAACGGCGAGAAAAGAGTCTGCTCAAAAATTATTGGCGCTTTCAGAGGACGTGCTGAAGTCGTTTGAGAAGACGTTTGAGATTGAAGATCTGACAGAGTTAAACGCGCGGCTCATTCGACTAACACAGGCAGAGCGAGTCAATGCCGAGTTGATATCAAAATTGAGAGCGGAGCGGAAAGAGATCGATGAGAACGTGGCGCTCGCCGAGCTTGAGCTCAAGAGCACCATGAAATGTTTTGACGTGCACCTCAACACCACCGTTTGCCCGACGTGTGATCAAAAGATACCGCCCCAATCTCGGGCGAAGGCTCAAGCAGAGGTCGAATCAAAACGGATTGAAGTACAGAAAGCGAAGGCCGCAACCGCCGCCAGCGTTATCGAGAACGAAGAGCAGCGGCACGAGTTCGAGTCAGAGTCGAAGGACATCAAAGAAGCGCTACAAGAAATCAGAGAACGAATCTCGAAAGCGAAATCTCTCACAGAAGAAAAAGTTCGATACGACTCACAGAGAGCGGGCGCATTGGAGCGCAAAGAGAAAGCGGCAATAGACGAGAAGGCGGCAATCGAGTTCGAGAAAAAATGGGCTGATATTTTACAGGCTGTGATAGTTGATTTCAAAGAGCTCGGCGTTACGGAAAAGGTGCTCGGCACAAAAGGCGTTCGCGCGCATGTGCTCGGGGCGACGCTGAACGCCATCTCGGAAATGTCGAATACGTGGTTGCAGCGTATCGCCGGCGAGGGGTTGCGCTTGCGTTTGTCGCCCTATCAGGAAAAGAAATCGGGCGGCGTGACCGATTCAATCAGCCTCGAGATCGAGGGAGCCGGCGGCGGGTATGGCTACAAGGCGGCGAGCGCGGGGGAGCGACGTCGAATTGATGTGGCGTTACTCTTCGCTCTCTCTGAGATCTCGAGTGCGGCGCACGGAACAATGGCGGGAACGCTGTTCGTCGATGAGTGCTTCGACGGTCTTGATTCGGTCGGCGTTCCGAGGGTGATTGAGGCGGTTCGAGAACTCGCCAATCGTCGCGCGGTCGTGGTGATTTCGCATGACGAAGATTTAAAAGACTTGCTTGATCCAGCGTTACATTTAAAAATCGAAGATGGAAAACTTATGAGTTGATGGGGGAATAAAATGAGTTTGCGAATAGAAGGCTTGCCCATTGATGCGTTGCAAGACGCTCTTAAAAATCCAAAATTGCACAGCGATCAAATTGAAAACAGCATCGGTCGTTTTGGTTATGTTGAGCCGATTGTTTTAGATGAGCGAACGAATCGAATTGTGGCGGGGCACGGGCGAAAAGCCGCGCTGTTAAAATTGAAATCATCAGGAGGACCGCCACCCGCTGGTGTTGTCGTCAATGAAAATGGCGATTGGATCATCCCGGTTATTCGTGGGTGGTGGAGTAAGAACGACAAAGAGGCCGAAGCGTATTTGATTGCAAGCAATCGATTGGTTGAGCTCGGCGGTTGGGATGAAAAAGAACTCGTTGCGATGATGAGTAGTTTTCAAAGCGAAGACTTATTTGGGACTGGGTATGATTCATTTTCGTTCGGAGAATTACAAGGAATCGTAGAGGGAAGGGCAATGACGGTGGGAGAAGTAGATCCATACGAAGAGTGGAAGGGAATGCCCGGCTTCGAGAATGAGAAAACAGAATTCAGAAAGGTCATTGTTCACTTCGATAATCAAGAGGCGGTAGACGCATTTTTCAAATTGCTGAATCAGGAGGCCACGGAGAAGACGCTATCGATTTGGTATCCCCAAAAAGAAAGAAACGTATTCATTGATAAAAGGTATTCTTCCAGTGAATCCTAGACATCCACTTTATATTCCATCGAAAGGCAGGTATGACAGCAGGTTAACCCACAAAGCGCTTTCTTCGATGGGTGTTAGGCATTACGTAGTAATAGAGGAACAAGAGCGCGAGAAGTACGCGGCCGTTGTATCGGAGTACGCCACCATTCTCGTTTTAGATAAGAAATATCAGGAAGATTATGACGCTTGCGATGACTTGGGAATGACGAAAAGTAAGGGTCCAGGTCCGGCGCGTAATTTTATTTGGGATCATTCTATTTCTATCGGCGCGCGTTGGCACTGGGTGATGGATGACAATATCCGGAGTTTCATGCGGCTGCATAAAGACCAAAGAATCTATGTGTCAGATGGGACTATCTTTTTATGTATGGAAGATTTTTGTGAACGCTATGAGAACGTAGCCATGGCGGGGCCCAATTATAAGATGTTTGCTCCGACGAATAACTCATCAATGTTTCCGCCGTTTATTTTGAACACACGGATCTACTCGTGCAATCTGATTCGCAATGACGTTCCTTTTCGCTGGCGTGGGCGATACAATGAGGACACGGACTTGTCATTGCGAATGTTAAAAGCCGGGTGGTGCACCGTTCAATTTTATGCGTTCCTTCAGGATAAAGTACACACTCAAGAGATGAAGGGCGGGTGTACCGGAGAATTTTATGCCAAAGAAGGGACGCAGCCAAAGTCAGAGATGCAAGTAAAACTTCATCCTGATGTGTCTAGAATTACATGGCGGTATGGACGGATTCATCACTATGTAGACTATACTGGGTTCAAGAAAAATAAACTTGTGCGGAAAAAAGATGTTGTCTTGCCGGAAGTTGAGAATGATTACGGTATGCGATTGGTGAAGATTTGAGAGCGAGGCAGCAAATGAACTTGTTAGATCTACAGTTGATAGGTGATCACGAGAAGTTGATGACGGGTGTCGAGCACGAGCTTAAACTGCTTGTGAAAATAAAGCCGGGTGTCGACCTCGACCAGAAGGTCTCGCTCCCAGTCGACGCTTCGCTCTGCCTGCTTTTCGATTGCAGTGCATCGATGCTCGTGAATGGCAAGCTCGACGCCGCCATCGATGCGGCGAAGATGATCGCGTCATCGGTCAGCGAGAACCAAAAGTTTTCGCTCATCGCGTTTCAATCGCGCATCCACATTCTGCTCGACAACGAAACGGTCACCGATGCGAATCGCTCCGAGATTCTCGCGCAGATAGACGCCATTCGTGATCTCGCCGGCGGCTCAACGAATATGACCGACGCGATCACAGAGGCAACGCGCGCCTGCGAGCGAGGTCAAAAGCCCGTTTCGGTCGTCATCCTCTTGACCGATGGCGTCGCCGATTTCCCGGAAACGGCAAGCGCGGTCGCCCTCGCCGCCGCCGAGTCAAAGGTGCAACTCTTCGCGGTCGGAATGGGAGCCGACTACAAAGCCGATCATCTTTTGCAGATGGTTACGAGCTCAAACGGCGTGGTCTTCGCCGCGAACGAGAGCGAGAAAATCAAAGAGACGCTGATGGGAATCGTCGGCCGCGTCGAGAATTTCGTCGTAGCGAACGTACGCCTTGAGCTCAAATTCGCATCGGCGGTTGAGGTAAGCCTCGCGTACAAGGCGGCGCCCGAGCAGGCGTTCCTCGGCAACCTAAAACTTGACAGCAAGCGGACCGCAAAATTTATTGTTGGGAATGTCGAATCAGAAAAAGAATATTCGTTCTTGGTTGTGGTGGACGTGGAGAGCGCTCTCGCTGGTACACAGACTGTGTGTGAAGCGACCGTTTTTTATGACGTTCCCGCGATGAACTTGGTCGACCAAACGGAGAAGAAACTCTTTTCGGTCGAGCTCGTGTCGGATAGGAAACTGACACAGCTAGCAAACGCAGAGGTCTCCGAGGTCTATCGTCGAGTGACGATCACTCAACTCACTTCCTATTTCACGACCGCGCACGAGAAATTTAAGAAGGGCGAGGGCAGCATCAACGAGGTGACGAAATATCTCAGAGTGCTCGTGAAGCGGTGCGCAGAGTTGCACGACGAAAAAATGAGACAGCGCTACGAGGCGATACTCGATGAGATTATCGCAGAGGGATTGACATCGATGGACGCCGTCAATCGCGCGGTCGTCGAGAGCACGGTTGTCGCCGCGCGCCCCGCGTTCATGAAACTCGGTTTGCAGGTCGAGAAGAAGGAGAACTAAAATGGCAAAGAGATGCCCGACTTGCTCTTGCGTGACCGAGAACCCCGAGGCGATCAAATGCGATTCTTGCGGAGGAGACTTGCTCTCGGGCAATTTGCCTCCCCCGCCCGATCTCTCCCCGCTCATTCCCGCCGAAGCGCTCGAAGGCTCAGAGGCCCTCACCGTCAACGCAAAGGCGCCCGACCTAGTGAGCACCCCAACCGAGGGGGAAAAACCAACAGCGGGGCAGCCAGAGCCCGAGGAACAGCAATGCGAGAGCAGCGTAGACGACAAAGAGAACGCCGGCGCGCCACCCTCGCAGGTCGTCGACACTGCCGAGCAGAAACGCGATGAAAAAAATCAGCAGAGTGACGGTGACATTTCCAACGATGAGATCGAACGTCATGGCGATGCGCTCCTCGTGCTCGACTCGAACGGTCGAGAAACCATTGTAACGCATTGGATCGAGAGCGACGTGACGCTCATCGGTCGAGAGGATCCGCAACGAGATATTTTCCCCGACCTCGACCTCGGAAAAGTTCCCGGTGTCTTTTCACAGGGAGTCTCACGCCAGCACTTGCGCTTGTTGCGAACGACCGAGGGCGACAAAGTCGTTTATAAGCTTTTCATTTTCAAGGGGAGCACGGGAACGCAACTCGGAGCCGACGTTATCGACCCGCGATTATACGGGCACAGGATCGCTGTCGAGCTCGGGTCGGTGATAGTGCTCGGCGGGCGAGTGTGGCTCAAGCTCGTGCGACTCTGACCGTGTGTTGCGATCTGTTCGATGCGGTCATCGGCGCGATAGTGCTGACACTCGTGGTTTATGTTTTGTCGACGATGGAGTGATTTTTTCGCGGGAAGTTTGGACACTGCCAGTGAGAATCAGGAGTCACACAACCAGTGAATAAGAAGACGCCATCCGAGGTGTGTCGCGAAACGCACGTTCAAGCGTGCCATAACTGCGACGATTTTAATTGCGGTGATAATCTTCAGCATACACAACCAGTGAAATGCCCACGATATCCACCGCACGACCTTTGCGCGACCGCAAAAGCGCATCTCGCGGGCGATAGAGGAGCCCACGGGTGCGACACCTGCGAGGCAGAGATTGCCGCGATTATGACGAGGACGAGCGAGATATTGTCAAAGCGACTCTTACTCGAAAAAGAGGCTAAGCGATTGAAATTGCTAAGCGAAAAAAATAGTTGAGCGAGGCACTTGCATAGTTCGCATAGGTCGCTTATACTAGTTACATAAGGTTGAGAAACAAGAGAGCGTGTGACGCTCAAGGATAAACAAGATGAAAAATTCACAAGTCAATCAAGAGTTTTTAGCGAGAGCCGATGACGCAACCAGGCGAGAGATTCTCGAATCAATCGCGCGACATTACGGCATCTCTCAGAAAGAAGCATTCAACGAGATCGTTGGCGAGAATGCCGAGCACTTGCTGGATTACTTGGTAGAGCCGATTCGCTCTGCCGTCAGTGTGCTAATGCAGAGGGCGCAAGTTCGTGAAATGAAAACCTAGTTTTATAAGGTTGAGAAACAAGAGAGCGTGTGACGCTCAAGGGAGAATCAAAATGAATTGTGAAGAAAAGAAAACATTGCAGGCGATCTGGAATAAGACTCTCGAGGATTTTTTTGAGTTAAAAAATAAATTGAGGCGGCATCTTCCCGCCCATGAATATGAACGACTTAAGGCGTATGGAATTGGAAACGTCGAAGCGGGGCTTGGTGAGGGTGATGCAATGGAGTGTGCATGCACGCTCAAGAAGAAGATTAAAGAATTGCTCGAAGAAGAGAATGAAGAAGAGTAGCACTATCAGTGAACGCGCATGGCGCCAAAGGAGAATCAAAATGGAAACCCCGAATGTCGAAGTCAATGAGGCTAGCAGTCTCGAGGATCTGTTCGACCGCATCAAATCCATTCACAACTACGATCGCAGACATGAGACGCACCTCGCTGAACAAATTGATATGACCGATCTTCCCATTTTCGGG
>Ga0315278_10002397_pt1 | contig 16682 bp, 13 predicted proteins | sample YL17G06_0_MG_FD_203880 | JGI IMG/M metagenome (GOLD analysis project Ga0315278, IMG submission 203880) | Sediment microbial communities from Yellowstone Lake, YNP, Wyoming, USA - YL17G06_0 | ecosystem: Environmental > Aquatic > Freshwater > Lake > Sediment | place: USA: Wyoming | collected... | reverse complement strand
TACCGAGATCAGGTCCCGCCTGCCCGGCTCGTCGGTGGAAGTGCTCATTCCCGATTTTCGCGGCTCGGAGGCGGCGCTCGCCATCGTCATGGCCGCGAAGCCCGACATCCTCAACCACAACCTCGAAACGGCCGAGCGGCTCTATCGCCTGGCGCGGCCCGGCGGTCGCTACGACCGCGCGCTGCGGCTGCTGGCACATGCGCGACGGCTCGCACCCGACGCGCTCACCAAGTCCGGGATCATCCTCGGCATGGGCGAGGAATGGGACGAGGTCGTCGAGTGCATGCGCGACCTGCGGCGAAGCGACGTGAACATCCTGACCCTCGGGCAGTACCTGCGCCCCTCCGATGGGCACCTCCCCATCGTGCGGTACTACACGCCCGATGAATTCGCCGAGTTGCGGGAACTCGGACTCCGGCTGGGCTTCGCGCACGTCCAGGCGAGTCCCCTGACGCGGTCGTCGTATCACGCGTGGGAGCAGATCGACAGGGCGGTAGAAAAGCGGGCGGCAGGAGGAGCGGCGTGAAGACCACGGAGCGGAAGCCAAAGGCCGGGTCCGCGCCAAGCGTTGCGGTCACGGCGGCCCAGCCCGATGCCGAGACCCAGCGTTCCTGGCTGCGCCAGATGCTGCTCATCCGGCGCTTCGAGGAGAAGGCGGGCGAGGCGTACAGCCTGGGCAAGATCGGCGGTTTCTGCCACCTCTACATCGGCCAGGAAGCGGTGGCGGTCGGCTCGCTGGCGGCGCTGCGAGGCGACGATTACATCACCGCGTCGTACCGAGAGCACGGTCATGCCTTGGCACGCGGCATCAGCGCCCGGGCCGCGATGGCGGAATTGTTCGGCAAGGCGGCCGGATGCTCGCATGGCAAGGGCGGGTCGATGCACCTGATCGACGCGTCGCTCGGCTTCCTGGGCGGGCATGGCATCGTCGGGGGGCACATTCCGCTCACCACCGGCATGGCCTTCGCCATCAAGTACCGGGAGGAAGACCGCGTCGCCGTGTGCTACTTCGGCGAGGCGGCGGTGAACAACGGCGCATTCCATGAGGCGCTCAACATGGCGGCGCTGTGGAAGCTGCCGGCGATCTACATCTGCGAGAATAACCGCTACGGCATGGGGACGGCGCTGGAGCGCGCCAGCGCGGTGTACGACATCTCGGAACGCGCCGGGTCCTACGACATGGACCGTGAAATCGTGGACGGTCAGGACGTGCTGGTGGTCTACCAGGCGATGCAGCGGGCCGTGAAGCGCGCGCGTGAAAGCAAGCACCCCACGCTGCTGGAAATCCGCACCTACCGCTTCATGGGCCACTCGATGTCCGACCCGATCCACGGTCACTACCGCACCCGGGAAGAGGTCGAGGAGCATCGCAAGCGTGACCCGATCCTGGTGTGGTCCGAGAAGCTCAAGGCGGACGGGCTTATCGACGAGAGGGGCATCAAGGCGCTGGACGCCGATGTCATCTCGGAGGTGGAGGACGCGTACCGGTTCGCCGACGCCGCGCCCGACCCGGAGCCCGGTGAGTTGTGGACCGATGTTTACGCTGGGAACAGGGAACAGGGAACAGGGAACGGGGGCGTTTCGTAGTGGCAGTCGTCACCTATCGCGACGCCCTCAACCAGGCGATCCGTGAAGAGATGCGTCTGGACCCGTCGGTGTTCCTGATGGGCGAGGAAGTGGGCGTCTACCAGGGCGCGTACAAGGTGAGCCGCGGCCTGCTGGACGAGTTCGGCCCGATGCGCGTGGTGGACACGCCGATCACGGAACTGGGCTTCGCCGGCGTGGGCGTCGGTGCCGCCATGGTGGGCCTCAGGCCGATCGTTGAGTTCATGACGTGGAACTTCGCGCTCCTCGCCATCGACCAGGTCGTGAACACCGCGGCCAAGATGCGCTACATGTCGGGCGGCCAGATCAGCGTGCCCGCGGTGTTCCGCGGACCGGGCGGGTCGGCGCTGCAGCTTGCCGCGCAGCACTCGCAGGCGTTCGAATCGTGGTATGCGCACATCCCGGGCCTCAAGGTGGTGATGCCGGCCACGCCGGCCGATGCGAAGGGGCTGCTCAAGAGCGCCATTCGCGACGAGGACCCGGTGGTGTTCATCGAGGGCGAGATGCTGTACAACACCAAGGGCGAGGTGCCCGAGGGCGAGTACCTCACACCGATCGGCGTCGCCGACGTGAAGCGCACCGGGGCGGACGTGACGCTGATCTGCCACTCCAAGACGGTCAGCGTGGCCCTCAAGGCGGCAGAGCAGCTCGCGGCCGATGGCATCGATGCCGAGGTGGTGGACCTGCGCACGATCCGCCCCCTTGATCATGAAACGGTGCTGACATCGGTAAGCAAGACGCATCGAGCCGTGGTGGTCGAGGAGGGATGGTCCTTTGCCGGCGTCGGCGCCCAGGTGGTCGACGTGATCCAGCGGGAGATCTTCGACGAGCTGGACTCACCGGTGTTGCGCGTCACTGGCGCTGACGTCCCGATGCCATACAACAAGCACCTCGAGAAAGCCTCGAAAGCGGATCCGCCGAAGGTGATCGCGGCGGTGAAGCGCGTGATGTACCTGGAGCCCTGAATGGCAACGACCGTAGTGATGGAGGCGCTTTCTCCCACGATGGAGGAGGGACGCCTCGTCGAGTGGAAGAAGCAGCCGGGCGATGTCGTCGCGGTCGGTGACGTCCTCGCCGAGGTGGAGACGGACAAGGCGGTGATGGAGCTCGTCGCGCGCGCCGCGGGGACGCTGCTCGCGCACGCCGTCGCCGCGGGCACGACCGTGCCGGTGGGTCAGGCGCTGGCGCACATCGGTGCGGCGGGAGAAGTAGTGGCAGCGGGAGCGGCAGGAGCGGCAGGAGCGGCAGGAGCGGCCAACGGTCGGGAGACGACCCCGGTCGCACCAGTTGCCGTCGCGGCGCCGCCACTCCAGGCGGCCGGCGGCCGACTCAAGGCGTCGCCACTCGCGCGGCGCATTGCCGCCGATCGTGGGCTCGACCTGCAGGCGGTGACAGGGACCGGGCCGGAGGGGCGTATTGTCCTTCGCGATGTGGAAACCGCGGGGAGCAGGGGCACCGCCCCTTCAGCCCCGCTCGCGGCATCACGTCCTCACGTCCTCACGCCCGCCGAGCCCGCAGCAGCGGGCTCGGCGTACACCGACGTCCCGCTGACGCAGATCCGGAAGGCGATCTCGAAGCGGCTGGCGCAGTCGATCGGGCCGATCCCGACCTTCTACCTCACGGCCGAAGCGGACATGACCCGGGCCGCCGAGGCGCGCGAGGGGCTCAATGCGCTGGGCGAGGGCAAGGTGTCGTTCAACGACATCGTGATCAAGGCAACGGCGCTGGCGCTGGGGCAGCATCCGGCGTGCAACGCCTGGTGGCAGGAGGATCGCATCCGCTACTGGGCCGACGTGCACGTGGCCATGGCAGTGGCGGTGGAAGACGGTCTCATCACGCCGATCATCCGCCACGCCGACCGGAAGACGCTCCGGGAGATCGGCGCGGAAGCGAAGGACCTCGCGCTCCGCGCCCGGGAACGGAAGCTCAAGCCCGAGGAGTACACCGGCGGGACCTTTTCGGTATCGAACCTCGGCATGTTTGACATCGATGAATTCACCGCGATCATCAACCCGCCCGAGGCGGGCATCCTCGCGGTGGGTCGCATCGGCGACCAGGCGGTCGCGTACGAGGGCCAGCTCGCGATCCGCAAGCGGCTGCGGCTGACGATGTCATGCGATCACCGAGTCATCGACGGCGCCACCGGCGCGCAGTTCCTGCGCACGCTGGTCCGGATGCTGGAGAATCCGCTGGGGATGGTGTGGTAGTGAGGACGTGAGGACGTGAGGACGTGAGGACGTGAGGACGTGAGGACGTGAGGACGTGAGGACGTGAGGACGTGAGGACGTGAGGACGTGAGGACGTGAAGCAGTACTTAACCAAGACATCGAGACATTTGTGGCTCAATTCGACCTGATCATTCTTGGCGGTGGCCCGGCCGGGTATGTGGCCGCCATCCGCGCCTCGCAGCTCGGGCTCTCCACCGCGGTCGTTGAGCAGGAGAAGCTTGGCGGCGTGTGCGTCAACATCGGCTGCATTCCCACCAAGGCCCTGCTCCACAGCGCCTGGGTGGCGGGCATCATCGCGCACGACGCGAAGGAGCTCGGCATCGAGGTCGGGACGGTCACGACGGATTACGGGGTCGCGATGAAGCGGTCCCGCAAGGTCTCCGAGCAGAACTCGAAGGGTGTCGAGTTCCTGATGAAGAAGCACAAGGTCACGGTCATCAAGGGCCGCGGCGTGCTGCAGCCGGGCCGCAAGGTGAAGACGGGGGCCGACGTGCACACGGCCACCAAGGCCATCGTCATCGCCACCGGCTCGCGGGTGAAGGGCATCTCGCAGATCGGCCTGGAGATCAACAAGACCACGGTCATCAGCTCCGACGAGGCGCTGTTCCTGGAGCAGGCGCCGAAGACGCTGGCGGTCATCGGTGCCGGCGCGGTGGGCAGCGAGTTCGCCGACATCTTCACCGCGTTCGGCACGAGGGTCACGCTGATCGAGGCGCTGCCGCGCATCCTGCCGATCGAGGACGCCGAGAGCTCCGATGTCCTCAGCAAGAGCTTCCGGAAGCGCGGCATCACCGTGCTCGCGGGCGCCAAGGTGGTCAAGGCCGACGTGCGCAAGGATGGCGTCACCCTCACCGTCGAGGTGGCCGGCAAGACCGAGACAGTCGCGGTGGAAAAGGTCCTCATGGCAGCCGGTCGCGCGGTGAACACGGAGGACCTGGGCCTCAAGGAGTGTGGCATCCAGCTCACCGACCGGGGCTTCATCAAGGTTGACCTGCGCACGTTCCAGACGACGACCCCGGGCTACTACGCCATCGGCGACGTGGCCGGCCCGCCGATGCTGGCGCACAAGGGCAGCCGCGAGGGCATGAACGTCGCAGAGATGATCGCGGGACAGCATCCGCATCCCATCCGCTACGACAACGTGCCAAGCGTGACGTACTGCCATCCCGAAGTGGCGAGCATCGGGCTCACCGAGGAGCAGTGCAAGGAGCAGAAGCTCGACTACCAGGTGGGCCGCTTCCCGATGAGCGCCAACGGCCGGGCGCGCGCGTCGAACGAGACCGAGGGGTTCGTCAAGATCATCCGCGACAAGAAGTACGGTGAGATCCTCGGCGCCCACATCGTGGCCAGCCACGCGTCCGAGATGATCCACGAGCTGGTGCTTGCGCGCGAAAACGAGTACACCGTCGAGGAGGTCGATCTCGCAATCCACGCGCATCCGACGCTCTCGGAGGCAATCGCCGAGGCGGCCCTCGATACGATGGGACGGGTACTGCATACGTGACGCTGACCAACGTCGGCGGTGAACCCGTCGACCCCGCCCGGGACCGCCCGGGGCTCGTTGTCCGGACTCTCCTTGGCGCCACGCTCGCGGGAACATCGAGCGTGGCGCTGGTGCTCCGGGGTGTGCGCCTGCTGATCGCGAGCGCCGCGCCGACCGACCAGGCGGTGGTGACCGGGCCGGCGTTCCCCCTGCTGGTGGGCGGCGTGGTCGCGTCGACGCTGGTCGCCGCGGGGCTCACGTGGTGGCGCCTCGCCCCGCTCACCGCGACCTGGCGCCGTGGCGTGTTCGCGATGATCAGCGCGCTCGGCACGATCGTGGGCGCCCTCGCGGCCACCCCGATCCACTACCACTTCGGCGAGAAGGGCCTGCTGGCCATGGCCGGGGTCGCCGCGCTCGTGGCCGTCATGGCGCTCTGGTCCTGGCCCACCGCGTCACCAGCCTGATGCTGCCGCTCCGCGTCATCGACCTCGGCCTGCGGGGTTATGCCGAGACGCTCGAGTTGCAGCGCCGCCTGTGCGCGGAGCGCGCCTCGCCCGATCATGGCCTGGACGACGTGCTCTTGCTGGCGGAACACGAACCGGTGATCACGCTGGGCCGGGCCACGCAGGCGTCGAGCCTCCCCGTCGCCATTGCCGAGATCGCCCGGCAGGGGGTGGGCGTGCACGAGGTGGAGCGGGGTGGGGACGTGACCTGGCACGGGCCGGGGCAACTGGTGGGATACCCCATCGTGGACCTGCGGCGGCTGCGCGAGGACCTGCACTGGTACCTGCGCTCGCTGGAGGACGCGCTGATCGATGCGCTCGAGCAGCTGGGCATCCCCGCTGACCGCACCCCGGGCTACACCGGGGTGTGGACCGCCGGGCGCAAGATCGCGAGCATAGGCGTGCACGTGAAGCGGTGGGTGACACTGCACGGGTTTGCGCTCAACGTCGTGAACGAGCTCGACGGGTTCGACCTCATCGTGCCGTGCGGCATCCGGCAGGTCGTCATGACGAGTGTCGCCGCTGAACTCGGCGGCGGCGAGGCGCCGGGCGCCCTCGTCGCGCGGACGCGGGAAGCCGTGGTCAGGTCGCTCGCTCGGGCGCTCGATCGTGAGCCGCTGGGGAACCAGTCGGCCCCCACCGGCGTTGCACTGCCATGACCGCTCACATGCCGCATCGATGCGCACCGCGGCGCCAGGCGTCACACAGGTCGGGCCGCCACGTCAAGCGGGGGCGCCAATATTGGCGCCCCCGCTTGCCTTCCCGTCGCACCTGCTATTTTTCACCGCCTGATGCAGACCTCGTCCGAACGTCCCTCGCCGGAGCAGCTGGCGGAGCAGCAGGTCGCCGCCATCCTGCGCGCGGCGCAGAGCTGGTCCCGTGAAGCCCCCAGGGCCCTCGAGCCGGCCATCCGCGCGGTGTGCGTCCGGCTGGCTGAAATGGTGGCCGACCAGCGGCACTACCTCGCGCCCCTGCCGGAGCCGCAGGAGTCGGAGCGGAAGACGGTGCTCAACCTCGTCGCCGCCCGGCTCCGGTCGGCGCCGGTCACGACGGGAATCGAGGCAAGTTTGAGGGGACTGGAGGAGCTCGAGCTCCGCGCCACCGGTTCCTGGGCCATCGTCGCCACGGCGCAGGCGGACTGGGTGACCACCGCGATTCAGTACCTGGAGGCTTGCGCGCGGGACCTCCCGGCGGGCGAGCGGCCCGATCCCTACTGGGCCGATGATGTCGTGGCAGGCGTCATCGCCTCGGTGCGCGCGCTGATCGGCGTGGACGAACTGCACGCGCGCACCGAGTCTCAGTTCCTGGGCCAGCCCCGGAAGGAGCCGTCCTCGGACGCCTAGCTCGCGGCGTCCGCCTCCTCCAGCTCCCCGCTTTCCTCCGCTGCCCCGCCCTTCGCCGCGAACAGTTCCATGAACCGCCCGAAGATCTGGATTCCGCTCCAGAGCTGGTCGAGGTCCAGCTTCTCGTTCGGCGAGTGCAGGCCGTCGTCGGGAAGGCCGATCCCGGTGAGGATGACGGGCGCGCCGGCCAGACCGAGCTCGGGTACGATCGGAATCGAGCCCCCAGCCCTGACGTGTACTGCCCGCCGCCCAGTTACTTCCTCGAACGCCTCGTCCAGCACCGCGAACGCCGGGTGGCTGGTGTCGACCTCGACCGGGTCGCCCCCGTGCAGCATGGTGACCTCCACGTCTGCCCACTTGGGGGCGAGCTTGGCCACCGCCTTCTGCAGCCACTTGGCCACTTTGTCGCGCTCGAGGCCGGGCACGAGCCTGAGGCTCACCTTGGCGGTGGCCTGCGCCGGTATCACCGTCTTGGCACCGTCGCCCACAAAGCCGCCCCGGATGCCGTGGATCTCAAGCGTCGGGAGCGCCCAGGTCCGCTCCGGCACCGAGTAGTCCTTGAGGCCGGTCAGCGCCTTCCCGGTCACCTCGTGCTCGAGATACTCGTCCTGGTCGAACGGCAGTCTTTTCCAACCCTTGAGCTCGCTCCGGGAGGGCGCCTTCACCGCCTTGTACAGCTTGGGGATCCGGATCTCGCCGTCGGCGTCCTTGAGGCCCGCGAGAATCCGCACGAGAGTCTCCAGCGCGTTCGGCGCCACGCCACCGTACGTGCCCGAATGCAGGTCGCGCTGCAGCGTCCGGACGGAGATCTCCGCGTAGCAGAGCCCCCGGAGCGCCGTGTACACGGCGGGCCAGCCGGGCGCGTAGTACGACATGTCGCACACCAGCACCGCGTCGGCCTGGGTGAGCTCGGGGCGCGCGTGCAGAAGGTCGGTGATGACGTGGCCCCCGCATTCCTCCTCACCCTCGAAGATGAAATGCAGGTTCAGCGGGGGGATGCCGTTCGCGTCACGGATCGCCTCGTACGCCTTGAGCAGGCAGTAGACCTGTCCCTTGTCGTCGCAGGCGCCGCGCGCGTAGAGCTTGCCGTCGCGAACCATCGGCTCGAACGCGGGCGACGTCCATTCCTCGAGCGGTTCCGGCGGCTGCACGTCGTAGTGCCCATAGATCAGGAGGGTCGGGCGCCCTTCCACGTGCGGGCTCTCAGCCCAGACCACCGGATGTCCCGGTCCCTCGATCAGCTGCACCGTGCGGCAGCCGAGCGCCGCCAGGTGCTCGCAGAGCCATTCGGCGGCTCGCCGGCAGTCGCCCGCCCGATCGGGATAGGTGCTGACGCTCGGAATGCGGAGGAACTCGGTGAGCTCGCGGAGCATGCGATCCTGCTCACGCACGACGAACGAGGAATCCATGGAGTCGACCGGGTAGAAGGGTGAAGGAATATAGGGCGTGAGGGCGTCAATGATGGCGTGAGGACGTGAGGACTTGAAGGCGTGAGGGCGGCTAACGCGAGCTGCCGACCGCTTCCTCCAGCCGTTCGTACGCCTGGGTCCCCTGGGCTCCCGCCTGCAGCTCGCGCAGTGCCTTCACGCTTTCGGCGATGTTGCCACCGTGCTGCTGATACCAGTCCTCGAACAACTGAAGCTTCGTGCGATAGATGAGCGCGCCGACGAGCCGCGCGTTGTTGACCGGGCGCGCGGGGAGCTTGCCGACGCGGATGGTGCGCAGCTGCGCCGCCACCGGCCCCTCGAGCTGTTCCCGCGCCCACAGGCCGATGGCAACCCGTCCTGAGTCGAGTGCCGCAGAATCGGGCTTGCTCGCGTAAAAGGTATCCAGGCGCGCGACGAGTTCGGTGTAGAAGTTCCCCAGGACGATCTCGTCGAGCCACCGGTCGGCCGCGGCCGCCGCCTTGGCGCTGTCACCGCGATCCCTGAAGAACTGTTCGGCGGCACGATACCCGGCGAGCTGGGCGAAGCTCTCGTTGAACGGGGTGGCGCTCTTCACGTACAACGAGTTGTGGGCGATCTCGTGGAACACGAGCGCGGCCAGCTCCACGGAATCACGCGTGAGAGCCGTGGACAGGAGCGGATCCTCGAACCAGCCGAGGGTGGAGAAGGCACCCGCCGGGCGCAGGTAGGTATCGAACCCCTTCGCGTCGAACTCCCGGGCGGTCGCGCGCGCCTGGTCGAGGTTGAAGAAGCCCTTGTAGGGCACCCTGCCGACAATGGGATACTTCCAGGTGTGCGGGCAGATGCAGGTCCTGGGGGACGCGGATAGCAACAGAAGGAGGGTGTCGCGCCCGACATCCGCGAAGGTGGTGTAGGTATCACCTGCCTGGAAGCCCAGCGTGGCCGCATAGGCCCGGGCGTCCAGGACAAGCTGGAACTGGTCCCGCCGTACCAACGGGACGGTAGTATCCCGGGCGAGCTTCTCGATCGGTTGTCGCGACTGCAGGATGCGCGTCTCCTCCATCCCGGCGCGCCAGAGGTAGCGCACCTCGCCGCTGCTCAGGTACGCGGTCGAGAACCCCCCGACCAGGAGCGCTACGAACGCGGCGAAGATCATCAGCGGTCTCCTCCATCGGGGCCGGCGAGCGGTAGCATCCATGCGCGTAAGCTATTGGCACACAATTACTTTGACAACGGAATCGCCGTCCGGTAGCTTTGTGCCATGAATGCTGAATCCGGGCTCGATGCGGTCCGTTTCAACCCGGACGGTCTCGTGCCGGTCGTGGCGCAGGACGTCCTCTCCGGGGACCCGCTGATGGTGGCGTACGCCAACCGCGAAGCCCTCGAACTCACCCTGTCGACCGGAGCCGCCCACTACTTCAGCCGGAGCCGCAAGGCGCTGTGGCGCAAGGGAGAGTCATCGGGGCACACCCAGGCTGTCGCCGAAGTGCGCCTGGACTGTGACGGCGACGCCGTGCTCTACCGCGTGCGCCAGGAGGGCCCCGCCTGCCACACCGGCACCCGAACCTGTTTCGTGACGCGGCTGGAGCCGGGCCAGGCGGCGAGCGGCCCCGACCAAGGCGGGCACCTGCTCCAGCGACTGGCCGCGACGGTGGCGCAACGGGCGACGGACCGGCCCCAGGGGTCGTACACGGTGCAGCTCCTCGAGGCGGGACTTCCCAAGGTATCGCAGAAGGTGGGCGAGGAGGCGATCGAGGTGGTCGTCGCGGCCAACAGCGAGGACGCCGGGCGACTCGCGTCCGAGACGGCCGACCTGCTGTATCACCTGCTCGTGCTGCTCCAGGCGCGCGGCGTGCCGCTCGACGCGGTGTGGCGCGAGCTCGACCAGCGCACGCGCTGACCATGTCATTCATCCACCTCCATACGCACAGCGAATACTCGCTGCTCGACGGGGCCAATCGCATCACCGACCTCGTCGGTCACGTGAAGAAGCTGGGCATGGACAGCCTGGCGGTCACCGACCACGGCAACATGCATGCGGCCTGGGCATTCTATGAGGAGGCGAAGAAGCAGAAGATCCGGCCCATCCTCGGCTTCGAGGCCTACCTGGCCTTCGGGCCGCGCACCGCGCGTGAGAAGCCGGCCGGCGCCCCGGGCATTTACAGCCACCTGGTGCTGCTCGCGAAGAACCGCGAGGGCTATCGCAACCTCATCCGCCTCAGCTCCATCGGCTACACCGAGGGCTTCTACCGTCGTCCGCGCATCGACAAGGAAGTGCTCGAGCGGATGAGCGACGGCGTGGTTTGCCTGGCCGCCTGCCTGTCGGGCGAGGTGGCGATCGCGCTCCGGCAGGGCCGCTACGAGGAGGCGAAGCGGAGCGCCGAGTGGTTCTCCCGGGTGTTCGGGCCGGGCAACTTCTGGCTCGAGATCCAGAAGCACGGTATCGCCGAGGAAGTGACGGTAGCCGAGGGGATGCTGCAACTCGGCAAGGAACTGGGCATCGGCGTGGTCGCGACCAATGATGCGCACTACCTCCGGCGGGAGGACGCCGGGGCGCATGACGTGCTTCTCGCGATCGGGACTGGCGCCGACCTCGATGACCCGAAGCGATTCCGCTTCGAGGGCAACGAGAGCTACGTCAAGTCGGACGCGGAGATGCGCCAGCTCTTCCCCGACGATCCGGAGACGCTCGCGAACACGCAGGTCGTGGCCGACCACTGCGAGTTCGACTTCGAGAAGCGCTATTTCCTGCCGGGCTTTCCCCGCCCCGAGGGGTTTGCCAGCGACGCAGCACTGCTGCAGCACCTGGCCACGGAGGGTGCGGTCCGGCGCTACGGCAGCCCGCTGCCGGAGGTGGTGCAGCAGCGGCTCGACTACGAGCTCGGTGTGATCGCCACCGCGGGCTATGACGGCTATTTCCTGATCGTCCACGACTTTATCCGCGCCGCGCGCGAGCGCGGGATCCCGGTGGGGCCGGGCCGCGGCTCGGCGGCGGGATCCATCGTCGCGTACTCATTGCAGATCACCAATGTCTGTCCGCTCAGGTTCGACCTGCTCTTCGAGCGCTTCCTCAACCCTGAGCGCGTGTCGATGCCCGACATCGACGTCGACTTCTGCTTCGAGCGCCGGGGTGAGGTGATCGAGTACGTGCGCCAGCGGTACGGCCGGGAGAGTGTGGGCCAGATCGTCACCTTCGGGACGATGAAGGCGCGCGCCGCGATCAAGGACGTCGCGCGGGTGCTGCGCATTCCGCCGGGTGAGGCCGACAAGCTCACCAAGCTCATCCCGTCCGGACCGGCGTACAGCCTGACGATCCCGGAGGCGGTGCAGAAGGTCGACGAACTGCGCGACATGGTGAAGGGGAATCCGCAGTTCGAGCGGCTGATGCAGCTCAGTTCCCGGATCGAGGGCATCTCGCGCCACCTGTCGGTGCACGCGGCCGGCGTGGTGATCGCGCCGGGCCCGCTGCAGGAATACGTGCCGATCTGCACGGCACCGACCAGGGGCGCGGGCGCCGGCACGGACGGCGAGGACGCGCTCATCACGCAGTACGAGATGGGCGCGCTCGAGAAGGTCGGGATGCTCAAGATGGACATGCTCGGCCTCAAGACGCTCACGGTGATCCACGACGCCGTGAACATGATCCGCGACCGGCACGCCCTGCAGCTCGACATGGACGCGCTGCCGTTCGACGATCCCGAGGTGTATGCGCTCCTGCGCGAGGGCCGCACGGCGGGTGTCTTCCAGTTCGAGTCGCCGCTCGCCACCGAGACGCTGCGAGCCATGAAGTGCGACCGGTTCGACGACCTGGTGGCCTCGAACGCGCTGCTGCGACCCGGTCCGCTCGACGCCGGCATGCACACGGTGTTCATCAAGCGGAAGCTTGGGCAGGAGAAGGTCACGTATCCGCATCCCTCGCTCCAGGAGCTGCTGGCGCCCACGTACGGCGTCATCACCTACCAGGAACAGGTGATGCGCATCGCGAACATTCTCGCCGGCTTCTCCCTGGCCGAAGCCGACGTGCTGCGGAAGGCCGTCGGCAAGAAGGACGCGGAACTGATCAAGAAGGAGCTCAGCCGTTTCGTCGAGCGGACGGTGGCGCTGGGCCACCCGAAGAAGCTTGCCGAGGAGCTGGCGGCGCAGATCGAGACCTTCGGACGCTATGGCTTCAACAAGTCGCACTCGGTGGCGTACTCGGTGCTGTCGTACCAGACGGCGTGGCTCAAGACCCACTACCCGTCGGAGTTCATGGCGGCACTGCTGTCGTCGGAAATCGGCAACACCGACAAGGTGGTGCAGTACATCAACGACGCGCGCGAGCTGGACTGCGAAATCCTCCCCCCGGACGTGAACGAGTCAGGGTTCAAGTTCACGGTGGTAGCCGACAAGCGCATCCGCTTCGGCCTCGGCGCGGTGCGGAACGTCGGCGCCGGCGCCATCGAGTCGATCATCGCGGGGCGGCGGGGCGGGCGGTACGAGACACTGGCCGACCTGGTCGAGCGCATCGATCTCCGGCTCTGTAACAAGCGCGTGATCGAGTCCCTCATTGCGGCCGGTGCCTGCGATTCCCTCGGCGGGCACCGCAAGCAACTGCTGGAGGCGCTGGAGACGACGCTGCAGGAGGCGCAGCTCATGCAGGCCGACCGGGACGCCGGGCAGGAATCGCTCTTCGGCGAGATGCCCGCCGTCGAGCACCGGCCGGTGGGGCTTCCAAACGTCCCGCCCTGGACCGAGAGCGAACGCCTGACGCGGGAGAAGGAAGTGATCGGGTTCTTCATTTCCGGCCACCCGCTGGAGCGGTACCGCGAGGAGGTGGCCCTGTTCGGCGCGCGGACCACGGCCACGCTGCACCAGTGGAGCGAGCATCCGGTCACTATCGGCGCGGTGGTGACCGCGCTCAAGCGCCAGATCTCGAAGAAGACGGGCAAGGAGTACGCGCGGCTCGTGCTCGAAGACTTCCACGGCACCGCGGAAGCGATCGTCTTCCCCGACGCCTGGGCCAAGCTCAACCAGGCCATTCTCCCCGACGCGGCCCTGCTCCTGACCGGCGGCTACAGTGACCGCGACCGGGGGGAGGACCGGGCGCCGTTCATCGTCGAGTCGGTCCAGCCCCTGTCCGAGATCAGGCCGACGGGCGCCCTGGCCCTCAGCCTTCGGTGGCGCCTCCCGGCCGCGCCGCCCGCCGATGCGGTGCGCGCCGTGGCCCGGCTCTGCACCAGCCATCCCGGCCCGACGCCGGTCTATATTGAGTGGAACGACGGCAACGGGGAGTCAGTGCGACTGCGGTCGCGCAGCCTCCGGGTGGCGCTCGAGGAAGATCTCGTGCGCGGCCTCCGTGAGCTGTTGGGTCCCGATGCCATCCACTACGCCAGGCACAACTGACCATGCCCCCGTCAGCGTATACGCTGGACTTCGAGAAGCCCCTGCAGGAGCTCGAGCGCCAGATCGAGGAGCTCGAGCGGCTGGGTGAGGACGGCCAGATCGACGTCAGCACCGAACTCAAGTTGCTGCAGGACAAGCTGTTTTCGGTGCGGGACGACATTTATCGGGGCCTGACACCGATCCAGCGCGTCATGGTGGCGCGGCACCCACGCCGCCCGTACACGCTCGACTACCTCAGCACCATCTTCACCGACGTCATCGAGCTGCATGGTGACCGACTGTACATGGACGACCCCTCGATCGTGGGGGGCTGGGCGCGCCTCGGGGGCACCTCGGTCATGGTGATCGGCCACCAGAAGGGCCGCGACACCAAGGAGAACATCAAACGCAACTTCGGCATGCCCCATCCCGAGGGCTACCGGAAGGCGCTCCGGCTCATGAAGCTGGCGGCGCGGTTCAGCGCGCCGGTGATCACGCTCATCGACACGCCGGGCGCCTATCCCGGCCTCGAGGCGGAGGAGCGCGGGCAGTCCGAGGCGCTGGCGCGCAACATCCTCGAGATGTCGGTGCTGCCGACGCCGATCATCAGCGCGGTGATCGGCGAAGGTGGCTCGGGCGGCGCGCTGGCCCTCGGCGTCGCCGACCGCATCCTGATGCTGGAGAACTCGGTGTACTCGGTGATCACACCCGAGGGCTGCGCGGCGATCCTCTGGAAGGACGCCAGCCAGCGGGAGCGCGCGGCGGAGGCGCTCAAACTCACCGCGGAGGACCTGCTCACGCTCAAGGTGATCGATGAGGTCATCCCGGAGCCGGTGGGTGGCGCCCATGTGGATCCCGACGCCGCGGGCGAGGCGCTGCGCGCGTCGCTGCTGCGTCACCTCACTGAACTGCGGAAGGTGAAGCCCGACCGGCTGGTACGTCGCCGAGGCGAGAAATTCGCGGCGATGGGCGAGTTCGTCGAATCCTGATGCCGCAGACTGTCGAAGTCCGTTTCAAGGGCACCCGCCGCGCCTTCTTCCACTGGCCCCACGAGGAGACTGAGCCACTCCGCCTCCAGGAATCGGTGATCGTGGGCGCCGACCGGGGCGAGGATCTCGGGCGCATCTCCTCCGTCGGCGACGTCGCGGCGAAGAAGTGCGGGGGATCGTGTGCCTGCCCGACGGACAAGCCGGGTGAGCCGGGTGAGCCGGGTCAGGCGGGTCAGGCAGCCTCCAGCTTCCCGGCGGTGTTGCGGCGCGCCTCGCAGGATGAGATCCGCCGGGCCAACGACCTGCGTCGCGCGGAGGAAGAAGATCGCCAGCGCATCGTGGCGAAGGTGCGCGAACACAAGCTGGAGATGAAGGTCAGCGACATCGAGTGGCAGTGGGACCGTCACCAGATGACGGTCTACTTCTCGGCCGAGCAGCGCGTGGACTTCCGTGCCCTGGTGCGCGAACTCGCCGGCAGCTTCCGGACGCGGATCGACCTGCGGCAGATCGGTGTGCGCGACGAGGCCGCGCGGATCGGCGGCGTGGGCCGCTGCGGCCGCGAGTACTGCTGCTCGACGTGGCTTACGGAACTGTCCCCGGTCAACCTCTCCCTCGCCAAGAACCAGAGCCTCTCGCTCAACCCATCGCAGATTTCCGGCGGGTGCGGCCGCCTGCTGTGCTGCCTCAAGTACGAGCACGAGTTCTACGTCACGTCCCGCAAGCGCTTCCCGCGCGAGGGCAAGACGGTCGAGACCCTGCGCGGCATCGAGAAGGTGATCGCGGTCGACATCTTCCGCGAGCGGGTCTACCTGCGGGGCGCGGACGAGTCGCGCACCATCGGCCTCGAGGACTTGCGCGAGGAGATGGCGGGGGCCGCGGGAGGAGCCCCCGCGGTGGCGGCGCCGGTGAAGCGGGAGGAGCGCCCGGAAGGGCGGAGCCGGCCGGAAAGGACGGAGAAACCAAGGGCGGAGCGGCCCGAGAGGCGGCCGGGTACGGAGCGGGCACGCGGCGAACAGCGGCCGGTCGCACCGGCAGGCCGGGTCGAGCCCGAAGGCGCCATTCCGCCACCGACGCCGGCAGCGGATGCGTCCTCTTCGTCGCCGAAGAAGCGCCGCCGCCGACGGCGGCGCGGCGGCGGCGGCTCGGCCGACGACAAACCGAACCCGCCCGGCAGTTGAGTGACGCGGTTCTTCATCACGACCGCCATCGACTACGCCAACGGCGATCCCCACCTCGGGCACGCGTTCGAGAAGGTCGGGGCGGACTGCATCGCGCGCTATCGCCGGCTGCGGGGGGACGACGTCTGGTTCCTCATCGGCATGGACGAGCACGGCCAGAAGGTGGCGCAGGCGGCCGACGACGACCGGGTAACTCCGCAGGTGTTCGTGGACCGCATCGCCGGGCGCTTCGAGGCGACGTGGGACCGGCTCTCGATTTCCCGTGACCAGTTCATCCGCACCACGTCGCCGGCGCACCAGGCAGGCGTGCAGGAACTCATCGAGCGGATCTTCGCGCGCCATCCCGACGATTTCTACGAGCAGTCCTACTCGGGACTCTACTGCGTGGGATGCGAGGCCTTCAAGCAGCCCGCGGAGATCGTGGACGGGAAGTGCGAGCTGCACCCGACGCGCATCCTGGAGATGGTGTCGGAGCGGAACTGGTTCTTCCGCCTGTCGCGGTACCAGGACTTCCTCCGCCGCCACATCGAGACGCACCCCGGGTTCATCCAGCCGGCGAGCCGCAAGAACGAAATCCTGGGACTCC
>Ga0315278_10002395_pt1 | contig 16688 bp, 24 predicted proteins | sample YL17G06_0_MG_FD_203880 | JGI IMG/M metagenome (GOLD analysis project Ga0315278, IMG submission 203880) | Sediment microbial communities from Yellowstone Lake, YNP, Wyoming, USA - YL17G06_0 | ecosystem: Environmental > Aquatic > Freshwater > Lake > Sediment | place: USA: Wyoming | collected... | reverse complement strand
TCCTCAATCCTATATTCTGTAACATTTGCTGAGGTCATACTGCTATTGCTGCCATTGAAATGTCATCGTAATGTGAAATCAAATCCTTTGTCCACTGGCGTTTAAGCCACGACAATCTTCGCTGAACGAATACGCCGGGTGTGGTCTTGTAGTCAACAAATTCACGGGCCATAACAGACCAAGGAATTTCCTCAACTCCACCCTTCTTAAAGCTACCAACCCCATCCGAACAGACGGCTAGAATGTCGCCTTCATTTACCAATCCCTTGAATGTAACAGGGTCAAATGGTTTAAGAAATGTTTCCACTTCAATAGCATCACGAATGCCATCGGCTCCAAGATAGAAAGAAACATCCAAGACACGTTTAGATTCGAGCACCGTATCCTGATATTCCTTCAAACGAACTTTGTCAAGGTAATATGATAGATAGGCCGGTTTGTTCGATTCAAATTCGACGTGAACAATCCGAAGTGTCGTTGCTGTTTTGTGAAAGAAACATCCATCACCATACATTTGAACGGTGAAATCTTTGCCTTTTACCCACGTCGCCAGCAATGTGGCATCAAGAGAACGGGGGTCGAGAGGCACCATATCGCCAATGTGTTCAAGATTTCGGATGGTCACTTGACCAAACAACTCATTATTCATGTCTGCTCCACCGATACCGAGCGTTCTCTTGGCAGACAAAGCCAAGGCTCGGGCACCAAAATCAACGTCGGGGGAAGAAGAACACCCGTCACACACAATGGCGAAGGCGCCATTCTCATTGGCATAAGATACAGCATAATCTTGACAAACCTTGTGGTCATGTCCGATGTAAAATTGATGGTCAGCGTTCATAAATCGTTCAGCCCGAGCAGGACGCCTGTGGCATCACCCGGCTTAAAGTTCATTTTTCTGCGTTTAACTCTTGTGAATGGTTGTATTAAAGCCAAGTCAGGGCCATCCAAAAAGATTTCATTCTTTCCTTCAAACGGAATTACAGGTTCATCCGTGACTATCATGCCCACAACAACATAACGATAGACTGGTACTTTGGCTTTTCCACGTTTACCAACGCGGACTTCAGCTTCTTGCTTTTCGCGTGGCCAGATAACGCCCTTAAAGTGTTGTCTCATTTGAAGATTATACTACTACTATACAAAGAGTCAAGCGGCGGGGGCAATAGTGCCCCCGCCACCGGCTGCGTGTGTTTAGAACGTGAACGAATTGATTGGCTGACTTGGGGCACCGCTTCCCAAAGCTGCACTCGTCGAACTGATTGACTGACTGACGAAGGCTGCCAACTTGGCAATCTTTCCGGGGGTCGCCTTTCCAATACTCACGTATTGAGTGATACCGGCGTCGGTCACGAATTTCTGCAAGTAAGCATCAAGGTTGTTGTCATCGTTGGTCACGCCGACAAGAATCAAGGTGATACTCTCAAGATTTTCACTCTTGCGGGCTTCCTCAACGGCCTTCTTAATCTGAGCAGGGTCGAAGATGTTGCCCGTGTTGTTTTGCCCATCCGTCACCACCACGATAATGGCGTTGACAAGGAAGTTCTGAGCAGTCAGTTGCTTACCGTAGGCAGAAGTGGCCTGAATTGCTTCATCCACCGCGTCAAACAGTGCCGTAGAACCACCAATGTTCAAAACATTGTCGTAATCCTTTTCCTGAATCGAACCCAACAGTTTGAAACCGTGTGATTCAGTCAGGTTGTCGGCGAACTGAGTTAGCCGAAGCATAAGGTTGTCCTTACGCGGCGACTTCGACATTGCCTTGTAGATGGTTTTGATTGCCTGCTCCAAAGAAGCAGCAAACGCTCCGACAGAACCGCTAGCATCTTCCACGATGGTAGCCAGTGTGTATTCAGCCGCTCCAAGTTTGGTAATCTTGGTGGCACTGAACTTGTAGTTTGAACCCGCTTGCAGCGTTTCCAAATCTTTATTCATTAGACTCATAACTTTTGTTTCCTATTGTTAATTGTTATCCGACTGGCTTACCAATCCTTCGTATTGGTGAGCTTCATGCCCTTACCGGCCATTTCAAGAACGAAGTCTTGCCCAAGTTTGTCACACATATAGACGTTGCTCGAAGTGTCCGTCAACAGCGTGAATTTCTTGATGTTATCAACACCGAACTGAGCGGCCACGTCACGAACCGTGTTTGCGACACAGTGCGACAGAGCTTCGCCGGTGATAAGAATTTCATCAGCATCCGTCAGAGCATCAATCAAGTTGGTGTTCAACTTGGTGCTGGCATCAGTCGGGTCAATCACGTCGGCCTGAACGCCGCTGTAATGTTCCGTGAAGAAGTTAGAACCCTTCGCCACGAAGTTGACACGATTGAAACGACTCGTTTCCCAAGCCATCAAGGCTGCGTGAACCGCTGGAACAACCGCTGCGCCCCAACTTCCAATCAGACAGTGCGGCGGCCAAATCATAAGCTGGTATCTGCCGTTCTTCGCCAACGCTTCGACGTAGGCCAAAGCCTGCTTCTGAAAGGGAGGGTAAGAAGCTCTCCAAGTTCCGTTTCTCACGTCATCAGCAGTGATGGTGCTAAACGGTGTGGGACGGCCGCCCTTGGAATCAATCCAGAAAATCGGATGAGCAATGTGAACGCTCTGGTGAGAATCCAGCGTGCAGTGAATTTCCTCAATGCGACGTTCGTTCTTAGTGAGAAAGCCGGCAAGTCGTGCCATGTCTTGGTCAGCACCACCGACTACCAATTGTCCCTTTTCTCCGCCGGGACCGTTTGCGATGCAGAAGTCATTCTGCGGGTCAATCATCAATAGATGAATTTTTCTTGCACTCATAGTTTTGTTTCCTTCGTGTCTGTGTTGTTTGTAACCTACGACAGTGTATCAGACTTTTTATACACCGTCAAGCTTCGTTCTATGGTAGAACGGGGTCAACGAGTTGACCAAATTTGTTGTAAATACCAAACTGTTTTGGCAATGCTTCGTGGAAGAATCCTTCCGAACCAAGATAATGCATAACATCCTTCATTATCTTGCAGTATTGCGACGCTGGAATTTCTTCGTGTATTGTATAAACCTCTACCGTCAAACCTTTGGTTAGAGTATTTAACTTTACCTTGTAATCTCCAAGTTCCATTAACATAATTAAGCGTTGATTGTAACACGTTCCGTCAATAACTTGAACAAAACGGTGTGTTCTTCGATGAACATTTCTTCCTTCAAATCTGCGAATGGCACCCACCGAAGTTCAGCGATGTTTTCAATTTTATCGTTGACTTGCGGAGTCCCACTGACGTATTCAGCAGCAAAAAATATGGTCTTGATTTTGTTCTTCTCCGAACGAAATCTCCAATCATTTATTTTGGCACTGCCAATGTAAGTGTAATCCTTACATTCAAGGTTTGTCTCTTCCTGAACTTCCCTTGCAGCATCTTCTTCGTAGTCTGCTGCGTTGGGGCTGGCGAATCCGCCGACAAACTGATATTGGGTCTTGTTCGATTTTCTGATAAGAAGCACCGACTTGGTATTCTTATCCACGATTGCCACGTCAACGGTTGGGAGAGCACTGGGCCATTGATTCTCTACGGCCCAGATTACGCCCTCCCGAAATTCTTTTGTGTTTTTACATTTGACGCCGACGTTCCTTCTGATTTCTTTTCCCGAAATGATTCGGTTGGGAACAAGTTCTATGGCGGCGAAACCACCCTTGTAGTGTGGCACAAAACTATCACGGCCACCATATAGGACGACTTTCTGACTGGGGCCAATTTGTGTGTGAATGATTCTGTCCAAGTCTCTGCTCCAGATTTCGTTGTTGCCAACGTCTTTGATGTAGAGAACTTCAATGCTTGGAAACTCTTGTTCAAGCATGGCTTTCCGTGTGGGAAAATCAAGGGGATTGTTGAATGTGCATTTACATGCATCCGCGGCAAGGCCAAGGATAACGATTACTCTGGGGTGAGTTGTTACAACTCTCTGAATGAGAGCTTTGTGTTCCTCATGGAGTTCAGGAACTTGAAAACGTGCGACGATTACGCCGACTTCTGCCGATTCTTCTATTGTTTTTAGTCTGTTCATAGCAACCTTATTGTATCTCGGTTAACTGTGTTCTGTCAAAGGCTCATTATCAAAATCATTTACCTCTGACACGAATACATAGTATTCTGATTTCAAAAACGAGTTTATCATAACGATAGTGGTTTGTCAAGCTCTGAAATCCTCAATGAAATCAAGGGTTTAATTGACAAATTAAAATAATTAACACCCACAACCGTATGCTTCGGCCAATGCTTCTTGTGTCATGGCCTCTTGTTTCTGTTGTTCATCAAACACAGCATTCGCTTCGGCCATTTCTTCTGCTGTCAACACCGCGTCTTTCTTTCTTCGAGATTCTTGGTTGGCCATCATCTGGTTTGCCTTTTCCTGCCAAGTCAAATCCTTTGCATCGAATTCAACGGTTGTCAAAGCTCGGTAAAGTCCACGAAGAACTTTTCTAAGGCCCGGCACCAAATCCAACACGACTGCGGAGGGCAAAGGAAAGGCTCTCCAAGCACCATGAAACGTTTCGCTTGAAATGGAAGGACATTCGCCTTCGTTCAAATGGACGAGATAGACATAGTAAAATTCACCGGACTCATCAACCGTGAGAGTGCCAGTGTCGTGCAAACGTTCCTTGTTTATGACGATGCCAGTTTCAGATTCAATAATTCTCACCGCGGCGTCACGGGAGAGTTCTGCTCCCCTCATTCTACCGTTGACGAATTGCCATTTCTTGGGGAACATAACCACTTCGGCCCGTCTTGACAAATAAATCTCTTTGTCTTTGACAAGTCCAATGGCTACGCCGTATCGTGTGCTTAAAATTTCGTTGGTCATACTCATGGGAACAAGTCTATCAGACTTATTATAGACTGTCAAGCCTCGTGAATAAAAGAAATAGACATTGGCCAGCCAGTGTGATATTCTCCTTTTATGGCATCAAAAAAAGAATTACTTAGACAGTTGACCGACCCCGAAGGTGTTGGATTTTATGGTTATGTTCCGCCAACATGGGACATTTGGTTTATGGAACAAGTTTATTTGGTTGCCAGAAAGAGCAAAGACCCATCCACAAAAATCGGTGCGCTGTTGGTAAAAGATAAACATATCATTTCATCAGGCTACAATGGGTTTCCCCGAAACGTCAGAGACAAAAAGGGAAGATACGTTAATAGAGAAATGAAATATGAATTCGTTGTTCACGCAGAAGACAATTCCGTATTAGCCGCCGCTAGGTTTGGTATCTCTACATTAGGCACGACTCTATACACTCAGGGAATTCCTTGTTGTGAATGTGCCAAGTCTGTAATTCAAGGTGGGATTAGTGAAATCGTTGTTCACAAGCAATGGACAATGGGACATTCACGTTGGAAGGAATCTTGTAAGGTATCATCTATAATGTTCAAAGAATGTGGAATACCAGTCAGATACTTGGATGCTAAGTTAGGGATTGACGGATACCGAAACGGAAAGATTTATCCAGTATGAAAACAATTTGTCCTCAGTGTCATGCTATAAACGAATCAATCCTTGGAGAAATGGATTCTACTACATTTGAGGGGTCGGTTTTTTTATTGTATCCTAACGACTGGCTTGTGTGTTTTCATTGTGGGGGCAAATACGTTTGGGGACAAGGTATAAATCTTCAATGGATAGGAATACCTATTCCTAATTAAGCTACGTAAAGTTTTTCAAATCCGCGTTCGTGTGCCCATTTGGCTACATTCCATATAAGGCCCAATCTTCTTCTAATATCTCCACCACTCAATCCACCACCAATTATTCTGGCACCGCCCAATTGATTGCCTAATTGATTTACAATATCCATGTGAGGATTTTCAAGGTCGGCGTTACCATCTTGTTCAGCGTCTGGAATGCCACTGTCAGTTGGATTGATTTTGTTCTTATCAATCCATCCCTTGTCATGGGCCAATGACTCAATTCTTTCCATTAACTCTTTGGCTTCCATTGAGAATTCATGTTCGCCCTCATATTGTAATACGTTGTGGAAAATCTGATAGGCGTTGACATTGGACATATTCAGTTCAGGTGGTCCTTTGTATGTTCCGATGTGGGGATTCTTTAGTATTGGTATTCTAATGACTTGACTTTTGAAACTGCCGCTTTGTTCAGTCTTGACTTTTCCCCAAGTAATTCCTAACTCTTTTAGACCTGCGAAGATAATCTTCATTACTCCAATTAAAGCCTGTCTTGTAAGACCGGCGGTGTAAAGATTCATAATTCCGGTTGGGTCATCGTAAGAACTACCATCAGGAGTAAGAAGTTCTGGCATCCTATTCTTCATATAATAGGCTTTTTGGTCTTCTGGAAGTTTCTCCAAGTATTGCCATACAGGCTTTAGAACCTTCCAAGAAATCTCACTCATGGTTTCAAGTCGGTCATAATTAGCGCCAGAAACGTAGAGATTCATTGATTCGTTTAGAACCTTCTTTGTATAAAAGGCTTCACGAAGCGATTCTTTGACTATGTGCTTAAAATCAGACGGGTTCATCTGGTAATAAGTATAGCAAAAGACGGGGAAAGTGGTGCTCCCAGAAGGATTTGAACCTTCAACCTCAACGTTTAGGAAACGCGTGTGCAAATCCGTTACACCTTGAGAGCATTAGAAAGTGGCGGGCAAGGAGGGACTCGAACCCTCATTTTCATTTCCAATTATGCGCATCCTGCTTAGAAGGCAGAGCCAATACAAGCCCGTATTTGACTATAAGTATAGGCGTAAAAGGAAAAAAGGCAAGCCTTTATTAAAGGTCCAAAGTATCCCAACCAAATTTATGTCTCTCCGGCGGAAGTTTTGGAGCGAATACATATTTCTGATATTCCTTTTCAGAAAAGGTCTTGAGAGAGCGAAGAGCGCTGGAACTTACGTGTTCAAATTTCTTATTACAAATGAAAAACGTAGTCCTGAGTGATGGAAACATTTCCTTCAAGAATTGAATTTGATTCTGTTCATATTGAAGGTCGTCGCCATTTCTAAGCCCACGAATGAGAAACACTTTGTCCTCACTATAAAAATCCAAAGAATTCAAAAAATCAGAAAGCAATCCACTGTAATTGACCACCTTCGCATTTCCCAAGACATTACTGCCTGTTGGGAATTGTTCTTTCACTTCTCTATCCTTCTCAGGGTTACGGCCTACAGCAATGATTACTTCGTCAAATACTTCCAACGCTTGATGGAGCACGTCTGCGTGTCCAACGTGGAACGGATTAAACGAACCGGCATATACACCTATTCTTTTCATAAATCTCTGTATTCAGACGATTGCTTGGCAATCGCGGTTTCCCTCTCCCAGTAAAGGCGCTCGTTTTTCTTTTCAAGTTCCTTCACCTTATCCTTGAGTAGTTTGTTCTCCCGCTTCAATAGGCGGTTTTCCCTCTCCAATTTGGCTGTTTCTTTTGTTTTCAATTTTAAGTGCTATGTTGAATGGTCAAGTCAATGCCTTGTTCAAATCCGATATATGGCATTTTCTTTGCTTTCCTCAAATCTACCAACAAATCGTTGAGTTTGACGGAATATCTAAAATCGTGGCCTTTTCTGTCTTCCACGTATTTAATCAAAGATTCTGGCTTGTTCAGTTTCTTTAAGATTGTTCTCACAATCTCATTGTTTGTGTAATGTTCGCCACCACCTACATTATAGGTTTTTCCTTTTAGGCCGTAACCCATTATTAGAATTAAATCTTCAGCGTGATTCTGAACGTATGTCCATTGGCGAATGTTTTTACCTTCTCCATATACAGGAATTGATTCATTATCCAAAGCATTCTTTATGATTTTTGGAATGAACTTTTCTGGATGTTGGTTGGGGCCGAAATTGTTACCACAACGAGTTATTACAACATTTACATTGTGGGTCGCCAGATAAGCACGACAAAACAATTCAGCAGCACCTTTGGAGGCACTGTAAGAACTGTTAGTTACCAAGGGAAATCCTTCGTCGGCCTCACCTTCTTCAATGCTACCAACAACTTCATCGGTGGATATTTGTATAATCTTGGTGTTAAGTCTCCGAGCCAATTCCAGCATGTTAAGAGCACCCTTGATGTTTGTATCAATAAATGGGTAGGGATTGGCTATGCTGTTGTCAACGTGTGACTCTGCCGCTAGATTGAATATACCAGCAATGTCAACGAACCAACTGAATCTTTCTACAAAATCATCAGCGGTAATGTCCTCTTGATAAAAGACAAAGTTTTCGCTATCACGTTCCTTTACGTTTTCCAACTTGGCGGCGTATGTCAAACTATCAAAACAAATGACTTTGTGGCCTCTTGACAACAATTCGTTTACCAAGTTAGAACCAATAAATCCGAATCCGCCGGTGATGATATAAGTGTTAGGCATGCGTCAATTTACAGTGATAGTTTCCACAAACCTTACATGGTTTGCCTTCGGTCTTTACGTCATTGGCCACTCCGTATTTCTTCAATTGTTTGGAGTTAAGCTGACGATAGACAGTGATTTTGATTGAACGATAATTAGGGCGATTCCAGTAATTTCTACCGCCGGATTCTGGCGCAGATTCTACCAAGCAATCCTTTGGGCCGACACGTTTGCCTTCCCAACGAGCCTCAGTATATGGAACTGCCAAACGTCCATTTACACGAACGTAAGTGTCATCTTTGTCAGTTGCTACAACTTGTGTTCCAACTCCCATTGTAAATTTACGTTGAGCAATGGTGGATTCTTTGACGTATCTGTAATGAAGGCCGTTGACTTCTACCACGTCGGTATTGATAGGTTCAGCCTTGACTTCATACCAAACACCATCAAGTTTGAGTAATTGGTGATAGTCACCAAGAATCTTCATGTATTTGGCTTTACGTTCTTCCTCTTGTTGTTTGTAAGAAAGGTGTCCTTTGTTTTGTTTATGGCAGAGAATGCCGGTCTTGGGGTGAACGTAGAAAAATTCATGTCGGCTGTAATATCCAGCAGTATCAATTGAGTGTTCGTTTACGCCCATGAAACCACCGCCGTAATACCAAACCTTTTCGTCTTTAAGAAAGGTATTCAATTCGACAATACGGCCGATTTGTTCCTTGGTTTTGTATTGTTGAGGCACCCAATCCAAGTGACAAAATTCGGAGAACACGTCATTCCAATACTGCCCAACGCGAGAAGTAATGAAACGGCGAACTTTGTTATACGGATAATCAGAGCCCCAATAATGCCGGTGCCCATCGAGCGGTCTGACTTTATCGCGTAAAGGAAGTTCGTCAATCTTATCAATGTCTGTTATGGCGAGATTGCTCATGTGTAAGTAAATAGTATCAAACTTTACCTTTTCCGTCAAGCCCTACTTCTTTTATTAAACCAAGAACTTTGCCAACTCTGCTAGTTCTTCTTCATAACCACCCGTAAGGATGGGCGTTCGGCACCAAGTGCGCGGGTCAAGGTTATGGTCATCCATGTGAAAGCTCAAAGCATATCTCTCACGTTTCCATTGGTTTATCGAAAACAACCGAAAGAACTTCGTAATGTCTTTGATAAGCTGATTATTGTCATAATCAATGGTCGCTTTCAATTCTTGATAAATTTCCACAGGCACATAACGGTTTTTTACAACCATCGTTTCAATCTTGTGGAGCAACCAATACGGCATAAGGTCGTCTTCGTCAGTCTGCTTGTAGCTGGCGGGACGGAGTTCCGCTGTAGGTTGCTGTTTGACGATGGCAGTCATTGCCGTTCCAATTCCATCACAACCCGTGTTAGCAACCCAAGCCAGATATTCACGGATATAAACCTTCGGCAGACCAGCGATGGGAGCGACACAACCTGCCGTGTCACCATCCATCGTAGCATAACCAACTGCTGCTTCCGACATATTGCTAGTCGTCAACAGAAGTTTGCCCTGCATATTGGCAATCATCCAAATGCCCGGAGCACGAACGCGAGCTTGAAGATTTTGTAAAGTAATGTCGTCTTTCTCAAACGTCAACGCTTCACCCTTCACCGTTTTACCAAGTTGCCAATACTCAGCAAACATTGGTTGAACATCAAACTCAAAGTGTGGAAAGCCAAGAGCCTTAGCAAGACCGGCGGCTGCATTTCTTGTAACATTTCCACTCTGCGCCGTGGCCTGATAGGCAGTAGTGATGAGCGAATTACGAATACGACGAATAAATTCTTCCTTGGTCGGACTTCCGACAATGTTGAACTTACCATCACTTTTGATGTGTGGGCAATACTTTTCAATAAAGCCAACGACACCCAATTCTTCTACGCCCAACTTGATACCGATAGCACAGAGATACGACACCATCGCCGAATCTGCACCGCCACTCAACGACACAGCGAAACCTTTGGTGTGACTCTTTCTCATGTAATCCATGAGAGCCAGACCGATTGCCCGCGTGCATTCTTCATGCTTGACATTAGGGCCGGTTTCCCAAGTCTCTTGTTCTATGGGAACAATTTTATCAACAACGTAGGGATAAGTGAAAGGTTCTGAAACACAACCCACGTTATACATTTCAGGATTAGGTTGAAAGCTAGCCGTTCTGACATTTTGTGTTCTGGTCGAATCAATGTCAACGATTGTGGTTGTAAGCGACACGTCACTGAAACTGAATCGTTTGCCGATGGCTTTCAGTGAACCACCCGAAGCAATGATAGCTCCACCGTCATACACCGCACGGCCTGCTTCATTACCGACAAGGTTTGTGTAAATGTAAGTGGCGTTGAATGCTCGGCTACCGTCAACCACAAAGTTTTTTCGTGTTTCAAGCTTACCAAACGAAAAGTGTGAAGCACTTGGATTGAGATAAACGTCAACCCCCTTTGTTGCTAAAATTGTACCCGGCCTTCCAGCCACCCAAGCATCTTCGCAGATTTCATAACCAAACTTAATTCCGCCGATGTTGAAATGAATGTCACCAATGGGAAATTTAGCACCCAACTCAGGCACTTCTATCGTTTGAACTACACCTTGAGGCCAAGGCTTGAACCAACGATTTTCGTAGTGAATGCCATCACCAGCCAAGTGTTGTTTACAGGTGAAACCAAGAATCTTCCCGTTGGCTACCGTAGCCACGGCATTGTAGAGAGAATTGTTGAAACGAACAGGAAGACCGACACAGAATATCAATCCTCTGCCGGGAACAGGATTCCAAGTTTCTTTGACGATTTCCGCTAACTTGCGGAGAGCACGTTGAGGAACATCGCCACAAAAGTAATCATCTTCCATGCCGTAGCCTGTAATAGTCGCCTCAGGCAAACAAAGAACGGTGACACTTTCGGATTGTGCTCTACGGATAGCCTCAATGATACGTGCTTTGTTCCCCCTCCAATCACGAGGGGTTTGATTTAGTACTGCGGCTGCAACTTTAATCAACTTCATGGTGTGAGTGTATCAAACGTCTATAAAAAGTCAAGCCCTTGATTTCACCATTCGCCAAGCTTTGAAGAATGTTTCATAATTCAAGTCAGGCATACCCATTTCAATTTCAAACGGTATAGGCGCAGGTTCAGCGGTGTTACCATCCCAAAGGTTCTCCGGAGCAATCTCCACGGTAGGGGCGTTAATCAAGTCATTCAACCTATTACGCCACCACTGTTCAGAACGTGGTCGCCCATTGACGGGAATTCTTCCCCATTGTTTGTAAAACAAAATGGTTGTAATCAACCCTATCTCGGAAGCATGAAAGTCTATTAACTTGCCAGCAGAGTCAAGGCGATAAGATTGCATATCAGGTGTAGGGTGTTGTCACAAACAATGTAAATCCAAATTGTGATGTAAAAGTGCCTTGGATTACCAAACTCCTTCAACGCCTTGTAATCAGTATAGTCTGGTGTGTTGTAAGGCGAATCGTCATAGTAACCCGTTGACATACACTGGCCCCAAGGAGCATACCTGCCAGTTGGGAAATGATTCTTCCAATATAAAGCCTTCTTTATGATAATTGGAAATCGGTCAAGGATGAAATGAGTTACTGCTATAAACAACAACGCCTTCCATGATAGAGTCAAGACGGTGAAACAGGCCGTATAAACCAAAACGTGAACAAGGCAGTTCAATGTTTTCTTTGACTTATTCATGGCCATCCAATCCGACTGGAGCCAGAAGTCACCAACAAGGTGACAGAGCAAAAACATAATTGGAAAGTAAAGAGAAGCATTCATAATTAGAATGGAGTCGTTGTGTTGTTCAAGGTTGTGTAACTTGTTTGCATGGTTGTTGTTGTCCACGAATCGAAACTTACAAGAGAATCAAGCGTGTTAATGATAGAAACGGGCGTAGGTTCGGGTAATGGGTATCCCTCATCGTCTGAGGATGATAAGCTTGATATAGTCGCTGGTTTATTTTTCTTTTCTGCAAACGCCTTGATTATTTCATCAAACTTCTGTTGTTCAGAGGGCGGTATCTTAAACCCTTTCTTTATGTATTTGTCCAAATGAACTGCTGTAGCCACAGAGTCGTGAACTTTATTGAACCTAATCGTTCTGGTTCTCAAGTCCTCAAAGGAAGTATCACCGACTAACATTCTGTACCCGTCAAAACCAAACTGGCAGGCGGTAAAGTCAAACCCATCAAGCAATTCTTCAAGACTACTCCAAAACTTGAAACAAACACACTGAACTGCTATGGTCTTATTATAGCCTCTGTCGTGGATATGAAATTGATACGTCGTGTTATACTTGTTGCTCTTTTCTCCTACAATGTGATGAACGTATGGAATGCTATTAAGCGTTCTAACCCACTGACTACATTGTTCTTGACTGCTGAAAAAGAAATCCAAGTCATGTGTAATCGGATGGTTCTCTATAGCTTTCCATACCGCACCACCAGCCAACCACGGACCATTTTCTTGTGGTCGTGGCAGAAACCTCAATACTCTAAACAATTCAGAGTCTTGGTTTACATGATTATGGAAATTGTCAATTTTCATTTTCTCAACTTCCGTTCCAAAATTATGTTCACCACGTTGGTATTGGCTTTCCCCTTGGTAGCCTTCATCACTTGACCTTTCAAATGATTGATTGAATTGGTTTTGCCCTTGTGATAATCTTCCACGCTCTTGGCGTTCTCCGCCAATACCTTATCACAAATGGTTTCCAATTCGTTTGTATCAGAAATGACTTCAAGCGGAAACATTTCCATCAATTCTTTGTAGGTAGTCCAATAAAATTCTTGATTCCATTCGTGATACATTTCAACGGTGCTCTTGATGTAATTCCACGGGAACTTTTTATCATAGGCAAGTCTCAAGAAAGCTTGAAAATCAGCAATTCCAATCTCTTTAATCACCGGCCACCAAAACGTTTGATGGTTGTTCTCATTGCCGTAACCTTCTTGGATTGGCACAACCAACTGAGTCAGAACCTTTGCGATGAAACGATTGAACCTTGCTGCTTCACTTACATTTTCATCAAAGCTGTAAAAGTATTCCGTCAGTTCGTTTGACCAGTAAACCTCAAAGCCTGCGTTGATTCTGGCATTGGGCAGTTCTGTGAGATAAACGGCGGGAATGCAGAGAATGGGGAATTTCATCACGGCTCGTGATACCGTCACACAATTCTTTTTGACCATCTTTGCGCTGTCGGTGGGAAGGTATGTTGCAGGATACTCATACACTTCCTCAATAGCGTTTGTTCGTGGGTCTTTAAGGTGATACACTCTCAAATTCATAGTATGACACTCCAATCATACTAAGATTTTATAGAATGTCAAGCCTCGATGTCGAAGATATGTAACTTACCGATGCAAGGTTTGAATGGGAGAATCTTGGCGTTTTTTAGGACAAATCCGTATGGCCCTTCAAACCACGGACTGTCGCTCTTCTTCACAACGTCCACCAGTTCAACTTGACCAATGATGCCGCCACTATATCCTTTCATGCTATCAATGAAGTTTTCGGCCAATCCCATTTTCTTCATCATTTCAAGACCGGCCTTGTCAAACCTTTGAGAAACGTGAATTAGGAGTTTACCACGATAATGCGTAATCCAAGTGCGGTTCTCAATGTCTTTAATACCGGCGACAATGAGTGAGGCCCAAGGATTTCTAATGCTGATTGCTTTCATCAACTTCTTTCAGTTCGTTACTCTGTTGGTTAATTAAATCATTGACTAATTGCAGACGTGTCTGCGGGTCGTAACCACCAACGATACCCTTAATCTTCAATGTATCCTTGAGCACGTCCAATAACATCAACAACTGTTTTTCACTTACCTTCATTTAGTTTATTCAATTTATCCAACACCATGTCCTTTAGAAGCATAGAACCAACGTCTGTGCCGACGATTTCCTTGAATGGTATTCGATTCTTTACAAGAAAGTTTTTAACCGTTCCGTCAACCCTATGAGCGTGCGACTCTGTGTGGAGTCTGCCATTGGGATTGTAGTCTTTCCTTCTAGTAACCAATATGTTCAAGTTATTACACTTGTTCGATTCTTCAAAGACCAGTTTCTTCAACGTTTCTCTTTTCTCACCATCATAGATGGGCGTCAAGAGAAGCGGACTGTCAGTAATAACTACTTCGACTTGTCCTAATAGTCTAAAGATTCGGTGATGTTGTTTACCAAAGATATAGACTTGGTTTTCAAAGGTTTTATCCCTCTTTTCCCAAACCAAATCCTTGGCATACTCCGCCGCCAGTTCACAGTCAACACCCAACCACTTTAGTCTTGCAAATAGAGCGGCTGCCATTGTTGACTTGCCCGCTCCGGGCCCTGCCAACAAATTGACAACTAACGTCTTCTTATACTTTGGCGAATTCAGCTTTGATTGCGTCTTCTTCGATTTTGTTTTTGGCAAAGTCCCTCTCTGCTTTTTCAGCGGCGTCTTTTTCATCTTGTCTAACCTTTCTCCAAATATCAGCAAGTTCACCTTTGCTATTTGGTATAAAATCTGCGGAGTTGCGAGAATGCTCTTTACAACGTGTCTGAATCCAGCCTTTCTTATTTCTTCCAACTTCTTCATCCATCTTGCCACATTCTTCACAAATACTATAAGAAAGGTCTTCGGCAAAACTCATCATTCCAGCAATCTTCTCATCGCCGCCACTGTAATAGAATCGAAGACCTGAAAACTTCTCTTTGACCTGTAAAGCTACCAATTGTGGGATTTCGCCAATCTTCACCGCCCAATCATATTTCTTGCGAACACAGTCATTGTGACTGTCAATGTGGCTTTGAATGTCTTTACAGAGGTTATCCAATAAAGAGAACCAGCCATTTCCTACGGCCAATCCCCAGTGCATACAACTCTCTTGGGCAGACATTCCACGTTCAATGAAAATCTTTGGGTATTTCTTACATAGATAATCGTCAAGTAATTGGTGCATATTATTCCTCTACTTTCTTTTGAATGGCCTCAACAATTCGCGTCTTCAAATCGTCAGCGTCAAATCGCATGTCAGTTTGAAAATTGAAATCATCCAGAATCGCCAGAATATCTTCGGCGGCGGCCAAATACGTCGAATAAAGTGGTTGTTTAATTGTTTTCATGTGGAGGATTATACCACCACTAATTACAGTGTCAATTTTTTATAAAACAACCATCAACCAACGACTGTTCAATCTCCAACCAACTCTTGACTGTTTTTGTATTAAATAACCGGCCTTCGTGACGCTCTAAGTCATCATCATCAGGATTGATTAACAATTTGATTACTTGAACAGGTAAATGAGCCATAACTTCAGCCCTATCATCAATCATCATCTTGATACCAAGCGCAGCCACAAAAATAGCCTTGTCCCTTCTCTCAAAACAAAAATACAGATTTTCTGGCTTGACTCCTGTTTTATTGAAAAAATCATGGAGTTGTAGCCACTTCTCCGCCCGTTCCTTTTGTTCGGAAGTGACCTTAGAAATTATGTAAATAATGTTGCCTGACCTGACAAGTTCAGATATGACTCTAAAACTGTCAGGCGCAGGCAAATCTCTATCTTTGCTAGGTTTGTGACCTTTTACAGTCCAACCCAAATCTATGCCTATTCTCATGTTCTTTTTTCGTGATGGTCGCCAGTCTGGAAAATAGACTTCGTATCCATAATGGCATTAACTTCATCGGTTGAAAGTGGTCGGCTGTAACCATCCCAACCAACATCAAGAATCTTTGCGCCAAGGTTGTCTGCCTGTGAAAACGGCAAACCGTAATGTGAATGTCCACAAATCATCTTGCAACCATCCTTAACGTAATTCCATACGTGAATAGGATAGTGGCACAATACGAAGTATTGACCGTCCACAGTGATTTCAGCGTAGTTCCCAAGGAACACCACGTTCTTATATCTGAAAGGATATGCTTCTACAGGAAATTCTTCTTCGTTTTCCCATTCAACTCTTGGTACTAAAACCCTTTTCACTTCCCTTTGATAAACCTTCCAAAGAGGATTGTTGTGGTTTCCCCAAGTCATGTAGATGTTTTGACAATTGATTCTTGCTAGCAATGCGTTCATTCCGTTTTCTTCTGTGTTCAAACAGAAATCTCCGGCGTGCATTAGAATGTCGTTTGGTCGGACAATCTCATTGATTTTATCAATGATAAAATTGGTGTGTTCGTCTGAGGACTTGTGCCCTCTAACTCCATAGACGAATGGTTTGTTATGGTTCAAATGAGTATCCGATACCCAATAAACCTTTCGTTCGGGCGTCTGCCTAATTCTCATTAACTTATTCATTTTTTTTCTTTTTGTTAAATATCGTCGGAGTCTCCGTGACC
>Ga0315278_10002394_pt1 | contig 16695 bp, 15 predicted proteins | sample YL17G06_0_MG_FD_203880 | JGI IMG/M metagenome (GOLD analysis project Ga0315278, IMG submission 203880) | Sediment microbial communities from Yellowstone Lake, YNP, Wyoming, USA - YL17G06_0 | ecosystem: Environmental > Aquatic > Freshwater > Lake > Sediment | place: USA: Wyoming | collected... | reverse complement strand
AAAAAACACTACTTTTTCAACAGGCCCGGCGGCAGGGGCCCAGTCAAGTTCAAAGCTCAGAGTGTCCCATTATATACAGCACTCGCGTTTCGAGCTGACACGCAGATGCCCGCTTCGCTTTCCCAGCAAGCTTGTCTGGGTGCCTGCCTCCGCAGGCATGACGGCCTGGCGGCCGTCTCCCTCAACATTCATCTCGCTGGGTTTTCTACCCCCGCCGCATGAAGGTCAGGAAGCGCGAGCGGAGGGTGTCAGACATGAGTGATTTCTTCACCGGCGGCAGCTTCAGGAAGCCCCCCACGAATGCCCGCATGAAACCGTGCGACGTACTCTGTGGGTTGTCGAACAATAGATTCTGAAGTGTGCCCCGTTCCAGCGCCTGAAGGATCACTCGTTCAAAGGTGTCTTCGGGTGTCAGCACTCGCTGAGCGCGCGGCACGAGCCGCATCGAGCCGGTGGTGCATTCCAAGGCACACACGCCGCAGCCGAGACAGAATTTTTCGTTGATGACCGGTCCGGATGGACCCCCCGCTTTCGCGGAGGGTGACAGGTGTGAGGCGGAGGGTGGCAGGTGGGAGGCGGAGGGTGATAGGTGTGAGGCGGAGGGTGACATGTGGGGTGGCCCACTGCTTGCAGTGGGTTTCTCGTTAGAATCTAAACCACCCATGCGGTCGGGTGGCCCACCGCTTGCGGTGGGTTTTTCGTGGGAGTCTGCACCCATCGACTGAGCACCGTTGCCGTTCGACATAGTTATTGCATTCACGGGGCAGATGTCCGCGCATGTACCGCACTCCGAACAGGCGTCATCATCGACTTTCGCAATATAGTTGGATGTTACGACCGTGTTCGGATAGCCGAATCGACTGACCCCCAACAGGACGTTGCAGCAGCAGCCGCAGCAATGGCAGATGAACGAGACGTTCTTCTTGACATTGTCGGCGCAAAGCACAAGCCCCATCTCGCGGGAACGCGCATTGTTCTCAAGCATCTCTTCCCGTGAGACCTCTTTCCCGAAGCCATGCCGCAGCATAAGGTCCGCTGAGGCGCCAAACGTTGAGCATGTCTCCAGAGGTATGTCGCAGGTCTTCTTGCCCACATGCAGCTTCTCGTGCCGGCAGGAGCAGATGCCAATCACGAACTTCCTGGCGCTTTCAACGATAGCGGTCGCTTTTTCGAAGTCGAGTATTTCGACAAACTCACTATCGGTAATTGTCCCCTCGTGCGGCAGGGCTCGCAGCGGCAAGACTCTCTCGCCGTGGCCGCAGTTGGCGCGGTAGAATGTATCCGGGTCGCTGAGATACTCGTGGAACAGGCGCGCCCATTCTTTGGTCTTTAGTTCGCCCCGCGTGCGCATCATGGTAAACTCAAATATCCCGACTATCAGAGGCGAGATCGTATAGTGATAGCGATCCTTCGCGCCGACATCGAGCACCAGTCCTTTCTCGCATAGCCCGTCTAACGACGTTTGGAGCCTGGCCTTGTCGTACCCAGTGACCTGCGCGATTTTGTCCAGCGACGCCATACCGTAGGGCATCCTGACCACCAGATAGGCTTCCTCGGTCGTGTAGAGTTCCTTGAGAATGGCGTGGAAAGTCTCGTTCCAGGGCGCGCGGGTGATCTGGCCATCGATCTTGCGTCCCAGTTCGCGATAGACATCCTTGCCGACCATGTGTCCCATGCCGCAACTCCTAGCGCAATTGACAAAAAGCCGCTGTCACCTTTGATTGCGAGTGCCGTGAAAGAAGATAAGCAATACTGCAACGTTGTCAATCAGGAGAAACCGGTGTGAATTTCACAGTACGTCCCGCAAACGAGAATGATCGACCCTGGATGCTTGAGATCATCCGCGGCTGGGGGGCGGATTTTATCGTCTCTCGGGGGAGAAAAATCTACGCCGCCGAACTGCCGGCGTTCATTGCCGTGGGAGATTCCGACGAGAAACTCGGCTTGTTGACCCATGAAATCATCGGCGATCAGTGCGAGGTGGTCACGCTCGACGCCTTCACACAGTTCTCCGGTGTTGGTACGGCCTTGATGCAACACGCGATTGATGCCGCGCGTTCGGCCGGTTGCCGCCGCATTTGGCTGATTACGACCAACGACAATCTCGATGCCATCCGTTTCTATCAGAAGCGCGGCTTCACAATCGCGGCAGTGCATGTCAACGCAATCGCTCATTCGCGCACGCTGAAACCGTCGATTCCACTCGTTGGCAACTACGGCATCCCGATAAGGGATGAGGTTGAGTTAGAGATGGGGGTGTGAATTGTAGGTCGAAACCAGTTCCGCCCTTGGCGGAACGGTTTCGACATTGCCGTCAGGTAGAATAACGGATTTGTCTGTCGAAGCCTGACTTGGGTCTGACCGTAAGTCACCCTTCGAGAGGCTCAGGGTGACTTATGTGTCGAAACCGCCCGAAGCAGACTGGTTTCGACCTACAAGATTTTCGAGATAGGAAGGTGACCCCAAGAGTGACACGCATGCGGCAAAAGCCGGTTGACACTTCCCCCTCTCGCGCCTTTAATGTGAGGCACAACAAAGCAGGATACCCCGTTATTAAAGTTAATGAAGTACGCCAATTTCGTTCATCTGCATACGCACAGCCAGTATTCACTGCTGGACGGCGCCTGTCGGCTTGACCAGATGATCGAGCTGGCTAAAGAACTCAAGATGCCCGCCCTGGCGATCACCGACCACGGCAACATGTTCGGGGCTATCGAGTTTTACACCAAGGCCTTGCGCGCGGGAATCAAGCCCATCATCGGGTGCGAAGCGTATGTCGCCAGCGGCAGCCGGTTCACCAAGCAGCCGTCCAACAAGTTCCCCGACGGCGGATTCCACCTGGTGTTGCTGGCCAAAAACCAGCTCGGCTACCGCAACCTGATGAAACTGACTTCGGCCGCCTATCTCGAAGGCTTCTACCATCGCCCCCGCATGGACAAAGAACTGCTGCGGAAATACTCGGAAGGTCTGATCGCCACGTCGGCCTGCCTCAAGGGCGAGATTAACTGGAACCTGCTCAATGGCAACACCGACGCCGCAGTAGTGGCCGCCCGTGAACTGGAAGAGATTTTCGGCAAGGGGAACTTTTTCATCGAGGTCCAGAACCACGGTCTCGAAAAAGAGCAGATGCTCATCCCCAAGCTGGATGCGATTTCCCGCGAGACCGGTATCCCGTTAGTCGCCACCAACGACTGCCACTACCTGCGCCAACAGGATTCGCAGGCGCATGACGCGCTGCTCTGTATCCAGACCGGTAAGTTCGTGTCCGACTCCGACCGCATGCGCTACAACACCGATCAGATCTATTTCAAGTCAGCCGACGAGATGCAGCAGGCGCTGGGCGACCTGCCCGAGGCGCTCGAAAACACAGTCCGTATCGCCGAGATGTGCAATCTCGAACTGGAACTGGGCAAACTGAAGCTACCGGTCTTTCCGATTCCAACTAAATTCGAGGACGCGGACAGCTATCTCAAGCATCTGTGCGACCAGGCGATAGGCCAACGTTATCCCAAAGTTACAAAAGAACTGCGCGAACGGCTCGACTATGAATTGAGCGTCATTCGTCAGATGGGATACGCGGGCTATTTCATGATCGTGAAGGACTTTTGTGACTATGCCCGCTCGCAGAAAATTCCGGTCGGGCCTGGGCGTGGCTCGGCGGCCGGTTCGATCGTGTCGTACCTGCTCGGCATCACCAGAGCGGATCCGATCCGGTTCGGTCTCCTGTTCGAGCGGTTTCTTAATCCCGAACGAATTTCCATGCCGGATATCGATATCGATTTCGCCGACCGGGGCCGCGATCAGATCATCCAGTACGTCATTGACAAGTACGGCAAAGACAATGTCTGCCAGATTATCACTTTCGGCACCATGGCGGCCCGGGGGGTGATCCGCGATGTCGGACGAGTGCTTTCGATGCCGTATGGCGAAGTAGACAGGATTGCCAAGCTGATACCCGGCAGCCCGGGCATGACTCTTGACGCCGCGCTGGAAACGGTTCCGGAACTCAAGGAACTTAGAGAAAAGGACCAGAGGGTAAAGCGTCTGATCGACTTTGCGCTCACTCTCGAAGGTCTCGCGCGCCACTGCTCGACTCACGCGGCCGGTGTGGTAATCGCGCCGTCGGCCCTGACCAACTACGTGCCGCTGTTCAAGGGGAGCAAGGACGAAGTCACCACCCAGTATGACATGAAGATGGTGGAGACGATTGGCCTGCTCAAAATGGATTTTCTCGGTCTGCGCACGCTGACCGTGATTGACGATGCCCTGGCCATGATCGCTCAGAGTCATCCGGATGTAACTATCGATCTGGACAATCTCCCGCTTGATGATCCCGAAGTGTACAAGGTTTTCGCAAGCGGCCAGACGGTCGGGGTTTTCCAGTTTGAATCGTCAGGAATGCGCGACTATATGCGCCGTCTCGGGCCGGAGACGTTTACGGATATCACTGTGATGAACGCACTGTATCGGCCGGGCCCGCTCGATTCGGGCATGATCGACACGTATATCTCCTGCAAACGCGGAGAGAGCAAAGTCGAATTCCTTCATCCGGTGCTCAAGGAGATTCTGGGCGATACCTATGGCGTGATCGTTTTCCAGGAACAGGTGCTTACCATCGCCAACCGTCTGGCGGGCTACTCGCTGGGCAGTGCCGACCTGCTGCGCAAAGCGATGGGGAAAAAAGACGCCAACCTGATGGCCGATCAGAAGATGGAGTTCCTGGCTGGTTCCGCGAAACGGAAAGTCGACGCCAAAATCGCCGAAGAAGTGTTCAACCAGATCGAGACCTTCGCCCGCTACGGTTTTAACAAAGCTCACTCGACCTGCTATGCCCTCGTGGCGTACCAGACCGCCTGGCTCAAACACTACTATCCGCGCGAGTTCATGGCCGCGTTGATGACCTCGGAAATGAACAACAGCGACCGGATCATGGTGCTGCTCGAAGAATGCCGACGCATGAGCATTAAGGTACTCCCGCCCGATGTTAACGAATCGCGCACTCATTTCACGGTGGTGGGCGACAAGATCAGGTTCGGACTGCTGGCGGTAAAGAATGTCGGCAGCAGCGCGGCTGACGCCATCACCGAAGCGGCGTCACATGGTAGCCTCAAGACTCTGACTGATTTGACCAGCAGTGTTGATGCGCGTCATCTGAACCGACGCACGCTGGAATCATTGATCGCCGCCGGCGCTTGCGACTCGCTGGCCGGAACGCGCGCCCAGAAGCTGGCCGGAGTTGAAGCAGCGCTGGAGTACGGCCATAAGGTCATGGCCCGGTCAGACACCCACGATCTTTTTGCAGGCGCCGGCATGACCATCCAACGAACCGAACCAAAGCTGCCGGAAGTGCCGCCCTGGACGTCTTCCGAGGAGCTGGCTCACGAGAAAGAAGCGCTCGGATTCTGGATTTCGGGACACCCTCTGGACAGATACCGCGATGAACTGGCGTCGTTTACCACGTCGTCCGCGGCCGGGCTGGATCAGGTTGTGGACGGGCGCGAAGTCACTCTTGGCGGCGTGGTGGCTCAGATCAAACGGATGCCCGACAAGCGGGGGAACATGATGGCTTTTACCACCCTTGAGGACTTTTCCGGCCAGACGGAATTGATTATATTCTCCGACTGTTACGAGCGGAGTAAACAGGACCTGGTGGTCGAACGGATGGTGCTGGTTTCAGGTCGGGTCTCCACCCGCGAGGGCGAACGGCCCAAAGTCATCTGCTCTGAAGTTCTGCCGTTGGAGAAACTGACGGAACGGTTTAACTGCCAATTGGTTATAAAGCTCGATACGGACTGCGCCGAAAAGACAATAGAACGGGCGCTGGCCACGCTCGAACAGTATCGTGGTCAGGTGCCGGTTTTGCTGGCGGCTCGTGAGAACGGCTCCGAAGTGTATATTAAGTCGAATCGTTATTCGGTGAAGATGGATTTTGAATTGCTCAATCTGCTGAAGGAACTGCTGGGGGATTCTTCGGCTTATCTCCGACCGGTCGGGCCAAGAGAAAGTTGACCGCGACCTGTCGACATGGCTTCGGGAAAGATACTATGAAAGCAACGCGAGTTCTTCTGCTACTTGTTCTCATTCTCACGACTGCGACCCTGATGCTCGAAGCCGGTACTAAGTCGAACAAACCGGCCAAGCCACCAAAGAAAGACCCAAATGGCATCGAATGGTATGGCTACGAAGCCGGTTGGCAGAAGGCAAAAGCCGAAAACAAGCACATGTTCGTTGATTTCACCGCCACCTGGTGCGGCTGGTGCCGTCGGCTGGAACAGGGCACCTTCTCCGACCCGCGCGTCATCAAGGCGCTTAAGGATGACTTCGTGCCCGTAAAAGTCTGGGAAAAAAGTCCTGACACGCTCGACATCGACGGTTTACGCATCGCCGAAGAGGACCTGAGAAAAAAGGAGTTCGGCGCGACCTCGTTCCCCATGCTCTGGTTTGTCAGCTCCAAGGGGACGCGGATCGGACCGATCCGAGGTTATGTCGATGCCAACCAGCTCCTGAACGCGTTTGATATTGTCAAGAACTATCGATATGACACTACGCTCGACGCCTCCGGCAACCCCAAAGAGAAAGAACAACCCTGAGCCGAAGAGCTTCGGGAAACAGGCAAGCCAACTATGAAGAAGTCCATTACCTTTATCATACTGTCAGCTATGTCCGTGAGCATCGGGCTGTCATGCTCAAGCTCCGATTCGACTCCCAACCGCAATCAGACATCGACGAAACAGACTCCGGCCGCCCAAAGCGTGAGCCGCGAACCGAGCCAGCCGGCTCTGGCGAAATTCTCTGCGTTTGACGTGGACGGCAATTCGCGCCAGCTTTCCGAGTGGATAGGTCGTAAGCCGGTGGTGATCAATTTCTGGGGAACCTGGTGTCCTCCCTGTCGGCGCGAGATTCCCGGCCTGATCAAACTGTACGACGAGTACAAGAGTCGCGGCGTGGAGATTATCAGCCTGGCTTTCGAGCGAACCGCCGGACCGCGACAGGTCAAGCAGTTTGCCCAGCAGGCCGGCATGAAGTGGGTGCAGTTGATCGGCAATGAAGATATCGGTCAGGCCTTCCGGCTGACAGGTTCAGTTCCGACCACGATATTTCTCGATGCCGGCGGCAATGAAGTAGCGCGACATATCGGCGCCCGCCCGTACGAAGTCTTCAAGCCGGATTTCGAGAAGATCGCGGCGGGCAGTTAATTGGCAGCGTGCCCGGCAGATGCCCTCATCTGCCGGCTCATATAATCGTGCTCGGCAGATGCTTGCCCTCGACCTGATCGGGGGCCTTCATCTGCCGGTTAGTGCGACACCCTCCAATTGACAACTCCTCTCCATCGCCGTAGTTTGCGGTTGTATTCGTAGTGCTGGAACATGCTCTTTGAAACTTGAATCGAGGCGGCGTCAGATGGACAAGAAGTTGAGTGATGTCAGAAAACCGGTAGTGGCCGGGTCGTTCTATCCCAGTGAGGCCGGCGCGCTGGCAAAAATGATTGCCGGGTTGTTTGCCAAGGTCAAGAAATCCTCGCTGTCCGGACGACCTCTGGCGCTGATCGCCCCTCACGCCGGGTATCCGTACTCCGGCAAGGTCGCCGCCACCGCTTACAAGCTGCTCGAAGGTGAAGCGTACGACGCCGTCGTGGTGGTGTCGCCGTCGCACACTGTTTTTTTTCGGGGCAGTTCTGTCTATGCCGGCGATGGATACGAGACGCCGCTAGGTGTGGTCGAGACCGACCAGGAGTTAGCGAAGAGAATAGCCTCGATTCATCCCCTCGTTTACGCGTCGGCGCAGGGACACGCCACCGGTTCGACTCGCGGCGAGCATGCTCTCGAAGTACACCTGCCGTTTCTCCAGATCGCGCTCGGCAAGCTCAAACTGGTGGCCATTGTCATGGGCGATCAGGAGGAAGAATCGGTCAAGGCGCTCGGCGAAGTGTTGGCGACGGCTTTGAAGGGTCGCAACTGCCTGATGGTGGCCTCGACCGACCTCTCGCATTTCCATGATCAGAAGGAAGCCAAGGAACTCGACGGCGTGGTGCGGGCGGCAATCGAGGCGTATGATCCCGACGAACTGATGGACGTGTTGTCGTCGGGCGACGGTGAAGCGTGCGGCGGCGGACCGGTGGCGGCAGTGATGACCGCGGCAAAACGTCTGGGCAGTTCCGAAATGAAATTTCTCGACTATGCGACGTCGGGTAACGCCACCGGCGATTTCAGCGAGGTGGTCGGGTATCTGTCCGCGGTCATGATTATGGGCGAAAAGGCGCAAGACGAGCTTGCAGAGAAGCAACGCACGGTGGAGGTTATGGGTGCTATGGCGGCGAAACAACCGGATGCCAAGTTAAGCGACGATACCAAGCAGAAGCTGCACCGGATCGCGCGCGAGGCGATCGCCGCGCATCTCGACGGGCGCGAATACCTGCCGGAGCCGGACGAAGAACTTGCCTACAAACGCGGCGCGTTCGTGACGCTCAAGATCGCCGACGATCTTCGCGGGTGTATCGGCCAGATACGGGCGCGCGATCCGTTGCACAAAGTAATCGCCGACATGGCGGTGGCAGCAGCGTTCGACGATCCGCGCTTCCCCCGCCTGACACAGGATGAGTACGCCCGCCTCGAATACGAGATTTCGGTCCTGACGCCACTGGAGCGGGTGAAGGATTTCTCTGAGATCAAGATCGGCCGCGACGGACTGATGGTCCGACTGGATATGCATTCCGGTTTGCTTTTGCCGCAGGTGGCGAGCGAATACGGCTGGACGGTCAAGGAGTTTCTGGAGCAAACGTGCTTGAAAGCCGGCATCCCGAAAGAGAGCTACAAGGACAAGTACGCGGAGGTCTACCGTTTCAGCGCGGAGGTGTTTTAGAGCGTACGATGTTTTCTTGTAGGGCGGGTCCGCTTCGAACCCGCCAACGAGATGTCGCATACTATAACGGGTCGTGAAAGGGAGAAGACAAATGGCAAAACAAAAGGACAGGGTAAGGAGAGACAATGACACTTTGCGCCGGATGGCCGAAGGACATCTCACTTACGAGTTCGACATGTTCCATGCGTCAGCGACCCTAATTGGCGATCAGACCGTACAGAGTTGTATTCCTCTAAGGAATGCCGTAATTGAATCCATAGCCGTGCATACTCGAGTTCTTCTGAAGTTCTTCTTCGATACCTCTCCGCGTGAGGATGATGTAGTAGCTGGGGATTTCTATGAAAACCCATCTACATGGAACGCATGGGCCACACAAACATGGAAAGACGCCAACGTCGGCATCCTTATCGACGCAATAGAGAATCGTGTGAACAAGGAGGTGGTACATCTTACTTATTACCGCCTTGGCGTGAAACCCGATGAAAAAGCATGGAGGGAGACTCTTCGAAAAGCTAATACCATTCTGAAGCTAGCTTACGTACAGTTTATACGCACGGTGCCGGCTGCAAACCTCGCAGGTAAGGTGCTTGCCGAGAAAAAGCACATTCTCAAAGCACAACCAAAACGTTTACCAGATAAATAGGCGTGTAGTATGGACCCCACCAAAGACAACAAACATGGTTCAGTGCAAAATGATATAGACCTGACAGATGCCGATTTGCATGTTTGCAGTTCACAAGTCATGGGTGCTGCAACTTCAGGGGCGATGGATGGCCCTCGTCGGCTGGCTACGCTTCTATGGTTTCTCTTGACCGTAATAACGATCATCGGTGGCATCATTCTTCTGGTACTGGGCGAATGGTTTTGGGCCGTAGTTAGCATAGCGCTTGGGTGCGTAATTCACACAGCCAATCTCAAGACGGCATCGCAGTTCATAATTGAGCGGGCGAGGGAAGACCGCGCATTCTTGAATGCGGCAGTTGCTACCGGTCTAATAGTCGCGAAGGGACGCAAACGTAAGGACTGAGACATAGCAGGTCGAAACCAGCCCGCTTCGGGCGGTGTCGACACCGGTGCACATAGAGAGGAGACTCAAATATGATCAGTCGCATATGGCATGGATGGACATCGCTACAAAACGCTGACGCTTACGAGGCGTTGCTCAAAGCGGAGATTCTGCCGGGTATACAGGGTCGGCGGATGACCGGTTACCGGGGTATCGATCTTCTCCGAAGAAACCACGAGCGGGAAGTGGAATTCGTTACGGTCATGTGGTTTGATTCGTATGATGCCATTCGTGAGTTTGCGGGAGAGGACTACGAAAAAGCGGTCGTGCCGTCGAAAGCGCGGGCGCTGCTCTCCCGCTTTGACAGCCATTCTCAGCACTATGATGTAGTGCTGGCGCTGGAACTTTGATTACTTGGAGACGGGGCGCAGCCCCGTCATACCAGCGGAAGCTGGTATCCAGTGATGTTCGCTGTTCGCCAACGCAATTGCTCTAACCTGCCCAGCGAAGGGAAGCTCCGGCACAGCCTCGGTTCTCCACAAGCATAACTGGGCACCCGCTTTCGCGGGTGTGACGGCCTGAAGGGCCGTCTTGCTTTAGCAGTCCCGCGAGCTATGTCGGGTTGGTCGTCGTCCGCCTTCGGCGCACGACGCCTGAACCCGACCTACTATTACTCCCCGATCACCTTCACCAGCACCCTTTTGCGGCGGCGGCCATCGAACTCACCGTAGAAAATCTGCTCCCACGGGCCGAAATCAAGACGGCCCTCGGTGATCGCCACGACTACCTCGCGTCCCATCAGTTGGCGTTTCATGTGCGCATCGGCGTTGTCCTCGCCGGTGTCGTTGTGGCGGTACTGCGTGGTCGGCGCGTGCGGGGCTAATCGTTCCAGCCACTTCTCGTAGTCTTCGTGCAGGCCGTGCTCGTCGTCATTGATGAACACCGACGCGGTGATGTGCATGGCATTGACCAGCACCAGCCCCTCTTTGACGCCACTGGTCTGAACACACTCAGCGACTCGAGGCGTGATATTGATAAAGCCGCGTCGCGATGGGACATTGAACCAGAGTTCCTGGCGATATGATTTCATGCTTTTGGCTCCTGCACGGTTCCGAGCGGGTAGACTGCCTCGATTTGATGTATGGCCCGCTCCGAAGATAGAAAGCTGGAAAACAGGCAGAACTCTTTCACTTCAAACGGCGGCAGTCTGAATAAAGCATGCTCACTCAGATACGTTGCCAACCGTCCCAGCGGCGTGTCCTTGACTTTGGCCAGACCGATGTGCGGCGCAAATTTGCGTTTTTCGCTTTCGAGACCGGCCCGCACCAGAGTCGATTCGACTTTGTTGCGAAGCTGTTTCAGTCGGTCGTTCCCCTCGATCCCGGCCCACAATACCTGCGGCCCTCCGCGCGGTGGGAAGAAGCCGGTCCCCCAGATGGCGATCTCAAACGGCTCCAGACGAACCGTCACCAGCGCCTCGCGAGCATCGCGAAACACCACCCCATCAACCTCGCCGATAAACTTCAGCGTGATGTGCATCTGCGACTCGTCGACCCATTTCGCTCCGGCCAGACCGAAACAGATTTCGGTCAGTGACTTCTTCACCTGATCAGGCAGATCGATGGCGACAAACAAGCGGTACATGGTAACCCTTATACAGCCGAGACGGTCAGTCTGGCTCGGCGGATTTGTCAAGAAACGGTGTCACTATAAAGAAGTCAATTATCTTGCCGGGTGACTGGATCGGGCATATTCTTGCGCGGCACCCGTCCAGATGTCCCTCAGCAACCGGCAGATGAGGACATCTGCCGGCTACGGTTTTTGACAGGAGATATCTGAGCATGAATCTGGTTATTGTCGGTTCGGTGGCTTTGGACACGATTGAGACACCGACAGCCAAAGTCGAGCGCGCTTTGGGAGGGACCGCAACTTACGCCTCGATTGCCGCGTCGTATTTCGCCTCGCCGGGCATCGTAGCCGTGGTGGGTGGCGATCTCGAACGCCGGCATATCAGTCTGCTTAAACGTTGTGGAGTTGATCTCGAAGGTCTGCAGGTCGTTCCGAACGGAAAGACCTTCCACTGGTCCGGCTGCTATGAAGGCGACATGCATCAGGCCGTCACGCGAGAGACACAACTGAACGTCTTCGAATCGTTCCGCCCGACCATCCCGGAATCTTACCGCAAAGCGCCGTTCCTGTTTCTCGGTAACATCCAGCCGGACCTGCAACTCGACGTGCTCGATCAGATGAAGAAGCCTCGATTGGTCCTGTGCGATACGATGAACTACTGGATCACCTCGCAGCCGGAGCGTTTGGAGAAGGTTTTCCGCCGCTCGCATGTCATCTGTGTCAATGACGCCGAGGCGCGGATGTTCACCGGCAGATCATCGCTGCCGAAAGCGGCTCAGGATCTGTTGAAGCTGGGCCCGCAACGCATTATCATCAAGCTGGGTGGCTACGGAGTGCAGCTATACGGCCGGGACTCGTTCTTTGCGCTGCCGGCGCTGCCTCTGACCAACGTCAAAGACCCCACCGGTGCGGGCGACACTTTCGCGGGCGGGTTTATCGGTCGACTGACCACGGCAGTCCGACTCAACGAGAACGCTTTTCGCCAGGCATTGGCGGTTGGCACTGTGATGGCCTCGTTCTGCGTGCAGGATTTCAGTTGCCGCCGTACGGCCAAGCTGGGACCGGCTGATGTAAAGAAACAGCTGTTATCATTGCGTCGAGCTGTTCTTCTGCCTCACTACCCCGGGTAGCCCACAGCAGAGTTGTGGGCTACCCGGCCGCAGACATTTCTTATGACGATGATCCTTTAACTGTATAAAATACAACAAGATAGCGCCAACAGAACAATATCGTACAGACGAGTTAGCACATCTGTCTACGGCTCTCCAACCAAGCCCCTATCGATCAAGCGGATATGGGGAAGCCCTTGTGAATTTCTCTTTTGCGACGCGGTCAGGCGGCGTATATTCAAGTACTATGGGTGGCAATACGATGTGGGCGCCGTGGCGGGCAGCATTTATCCTCAGCAAGAAGGAAAAAGGTTGTATTTTCTGTAATCGCTTGGCGATTAAAGACTCGGTCGAGAATCTGGTTCTGTACCGCGGCAACAAGAACTTCATTATTCTTAACAAATACCCCTACAACACCGGCCACACGCTGGTTGTCCCCATACGGCATGTCAGCCAGTTGGAGAAGTTGAAAGCGGACGAAGCCGCCGAGTTTTTCGAACTCACTCGTCGGGCTGTGGTCGCGCTCAAAAACACGGTGAAACCGCACGCCATCAATGTGGGTATGAATCTCGGCCGCATGTCGGGGGCCGGTATCCCCGGCCACGTTCACATGCACGTCGTGCCGCGCTGGAACGGCGATACCAACTTCATGCCGGTGATCGGGCAGACCTCGGTGGTGTCAATCCCGCTCGAGCCGATCTATGAACTCCTTCGTAAGGAGTTGAACCGCGGATGAAGAAGAGCAAGATTCCAACCAAAGGGGAATTGCTGCGACTTCAGAGGCAGTTCAAGACCGATGAGAAAATAGGCGAGCGGCTGGGTGGCGTGCCGGCGTATCTGGTTGCCTACTGGCGCCGCAAGAAGGATGTCCCTAAGTACTCCCTGCCCAAGTTCTCCGAGGCTGATATCCGCAATCTGTGGGAACGTTATGGCGACGATGAGAAAGCCGGACTGGAGTTGGGCATTTCCAAGGCGGCTTTTTACAACTGGCGTCGACGCTACGGGCTTCGCGAAAAGCCGGCCTTTCTGAAACTCGAACAACTGGAATTGAATTTCCCCGGCATGCTGGCGCCTTCGCACGCCAACTCCCTATACGGCAAACGCACGGTCGCCCAGAAAGTGCTGGCCCGACTGCTGGAAGTGGACCGGGTTGAAGTAGGCCAGGAAGTCGATGTTGAGCCCGACCTGACGATCACGCCCGATCTGGCTGCGGCGGTCGTCGAAGCCTTCGGTGAGCGCGCCGATCTGGTCTGGAATCCCTCCAAAGTTGTCTTGCTGCCCGGCCGTTCGGTCACTGGCGGCGAGAGCAATGCGGCGGATGTTCATCGCAAGGTGCGCGAGTTTGCCCGACGCCGGGGGATCAAGTATTTCTACGATATTCAGGAAGGCAACTGTGCTCAGGTGGCGCTTGAACGAGGGCACATTGTGCCGGGTAGTCTGATTCTCGGCACGGGTCGTGAAAGCCTCGCGCTGGGAGCGCTGGCGGGCCTGGCTGTTGCAGTTCAACCAGTCGATCTGGCGGGTGTCTGGGCCGGAGAGACATATCATTTGACGGTTCCCGAGTCGGCACGGATGACCATCAACGGTCGGCGCGCTCGCGGTGTGACGGCCACCGATGTTGCTCTATTTGTGATCAAGCAGCTCGCCGGAGGTGATGTCAGAGACAAAGTGCTCGAATTCACCGGCTCGGTGGTTTTTCAGATGACCGTAGGTGAAAGGTTCACTTTGTCCGGTCTGTCTTCCGAGACCGGGGCGCGAGCTGCGATCTGCACCTATGACGCCACCACCCGGCGTTATCTCACGGGCCGCGCATTAAGTCGCTATCAGCCTGTAGTGGCCGACAAGGACACCGAGTATGCTCAACTCTATCAAATCAACGTCGATCATCTGACCCCGATGATTGCTCCTGTGCAGTCACTTGCGTCGGCCCGCCCGGTGGCCGAGATGCGCGAACTGCAGGTACAGCAGATAGTTCTGAGCGGACTCGCCGCCGGCCGTTTTGAAGACCTGCGCGTTGCTGCAGAGATCCTTCGCGGTCATCACGTACACGACGGATGCCGGTTCTGGATTGTGCCGGGTTCGCGCTCGGTATATCTGGAGGCTCTCAGGAAAGGTCTGATCCGACTCTTCACCGAGGCTGGAGCGATGGTGACGCATCCGGGGTCAATGGGCGGGTTCGATGGCCTCGCGCCGGGTGAAAGAGCGCTGGTCACCACGTGGCCCGGTGCGGCGCAGCCGGCCAATGCCGAGATATTCTTCTGTTCTCCGGCGGTGGCGGCGGCCTCGGCGCTGAATGCCGCTGTTACCGATCCCACTGGCTACGGTCGGTGATTGACAGAGCCGTTTTCGCTTTTTGTTGAAATCATATCACCCGACAGTTGTACTTCAGTGTGCCAAAGGAATCTCAGATTGAACCCGATTCTGCCGAGTCTACCCGTCGCGTCTGCCAACCTCCGGGCTCTCGTTTGAGAATTGGCCAGACCTGGCAGGACGAAGTGAGCGGTCACGTAGTGGCCTGCGGCGACGCCACAGACGAACACTTCGTCCGTTCACTCTTGACTGACAATCACCATCCAACCCTGGCCGTACATGATCCTCCATATAACATGGTTGCGTTCGAGCGACGACTGGTCGACGAATACATTGACTGGTGCCGTCGCTGGATCGATATCACTCATGACGTACTGGCAGACGACGCCTCTCTGTATGTCTGGCTCGGGGCCGATCAGAAGCGTCACTTCCAGCCGTTGCCGCAGTTCATGGCCATGATGGTCGCGACCTTGTTTGATTCGCGCTCGTTCATCACGATGCGCAACCAGCGCGGCTACGGGACGCAGAAAAACTGGATGGCGAACCGTCAGGAGTTGCTCTACTACGTCAAGGGAGCTCCGCCGTTCGAAGTGCAGTACACTGACATCCCGAAGATTCTGCGTGGTTACTACAAAGACGTCGGCGGCGTGCGCACAGAGAACATCGAACGGTCGCATTCGGACTGCATCCGCCCCGGCAATGTCTGGGTGGATGTTCAGCAGGTATTCTACCGTATGGACGAAAATGTCCCCGGCTGCTATGCCCAAAAGCCTCTGAAAGCCATCGAACGAATCGTCGCGGCGTCATCACAACCGGGGGACACCGTGATTGACTTTTTCGCTCACTCCGGCACAACGCTTCTGGCGTGTGAACGATTGGGCCGGCGCTGTGTGACTCTGGATATCGATCCGATTTTCGCGGAGATCACCATCCGTCGCCTCGAACGCTATCGCGCGACCGGTCGCACCGGCTGGCAACGGGAAGAGCCGTTTGTTGCGGGGGTCATTTCGGAGAAGCCGGCAGATGTGGGCATCTGCCGGGCACGGTAGTATCCGTAGGGCGGGTCCGTCCTCGAACCCGCCAAGATTCCTTGCATGAAAGTAGAAAACAAGACGGCCTTCAGGCCGTCACACCCGCGAAAGCGGGTGCCCAGTTATAATGGCAGATGGTGGGACCTCATGAAGTAGCTGCCTTTCGCTGAGTCGGTTTGAACATCGGCATCATTTACCTCTTCACCATAACTGGATACCCGTTTGCACGGGTATGACGGGTCTGCGACCCGTCTTGAAAAACTCAAAGCTCAGCGCGGGGGCAGCTTTGTTGTCGAAACCGCCCGATGCGGGCAGGTTTCAATCGACACAGCCGGCAGATGTGGACATCTGCCAGGTACTTGTTCGAGAGAACAATCAGGAACGGTCAGGCGCTTTCAAATACCGCAACTCAACGCCCGCCTCATCCATCCGCACATAGGAGAAATGGTGCATGAAGTCGCCGGTGTTGACATATGTGCCGTTGTCTATCGGCTTGAAGCGGGGAATGTGCAGGTGGCCGATCAGCACGACGTTGTATCCATCGGCGAGGCGAGCAGCGGCATAAGCCTCATAGTCCGGCTCAAACGTGTGGTCGCGCCGCGACGTGTAGTTGCGCGACGAACCCGACACATACTTCGCCAGCGGGATCGCCCAATCAGCCGGCAGCTTCCGATAAAGCCAGATATTGACCGGGTTGCGCAGGATTCTTTTCAGGATGCGATACCCCCGGTCAGCCTTGGCCAGGCCGTCA
>Ga0315278_10002392_pt1 | contig 16711 bp, 10 predicted proteins | sample YL17G06_0_MG_FD_203880 | JGI IMG/M metagenome (GOLD analysis project Ga0315278, IMG submission 203880) | Sediment microbial communities from Yellowstone Lake, YNP, Wyoming, USA - YL17G06_0 | ecosystem: Environmental > Aquatic > Freshwater > Lake > Sediment | place: USA: Wyoming | collected... | reverse complement strand
CGGTCGAATCGTCAGCGCCGCTGCCCTTTTCGGGACCGCCTACCTGGTTGAAGTGCTGAAGGGGCACGGGGTCGCTGAACCCTTCCGCGTATGCTCAATCATCATCACAGGCATCTACTTTTTCGGCATCGCGGCCCTGCTCTGGGCGAGGGAAACCAAAGGCAGGCCATTGCCGGAAGATTGAATTTGTATTGAGCAGCGAGTAGAAGTAGTCCCAGGTCCGGGCCTTTGAGCCGTCGGGCTTTATCAGCCAGAATCCGCGGACGTCATCGTTGTTCTTGATCGGCGGGGGACCTTTGCCGGGCCGCAGCTCATTGCAGTATATCTGCCAATAGACGATGTATGGGCAGCCCCAGTCCAGGGCCGTGTTGACGGCGTTGGGGATCGCCTTTTGAATTTGCCCGGCGGAGAACTCGTTTTCCGGCATTCCGAACTCGCCGATATAGACGTTTCGGTCGCCGAAGTCGGGGCTGTCGGGCACATTGGCGGCGATGAAGTCGAGCGCCCGGCGCAAGACATTCGGGTCCTGGAAGTGTTCGGTGGTGGAATCCCAGGCCGAGTATGAAACGAGATCCAGTCTGGTATGGGGCAGAACGGCGTTGACTAAGCCGGGCCTGCCCTGTTCCATCGAGGCGACGGCGCGGTTGACCTCGGCGGCGTGATAGACACGGACGTGAGCCCTGCCATCTCCCGCCAGGGATGGCCAGTGCCAACTTGCGGGACCGGCTTGTCCGAGTTCCTGCCTGGCCTGGTCAACGCCGGCCTGCCGGGCATTGAGCCAGTCTATCATCCCCTGAATTGCTTTCGGCTCAGGATCAACATCTTTGTTGAAATTGCCGCGGATGAGCCAGTCGCCTTCCCAGTGCTGGAGGACAAACGTCTTGCCGGAGCCTTTGTACGTTGTGAGGAGATATTTGGCCAAGGCATAAAATTGCTTTTGTTCGTCCGCTCTCTGCTCGTCGGTCAGGCCGTCTCTAAAATAGCCGCCGGGTCGGCCCATGGAAAAGCACATCAGGATATAGGTGGTGAAGGGCTTATCGAAGAGCTTGCGGAAATACGGCGATTGTGCGATCTCGACCATGCTATCGGCCTTGGGCCATTCGGAATTGAAACGGTACGAGTCCGAGGGCTTATCAAACCAGACCTTGATGACCCGCGAACCGAGCGCGAGTATCTGGTCGGCGCCTTCGCAGAGGAAATCCTTGTCGGTCAGATAGTATTGGCCGTTGACGTGCGTAACGCCGATGATGTCGCGGAGCTGTTCCGGCGTATGCTTTTGTGTGTTGAGGTCTTTGTGCTGTCCTGCTGGAGCGCAGGCGGCACAGACTACGGCCAATAGAATTGCGTTGAGTTGCTTGCTCATTTGATTTGGGCGAAGCTGTTTCTTGCGGCTTCGACGGTTTTTACTATATCCTCGCTGCTGTGGGCGAGGGAGACGAACATCGCCTCGTAAGCGCTTGGCGCGAGGTAGATTCCCCGGTTGAGCATGGCGGCGAAGAACTTTTTGAATCGTTCTATATCGGTCGATTGCACGTCGGCGAAATTCCGCACGGGCTTGCCCGCCCCACCACCGGCGGGCTTGTCGGCGAAGAAGCAGCTCATAATCGAGCCGACGCGGTTTATGGTTACGGGGACGCCGGCGTTTTTCGCGGCGTCGGCCAAGCCGGCTTCGAGCGTGGCCGCCAAGGATTCAAGTTTCTCGTAGCAGCCGCCTTTTGTGAGGATGTCCAGAGTTGCATTGGCAGCGGCGGTCGCGATTGGGTTACCGCTGAGGGTCCCTGCCTGATAGACCGGGCCGAGCGGCGCCAGCATATCCATAATGTCGGCGCGTCCGCCGATGGCGGCGGCGGGCAGGCCTCCGCCTATGATTTTGCCGAGGCAGGTAAGGTCGCTCTCTATCCCGAAAAGCTCCTGTGCGCCGCCTGCGGCGAGACGAAAGCCGGTTATGACCTCGTCGAATATCAGCAGCGTATCCTGGCCATTGCACAACTCGCGGAGGGTCTGCAGATAACCTTTGACCGGCGGGACTACGCCCATATTCGCAGCGACAGGCTCGACGAGCACCGCGGCGATGCCGTCTTTGTGTTTCTCGAACGCGGCCCTTACCGCATCGATATCGTTGTATGGGACTACGACGGTTAGCTTTGCGACCGAATCGGGAACTCCGGCGCTGGAGGCGATAGCGGTTTCGGCCAGGCCGGAGCCGGCGGCGACCAGCAGCGAGTCGCTGTGGCCGTGGTAGCAGCCCACCATTTTAACAATCAGGTCCTTTTTGGTGTAGGCGCGGGCCAGTCTGATAGCGGTCATAACGGCTTCGGTGCCGCTGCTGACGAAGCGGACCTTCTCGATGGAGTTATAAGCGGCGATTACTTTTTTGGCAAGATCGGTCTCGGCCAGAGTCGGCGCGCCGAACGAGCAGCCTTTTGGGGCCGCTGCAAGAATGGCTTCGAGGACGGCCGGGTGCGCGTGGCCGAGTATCATCGGGCCCCAGGAACAGACATAGTCGATGTATTCATTGCCGTCGATATCGTAGATTTTCGAGCCTCTGGCCGAGGCGACGAAAACCGGCCCGATATCAACGCCGCCAAAGGCCCGCACGGGCGAATCCACACCGCCGGGCAGAACCTTGCAGGCCTGTGCGAAGGCGCCGACCGATTTTGTGTATTTGCGTTGTTTATCCGTCATAGGGGCATATCGTAAGGCTATCGGTGCAAAAGCTCAAACTTTTTTATCTTTGCCACTGCACAACTTCCTAAACGGGCATAAAAGTCGTTCCGGCAGGAAGGCGGCTGTGTTTGCCTCCATCGGGCAAAACGAGTTCAGTGCGAGGGGCCGGTTGGCGGGGCTTTGACGGCGCCCGTGGACAGATAGGCGAAGATGTTGTGGTTTTTTCGGGAAAAATGTTGTAGCTTCGGCGCTTGTGGTGTACACTACGCAGTTATGTCTGGGGGGTGAAGGTGTGGTGTTTTTTGTTGTTTTAACTTTATAACGCAGAGGTTGATTATGAAGGTTAATTTTAACAGGGCGGCCCTTGCAGATGCCTTGGGCCTGCTGACGTCGGTAGTGCCGTCTCGAACGCCCAAGCCGATATTGCGGTGCGTTCAAATCACGGCTGGAGAAAAAGAAGTCAGGATATGCGCAACGGACCTGGAGGTGGGCATCAGCTATACGGCCTGCGAGGTGCAGGTTGAAGAGCCCGGCGAGGTCATAGTCCCGGCGGACCGGCTGACGGCGATTGTCCGCGAGAGCGTCGATGAGGTCTTGCTGGTGGAGGCTGCGGAGGGGACGTGCGAGATACGAGGCGCCGACAGCCACTTTACGATTTACGGTCAAGAGCCGGGTCAATATCCGGTGGTGCCCGGTTTTGAGGGCGAGGCCGATATCGAGATTGGGCTGGGCGAGCTTCAGGGGGGGATCGAGCAGACTCTGTTTGCGACGGCCAGAGAGAGCAGCAGATATGCAATCAACGGCGTTTTGTGGGAGATCAAGGACAAGAAGCTGACGTTGGTGGCTACGGACGGTCGGCGATTGGCGCGGAGCAGGGTGAAAGTCGGCTCGGCGCCGGGCAAAGACAAGGCGGCGGGCATAATAGTCCCGGCCAAGACGATGGGTCTTTTAGATAAGGTTGGCAGCAGCGAAAAGGACACCGTGGCAGTCAAGTTAGTCGATAACAAGATTCTGATAAACTGCGCGAATGTGGTCATAAGCTCGAATCTGGTGGAGGGGAATTTCCCGAAGTATGAAGATATTATCCCGACGGACTACGACAAGAAGCTGAGCTTATCGACGGAGGCGGTGTTGAGCGCGGTTCGGCGTTCCGCCCTGCTGACGAGCGAGGAATCGAGAGGGATCAAGCTGGCTGTCGGCAAGGACAAGCTCGTATTTTCGTGCAGGGCGCCTGAGATGGGTGACGCTCAAATCGATATGGTGATTGACTACAAAGGCGAGCCGATTGAAATTGGATTCAACCCGCAGTTTTTGATGGACGTTCTGCGGGTCATCCGGACACCGGAATTTGAGCTGGAGCTCGGTCAGTCGGACAGGCCCGGATTGATAAAGAGCGGCGCTAATTTTCTGTATGTGCTGATGCCGATCAACCTGGGATAGCGAGCGCTGGCCGTCCCCAGTGGGACTTGAGTTTTTGGACCGCAGATTGCGGCCCTGCCGTGGCAAGGCCACATCTCGTTCACCAAATGGCCCCAGCCATCCCCGCCAGGAGCCCGGGGGGCCTAGAGACGGGATATGAGATACACTATGGATAGAGCCGGACAGTCAGGCCGTACAGACGGCGGGGCGAGGGGGCGCAAGGCGGGCGGGGCGGTAAGGCTCGGCGAGGTGGTCCAGCGGGTTATGGTCGAGCAGATTTCGCCGATGCAATCAAGGTTCGGCGGGTTGGCTGAGGCTTGGGGCGAGACGGTGCCGGGCGAGTTGGGCAGGCACTGTGAGATTGTTGAGGTCGCGGGCGGGCAGTTGAACGTGCGAGTTGATGCACCGGCATACGCGTACGAACTGCAGTTGTGCAGAATGGAACTCGTGGAAGAGTTGAAGCGGCGATGCCCGGAGGCTCGGATCAAGAGGATTAAATTTGTCGTGGGCTGACGATATGGGCAACAATCAAACTTACGATGCGAGCAAGATAAAGATACTCGAGGGTATTCAGGCGGTGCGCAAACGGCCTGATATGTATATCGGCGACCGCGGCGCCAGCGGGCTGCATCATCTGGTCTATGAGGTGCTGGACAACTCGATAGATGAGGCGATGGCGGGGGCATGCGAGAACATCAGCGTGAGGATCCATGCCGACGGAAGCTGCAGCGTCGAGGACGACGGACGAGGAATCCCCGTCGAATTCCATAAGGAGGCAAAGACAAGCGCCCTGGAGGTAGTGCTCACGAAGCTGCACGCAGGGGGGAAGTTCGATCAAGACAGCTATAAGGTGGCCGGTGGGCTGCACGGCGTCGGGGTGAGCGTTGTCAATGCTTTGAGCGAATGGCTTGAGGCGGACGTTTACAGGGATGGAAAGCACTATCACTTTGAGTGTGAAAGAGGAATTCCAAAGGGAAAGGTTAAGGAAGTCGGAGAAGCCAACAAACGCGGGACGAAAATAGGGTTTATGCCCGACGATGAGATATTCGGGGATGGCGAGTTTGAGTACGAGACGCTCCTAAAACGCATTCGAGAGATGGCATACTTGAACGCGGGAATAAAGATCGCGTTCAGAGACGACAGGGTAAAGAAAGGCGAGGTGTTCAAATTCGACGAGGGGCTGCGGGCGTTTATCAAGCATCTCAACGAGGGCAAGGAGACTCTGCATAGAGACGTGATATACTTGGCAAGGGAAGACACTGAGGCGATGATGAGCTGCGAAGTGGCTATGCAGTACAACGACGGGTACAACGAAAACGTGCTCGTGTTTGCGAACAACATCCGGAACATCGACGGGGGGACCCACCTTTCGGGTTTCAGGACGGCGTTGACGCGGACGATGAATTACTACGCCAAGAGCAACAACCTGCTGAAGAACGAGCAGGCCACGACAGGGGATGATCTGCGGGAAGGCTTGACGGCGGTGGTGGCGGTGAAACTGTCGGACCCCCATTTTGAAGGGCAGACCAAGGTCCGGCTGTCGAATCCGGAGGTAGGCAGTTTTGTTGAGACGACGGTGAACGAGCAGCTTGGGCATTTCTTGGAGGAGCATCCTGCGGACGCCAAGCGGATATTGAACAAGGCGATTCAGGCGGCGGCTGCGAGAGAGGCTGCTCGTAAGGCTCGGGAGCTGACCAGACGCAAGGGTGCGCTTGGCACGACCAATCTTCCGGGCAAGCTGTGGGACTGCGCGAGCAAAGAGAAAGCGAACACTGAGATATTCATAGTGGAGGGCGATTCGGCGGGCGGCTCGGCCAAGGCCGGGCGGGACAGGAACATCCAGGCGATTCTGCCTCTCAAGGGAAAGATTCTGAACGTGGAGAAGGCCCGGCTGGATAAGATGCTCGCACACGAGGAGATTCGGACCATTATCAGCGCATTGGGGACCGGAATCGGGACGGATGAGTTCGATTTGGAAAAATGCCGATACGGCAAGGTTATACTGATGACGGACGCGGACGTTGACGGCGCGCATATTCGAACGCTGCTGTTGACGTTTTTCTTCAGGCAGATGCAGCAACTGTTTGATAATGAGATGATCTATATCGCCCAGCCGCCTTTGTACGAGGTCAGGGCCAAGGGGCACAAGACGTCCGAATACGTCTTGAGCGAGAATCAAATGCGCAAGCGTATGGTTACGCGGGGCCTTGAGGGCACGGAGCTTTTCATCAGGGACGGCAATGGTGGGGGGAAGGCCGCGAAGGCCAAGAAGACTGAGAAAACCGGGAGCGGCAAATCGAAGGAGGTTTCGGATAAGGAGCTGGCTGAGCTTGTGAAGATGCTGACGGAGGTTGAGCGGGTCATCGGGGTATTGAGCCGTCGCGGGATCAACTTTGCCGATTTCGTTGAGTCCTATTATGACCCGTCGAAAGGAGGGCTTCCGCGGTTTCGCATCCTGGGCGAAGGCAAAGAGGACGAGATATTCTACGATGCCGAGAAATACGAGAAGCGCGCCGAGAAGCTCAAAGGCCGGAACAAGGCCTCCGCTGAAGTGGCCCCAGCCACCCTGACGGGGGAAGGTGAAGACGAGATTGTGGCCGAGGAGCTTCACGAAGTGGGGCGCATCAATGAAATAGACAAGCAGCTCGGCAAGCAGTTCGGCCTGAATTTGAGGGATTTTATCCTGAAGCCGGCCAAGGCCGTTTCCGGTGAGGCCCTTCCTACGAAGTTCCAGCTTATTCACGGCGAGGAGGACAAATGCGAGGTTGCGTCGTTGGGCGACTTATGCTCGGCCATTCGTCAGATCGGCGGCAAAGGGATCGAGATAAAACGGTTCAAGGGCCTGGGGGAGATGAATGCAGAGCAGTTGTGGGATACTACGATGAATCCGCAGACCCGCACATTGCTGAGTGTTAAGCTGCACGACGCCGGGGAGGCGGACAGGCTGTTCAGCATATTGATGGGGAACGACGTTGAGAAACGCCGGAACTTCATCCGCGACCACGCGCTTGAGGTACAGAATCTTGATATTTAGCTTCGCGGCTTTGGTGTCCGCAGGATGTATTCTTGGCAGTTCTGATTGAGTAACTACAACGACGCGGACAATGGCCGTAGTGAGTAAGATGTTGTCGGGAAAACACTTATCCGCCGGCAGAGGAAGTGTTTGGCTGGGTGTGCGAGACCTCAATGGGAAGTGGGCGGACGTTCGGTTTCCCGGAGAGGCAGAAAAAAAATTTAATTGATTGCACTTTTTACTTGAAAAAGTCTTTGGGACGCCGCAAAATCAGGATGTTGGTCCCACACGATAGTGTGTTATACGGTGGGAACGATAATAACGGAGGCAAGTAATGGCGTGTCATTGTAAACGCGAGGTTCTGGTTGCTGCGGTTTCGCTCGTGTGCGTGCTTTTGCTTGTCGGATGCAATGGGCGAAACGCCGAATCCCCTAAGGGTGACATTGGCGTTGCCTCTTCTACGGACAAGAAGTCCCGTTTGATCAATGAGCTCGACCGCAAGTTTGAGAATCCCGATGTGCATTTTGAGCTGGGCCAGTTGTATCGCGGCGAGGGGCTTTGGACCCAGGCTCAGTACCATTACGAGACCACGCTGCGTTTTGACCCGGCCAACAGAGCGGCCCAGGCGGCGCTGGTGAGGGTGCTGATCGACAGCGGCGAGAAGGCAGAGGCGAACGCTCTTGCCCGGAGGTATATCGAGCAGGTAGGCGGTTTGTGGAAGGAGACGCTCAAGCTCGGAAACGCATTTCGCAAGGAGCAGGTGGACGATTACGTGCTGGTGTGTTACCAGCAGGCCCTTCGTCTGTCACCCGAGTCGGCGGAGGTTCACAGGGAGATGGGCTATTACTATTTGAGTAAGAACGACAAGGACACGGCGAAGGAACATTTTAAGGAGAGTTTTCGGCTTGATCCGAGGCAGGCGGACGTGGCCGGTGAGCTGGGCCTGCTCGGCGTGGCGGTCATAGTGCCTCGGGAAGCCCAGAAGGAGGCTGAAAAGCCCCCAGGGGGCTGACAAGATTTGAGATAATATAGAGGGCCGGCCGGATGCTATAGAGGGTGTTTGGTGGGTCCGAGATTGTGGTAGGTTTTGTTACTTTTTCATTGCCCCGTGGCGAACGGATGCGCTGCGGGGTATTTTTATTTGCTATTTTCTGTATTATGTACTATTGATTCTTCTTAAATGTTCACAGCAGTCACCAGGATTTCTATTGAGCTTTTGTGGAGAGCTGGGGCATACGGGCGCTTCGCAGACATCTTCGGGGATGTTGACAGGGGGTAATCAGGGCTGATGTTTGGATTACAAATTGCGGATATTTTAGTGCTGGTGCTGTATTTCCTGGGGATGGCGGGCATCGGGCTTTGGGCGGCGAAGCGGATCGAGACGAGCGCTGATTTCTTTATGCCGCGCAGAGCAAGCTGGCGGCTGATGGTGATGCACGCCTTCGGAAGCGGGACGCACGCGGACCAGGCGGTGGCCGTGGCATCCAAGACGTTCACGAACGGCCTATCCGGTATATGGTATCAGTGGTGCTGGCTGTTTGCGACGCCGTTCTACTGGCCGATTGCGGCCCTGATGAGGCGTTTCAGGGCCATCACAACGGCAGATGTTTTTGAGGCGAGGTTTGGGCGGGGCGTGGGGATGCTGTTTGCCGTGGTGGGGATGGCAAACCTTGTGGTTAATATCGGCATGATGCTCAAAGGCTCCGGCGCGGTCGTGCACGCCAGCACGGGCGGGAATGTCCCCGGCAACGCCGCCATCGCCGTGATGACGGTGGTCATAGTGATGTACGGAATGGCCGGGGGACTGTCGGCTGTGATTCTTGCGGACTTCATCCAGGGCTGGCTGACCATTATCTTTTCCTTTATGCTGCTTCCGTTTATCCTGAACGCGGTGGGCGGAATGGACGGCATACGCGCCGGGATAAAGGATCCCGGTATGCTGTCGTTGGTGGCTCCCGCGGAGATCGGGCTGTTTTACATTGTGCTTATCTCGCTGAACGGGCTTGTGGGTATAGTGACACAGCCGCACTCGATGGGCACATGCGCCGCCGGCAGGACGGAGATTGAAGGCAGGGTGGGGATGATGTGCGGCAATTTTGTCAAGAGGATATGCACGGTAGCGTGGTGTCTGACGGGGCTTGCGGCGGTGGTGCATTACGCGGGGCGGGACATCAATCCCGACCACATCTTCGGGCAGGTGGCGGTGGAGTTTCTGCCGAAAGTCTCTCACGGCGTTCTGGGATTGTTTCTGGCATCGCTCGTGACGTCGGCGGTGGGTTCGTGCGATTCGTTTATGGTCGCCTCGGCAGGACTATTCACGCAGAACATTTATAAGCGGGGTGTGCGGGGCAGGAGCCAGAGGCACTATCTTCTGGTAGCGCGGGTAACATCGGTTGCGGTGGTTGCGGGCGGCGCGGCTTTTGCTTGTTGGCTGCCCAGCGTGGCCAGCGGTCTTGAAGTGTTCTGGAAGATTTCGTCGATGATGGGGATTGCGTTCTGGCTTGGGCTTTTCTGGAGGCGGACGACGGCGGCGGGGGCGTGGGCATCGACCCTGACGGCGTTCGCAGTGTGGTGGCTGACGACGCAAGAGTTTTTTATTTCGTGGCTGGGCGGCCTTTCGGCGGCTGAGCCGCTGCGATTTATCTTCGTCAAGGGCGGGACGGCGGAGGTCTATCTGCCGTGGCAGATGGTGTTCTATCTGGGCGCCGGACTGGCGGTGGGGGTCGTCGTAAGCCTTTTCACTAAGCCGGTCGCGGACGATAAGCTTGAGAGCTTCTATGCGCTGGTGCGGACGCCGGTGATGCGCGGCGAGCGGGTGGATGCGCCGTGCACATTGCCTGCCGGTGCGGTCGCGGCGCGGAGGCGGAACCTCTTTCCGAAGACGGGTCTTGAAATCGGGATGCCATCCCGCACGTCGGTGATTGGGTTTCTTGCCGGCTGGGTATGCGTGGCGGCGATTATTTACGTGGTTTATCTGATTGCGAGGGCGTGAGGGGCGGCTGCAATGGCAGAGCACAAAGCTGGTTGTGGCGGCTTGCTGCCGGGGTGTATAACCATGCATACGAAATTCGTTGATAGTCGGGTGTCGCGCCTGGATTTGGACGGGAGGATATTATGAATTTTGCTGTGGTGCCTATCGTGTTAGCGTCCATTTCGCCGGGTATTGCAAAGGATTTTCCGCCAGCGGTTTTGAAGGGTGGGTTTGCATCCTTCCAGACTCCTCTGCCGAGGTCGGCGCAGTCGTGGGAGAAGCGCAAGGTCGAGCTTCGCAAGAAGCTGTGGCGGCTGCTCGGCGACTTGCCTGAGCTGTTCACGCCCAAGGTTACGATTGAGGAGAAACGGTCGAGAAACGGGTATGAGCTGGAGCAATTCACGTTCGACAACGGAGTTGGAGATACGGTTTATGGTTACATGCTGACACCTTCGGGACATAAAGGGCGGGGGCCGGCGATTCTGTATCATCACTATCACGGCGGCCAGTACCAGCAGGGCAAAGAGGAGGTAATCAGCAAGGCGTTTTCGAAGCTGGATTTTGCGACGGGCGAGGCGCTGGCGAAGGAAGGTTATGTGGTGCTTTGTATCGATGCGTACGCATTCGGAGAGCGGCGGTTCCAGGGTCCGGCGGGCAAGAATGAAGAAGGCGGCGGGACCGAATCGGCGCTTTTCAAGACGTTTCTCTGGGAGGGGCGGACGCTGTGGGGGATGATGGTGCGCGACGACTTGCTGGCGTTGAACTATTTGGTGTCGCGCCCGGAGGTCGAGGCCAGGCGGATTGCGGCGATGGGTATGAGCATGGGCTCGACGCGGACTTGGTGGGCGGCGGCGCTGGATGAGCGGATTAAGGTTGCGGTGAGCGTCTGCTGTCTGACACGGTATCAGAACCTTATTGCGCATGGCGAGGTGGCCCAGCACGGCATTTACTATTATGTGCCGGATATGCTGAAGGAGAAGATCGATACCGAGTCGATAATCGGTCTGATTGCGCCGCGGGCGCACCTGACGCTGACGGGCGACAAGGACTGCGGCTCGCCGGCGGACGGGGTGCGGATCATCAATGCGTTCGAGGAATATCTTTACAAACTCTACGAGAGGGCGGAGAATTTTCGCGGCGTGCTCTATGAGGGCGTAGGACACGAATACACGCCCGAGATGTGGGAAGAGACGTTAAGGTGGCTGAAAAAGCACTTGTGAGCTGCCGGACTGTTGGATGCGAGGTTGCATTTGAGAAAGGAAGAAGTATGAATCGGATCCGATTGTGGGTGCTGGCGGGCGTCTTTTGTTTCTTGACGGCGGGGTCGGTCGCCGGGATGGCTGGGGCCATTTTCGGGGCGGAGAAGCTGTACGACGTTCGTGACTACGGCGCCGAGGGCGACGGCAAAACGCTATGCACAGAATCCATCCAAAAGGCGATAGACGAATGCTCAAAGGGCGGCGGCGGCACGGTGTATCTGGGGAGCGGGACTTTTGTGTCCGGGACGCTAATTGTCAAAAGCGGGGTGACTCTGCGGCTGGCGGCGGGGTGTACGCTGTCGGGCAGCGAGGATCTGAACGACTATCCGCCGAAGGTGCAGGAGTTTCGGTCCTATACGGACAACTATACGGACAAGAGCCTCATTTACGCCGAGAAGGCCGAGCGGATTGCCATCACCGGCAGAGGCGTTATCGACGGACATGGGCACGCATTCAAGGGGCCCTACAAGGTCCGGCCGTATATTATTCGATTCATCGAATGCCGGGATGTGACGGTAAAGGACATCACCATCAGGAATTCGCCGATGTGGGTGCAGCATTACCTGGCGTGCGATGACGTCCATGTAAGCGGCGTGACAGTCAGGAGCCGCGTCAACGGGAACAACGACGGCATAAACATTGACTGCTGTAGTAATGTAAGGATTTCGGACTGCGACATATGGTCGGGGGATGATGCAATTGTGCTCAAGAGCACGGCGGCCAGGCCGTGCAGGAACGTCGTTGTGAGCAACTGCGTTTTGAGCAGTATCTGCAACGGTCTGAAGATGGGGACCGAATCAAACGGCGGATTCGAGAATATCGCCATTTCAAATTGTGCGGTATATGACACGAAGCTGGCGGGGCTGGCGCTCGAAATGGTTGACGGGGGGACGATGGACCGCGTGGTTGTCTCGAACGTAACGATGTCCGGGGTCGGGGCGCCTATATTTGTGCGGTTGGGCAACCGGGCAAGGCCCTTTACGAAAGATATGGAAAAGCCGGGGGTCGGGGCGATGAAGAACATCACGATAAGCAATATCGAGGCCAAGGGCGCCAGTGCGACGGGCTGCGCCATATCCGGTCTTCCTGAGAAGAGGATAGAGAATCTCACTTTGAGCAATATCAGGTTATCGTTTGACGGCGGCGGAACAAAGGCTGAGGCCGGCCGGGTCGTCCCTGAGAAACCGGAGGCGTATCCGGAGTATTCAATGTTCGGAAGCCTGCCGGGCTATGGTTTCTTTTGTCGGCACGTGAACGGTCTAAAGCTGAGCAATGTGCAGGTGCAGTTAGAAAGGAATGATGGGCGCCACGCACTTGTCCTCGACCATGTGGAAGATGCGGTGATCGACGGGTTTGATGCTCCCGTTTGTCGCGGCGGCAGCTCTACGATTCGACTGAGCGATGTGAAGGATGTCTTTATTCGCGGGTGCAGGCCAAAGGCTGGAACCGAGGTATTCCTCCAAGTTCAGGGGGCAAAGAGCGAGGGCATAGCGCTCGTCGGGAACGACTTTAGCGGCGCGGAGAAGGTTCTGGTAAGCAGGCAGGACGTTGCGAAGACGGCGGTATCGCAAATGGGAAATGCTCCTTAGAAAGAGAGACTCCGCACGGAGCGAACGTATGATTCTTGGGAAGTATTCATTTGGTCTTGGCGACAGATTCGGCCATCAGGGCAAGGCGCAGCTTGAAGCGGTAATGAAGGCGAGACGGGAGGGTATCGAGATTACGCCCGTGTGGAACAAGTCCAACCGGGAGCATAAGATAATCGGGACTCGGCCTGCGCACGTGCGGCGAGAGGCCGACGATGCGGTTGCGGCCTGCGGATGGGGTGGGGCCTACTTTGTGGACGCCGACCATATTGGACTTGGCAACGTCGATGGATTTATCGAGGCGAGCGATTTCTTTACGCTTGACGTTGCGGACTTCATTGCGAAGAAGTCTGTGCAAACGGATGTGGACGCTTTTGTTGAGAAGCACTCGAAGTATATCGGGTCGCTTGCTGTTGCCGGGATTGACCGGAGTTTTGAGATCAGCAAAGAGCTGATCAGGTCTGCGGCGGGCAAGTATCTGTTGGCGGTCAAGGAGGCGGGCAGAATCTATCGGCACATAGAGGCGGCTAAGCCCCAAGGGCCACTATCGGGGGGGCGGGGGAGTTTTGTCACCGAGGTTTCTATGGACGAGACGGATGAGCCGCAGACGCCGGTCGAGATGCTGTTCATTTTGGCGGCGATTGCGGACGAGGGCATACCTGCCCAGACTGTTGCGCCTAAGTTCTCGGGCCGCTTCAATAAGGGCGTGGATTACGTCGGCGAGGTTGAAGGGTTTGCCAAAGAGTTCGAAGAGACAATTGCGGTCGTGGCTTTTGCGGTTGGACAGTTCGCTCTGCCTGCCCAGCTCAAGCTGAGCGTGCATTCAGGCAGCGATAAGTTCTCAATTTATGGACCGATCAACAAGGCGCTGAAGAAATTCGATGCCGGGGTGCATATAAAGACTGCGGGGACGACGTGGCTGGAGGAATTGATCGGGCTGGCCACAGCCGGCGGGGACGGTCTTGCTATCGCCAAGCATGTGTACGAGCAGGCGCTGAAACGCATAGATGAGCTTTGCGGGCCATACGAAACCGTCATCGATATTGATAAGGGGAAGCTGCCGATGGCCGGCGAGGTTGAGAGATGGGACGGGCGGAGATTCGCTGCGGCGCTGCGGCATGACCGAACGTGCGAGCAGTACAATCCGAATTTTCGGCAGCTTCTGCACGTGGGGTACAAGGTCGCGGCTGAGATGGGGCGCACCTATCTGGATGCACTGAAGGAATATGCGGATGTTATCGGGCAGAACGTGACGGAGAACATCTACGAGCGACACATCAAGCCGATTCTTGCTGAAGACTCGGTTGCCTGACGGCGCTGGCGCGTGCAAGCGGACCTGCGAGATTCCAAATTTGCAGAGAAGGGTGGGGGGCTGCCGATATATGTTAGGTCTGATGGTGGACAGGTGGGCTTGACGCCTTTAGAATGAGATTGTTATAGGACTTAATAGTGGCCTCGTTGGTGAAGGATGTAACGGGGACAAAGAAATCAAGTTGCACGAGACAAATGAAGGGCTCTAACGGGGTGAAGAAGAAGAGATCATACAAGAAAAGCACCGAACGCAGGAAGACGTATTCCGGGGTGCGCACTTCGCTGGCGTGCGTGGGGATTGGGCTGTGCCTGGTGCTGCTTTGCAGTTGTCTGAGCTTCAATATCGGTGATTGGCCGAGCAAATTCGTGTATCCTCACAACGCGACGACGGCGAACCGATGCGGGTGGATTGGCGCGTTCTGTGCGTACTATATGCTGTACTACCTCGGGCCCGGGGTGTTCATCATATTGGCTACGGCGATATGCTATTTTGTAACGAAGGTTGCGCATCGCCCGACGAGCGGGCCGGTGTTCAAAGCAATAGGTCTGGGCCTGCTGACGGTCGCTATATCGACGAGCTTTCAGTGCTTGTGGCCTCACAGGTTCTTCGGCTTTCCTATAGGTTCGGGTGGTGTGCTTGGCGCCGGGGCGGCACAGTTTCTGCGGAGCAATTTTGCGTGGTTGGGGACAGTGATACTAATCTGTGCCACCTGGGCCGTCGGGTTTTTCCTTCTGGCCGACAGCTTTATGTTGAAGCTGTTGGGTTATGTTGGGTTCGGGGCCAGGGCGATAGTCTGTTTCATAGTTCCGGCGTGGTCTGTGGCGAAGGCCGCCGCGGGCGGGTCGGCGGTTGTGAATGGGATATGGCAGAAGCTTAGCACCAGGCAGAAGCCGATGGTTGTCCGCAGTGAGCTGTCGCGGCGTACGGCTGTGCCCGCTGCTTCGCGGCGAGAGGCCGACGATAGGGGCCGGCCGAGCGAGCCGCCTGCTGAACGGCCCGCGGAGAAGATTGCAGTGAAGGCGCTGAGCGATCAGAAGCTGATGCAACCCACTACCCAGCCGGTCAGGCCCGTCAAGAGCGGGCCGGTGCAGCCGACGTACGAGGACTACAAGCTGCCGCCGCTGGAGCTGCTCAGTGAGCCGGAATATGGTTTTACGTCGGTGCAGGAGAAGGTCGTCAAGGCCAAGGCCAGTGCGCTAGAGAAGCTACTGAGCGAGTTCAACGTCAATGCGCGTGTGGTGGCGGCGGATACGGGGCCGGTGGTGACGATGTTCGAATTAGAGCTTGCGGCGGGTGTGAAGGTCAGCCAGATCAGCTCGCTTTCAAACGATATGGCCAGGGCGCTGGGTGTGGGTGCGGTTCGCGTTGTGGCTCCGATGCCCGGCAAGCATACGATTGGGATTGAGGTGCCGAACAGTGAGAAGGAGAGAGTTCGCATCAAAAGTATGATGGAGCTGGGCGGCGATGCGCCACAGAAGATGCATATACCGCTTTATTTGGGCAAGGATTCATCGGGCGAGGCGCTTGTCTCGGACCTGACGTCGATGCCGCACTTGCTCATTGCGGGCACGACCGGTTCGGGCAAGAGCGTGTGCATAAACAGCATAATCACAAGCATACTGCTTACGCGGCGTCCGGACGAGGTGAAGATGATTCTGATTGACCCCAAGATGGTCGAGATGACGGCGTTCAACACTATTCCTCATTTGATGTGCCCGATAGTGACCGAGACGCAAATGGCGACTCAGATACTCGAATGGGCGACGGTCAAGATGGACGAGCGGTATTCGCTTCTGGCCGAGGCGAAAGTCAAAAACGTGGCCGAGTATAACACGCTGGGCGCCGAGGAGATTATCAGGCGGTTCGAGCCGAGCAGCGAAGATGAGGAGAGCAAGATTCCTAAGAGGCTGCCGTATATCGTGATAGTGATTGACGAGCTTGCGGACTTGATGATGACGGCGGCGAAGGAGATAGAAGCTTATATTGTTCGTCTCGCCCAGAAGAGCCGGGCCGTTGGGATTCATATTGTTCTGGCGACGCAGAGGCCCCAGGCGACCGTTGTGACGGGGCTGATAAAATCAAATATGCCGACAAGGATCGGTTTTCGCGTTGCGGCGCGGATGGACAGCCGAATTATTCTGGACCAGAACGGAGCCGAGACGCTGCTTGGCGAGGGAGACATGCTGTTTCTAAAGCCGGGGACAAGCGATCTGGTGCGTGCGCAGGGGACGTTTATCGACGAGCCGGAGATAAAGCGGATAGTCAAGCATCTGAAGGATATTGCCGAGCCGCAATTCCATCCGGAGCTTACACAGCTCAAGAAGGTCGATACATCGGAGATGGGAATGGATGAGCTGTTTGACGAGGCGGTTAGGATTGTGCTTGAGACACGCAGGGGCAGCGTGTCACTGCTCCAGCGAAGGCTTAATATCGGGTATGCCCGGGCGTCTCGGATAATCGAGATGATGGCCGGCGCGGGGATAC